>JAEEGG010008636.1_pt1 | contig 23058 bp, 17 predicted proteins | sample 9134161 | NCBI WGS metagenome assembly JAEEGG01 (sample SAMN16246543, study PRJNA631951) | gut metagenome | biome: gut microbiome; feature: rumen; material: CR-attached | host: Bos | place: Iran: Karaj | collected 2018-10
ACAAGAAAAAAAAGCTACCTTTGCAGGGCAATGGGGTACTAGCTCAGTTGGTAGAGCGTTTGAATGGCATTCAAAAGGTCAGGAGTTCGATTCTCCTGTGCTCCACAAAAAAAGCAGGCTGAATGGCCTGCTTTTTTTGTGGAGCATCAATCCATTTAGTTACGATTTGATCTCTTTCTCCAGGTCCGGCATCAGACGCCGGACTATTTTTCTGTCATAGAAGAAACGGCCTGCAACGACACGGACCACCGTATAGGCAGGAATGGCGGCCAGCATACCTACGATGCCTCCGATGTGCCCTGCAATGAGCATCACTATGAATACCTCCAGAGGTGTGGACTGTATGCTCGTAGAGTAGATGATGGGCTGATAGACGAAGTTGTCCACGAGCTGGGCTCCAAGCATAATGGCAAGCACTATGAGTGCGAACACCCAGATATTGACGTCAAGGCCAATGCCGGCTCCGTAATGCAGCGCCATACACAGCAGCACACCGACTATCTCGCCGATGACAGGTCCTACATATGGAATGATATTGAGTATGCCTGCGATGAACGCGATGCCGAGGGCATAGGTGACACCGATGCGGGCAATCAGCCAGAGTCCCAGGAAATCAATGAGGGCAACGCCGAACATCTCTATGATGAGGCCGACGAAATAGCGGGACAGCAGGTGTTCTATATCAGTTATAGCACCTGTCACAGAGTCTTCTATGTGGTCAGGGACAAGTGCCGCCACTATCTTTGAGAACAGCTTCTCGTCCTTCACGAAGAAGAAGGATATGAACACGACCGCAAATAGCCCGACGGCCAGATCCACGACTGCGGAAGCCACTGAGCCAATGAGACCTGTAAAGGAGAACTCGGATATGACTTTCTTCAAATAGTCGAACAAAACGTCGAATGCATTGAAATCATTCCCCAGACTTGGAATCACGCTGATAACCCAGTCGTTGATCTTATCTGCCATAGACCCGTCCAGAAGATTCATGTCACTGAAGAACGAAGCCTCCCTGATGATGCCTGTCACAACGGGAATGACCTGGGTGACTACCAGGATGAGGACGGCAAGGACAGCTAAAATGGCAATGATGGCCAGAAGCCACTTCGGAGCGCATTTCCCCTTGATGCGGACCTTTTGCATAAGGCGCACCAGCGGACGGCTGACGAGAGACACGACAAATGCCAGAATCACATATATCAGCACGCTCCTGAAGTACCAGCACAGGAAGCCGATGATAGCCAGCATTCCAAGAATGATGAGGTACCGCGCCAGTCTCTCAACGTTGCTCTGTTGTTCCATTGTCCGGTTATTTCTACAAAAATAAAAAAACTACAGCTGCCTGATCTTGATGTTGCGGAACCAGGCGGGATAGCCGTGGTCCTGAAGGCATATGTTGCCGCTTCGCGCAAGTCCGTAGTCAGGAGAGCTTGCCCATTTGCCGGCAGCCTTGCGGGCATACCAGTCGTCGGTCCAGGCGTCGAACTCCACTGTCACGACACCATTGAGCTTATAGGTCACGTGGCCGTGGTCGAAGATGATCTCAGACTGGTTCCACTCCCCTGCCGGTTTCAGGATGGGAGCCGTGTCGAAGTCCGGGACATACATCGCATAGTCCACCGCGCAGCGCTGCCAGGGCTCCAGAATGTAGCCGTCGTTCATCTCGGCATAATTCACGTCGTCAATAATCTGATATTCCGGACCGGTGACATAGGGAACCGAATAGGCCGGTGTCTCCACGACGTGATACATCAGGCCGCTGTTGCCGCCCTTAGACAGCTTCCACTCCCACTTGAGGTCGAAATTGTCATAAAGGCCGTCCGTTACGATGTAACCCTTGGCGTCGGAGCCGGTACCGGATGCCGCAAGTTCTCCGTCTTTGACGAACCATTCTCCGTCATCGATCGCACCGCCGTTGTAATAGTGCCAGCCGTCGAGAGTCTTCCCGTCGAAGAGCAGCTGCCAGCCCTCCGCCTTTTCCTTTGAAGAAAGTGTATTCGTTTTTGGAGCACAGGCGCACAATGCAAGTGCTGCCATGCACAGTGCTAAAAATATCCTTTTCATACTCTAAAGATAAGCAGAAATGCGTAAATTTGAATAAGAATATACTCTGAAAAAACTATACTATGAAAGCCAGACTTCTTCTTTACGCTGCAGTCCTGACGCTGCTCGCAGTCGGGTGCAAGCACTACGACTATCCTTTCCAGAATCCCAACCTCTCTGTGCAGAAGCGTGCCGACAACCTGCTGTCTCTTCTCACTCCCGAGGAGAAGGTCGGCCTGATGATGAACGGCTCCGTGTCTGTCGACCGTCTTGGCATCCCAGCCTACAACTGGTGGAACGAGGCCTGCCACGGCATATGCTATGACGACGTGACCGTTTTCCCGCAGGTCATCGCTCTTGGTGCAACCTTCGACGCTCCCCAGCAGCTTGAGATCTACCAGGCCGTTTCGGACGAGGCCCGCGCCGTATGGAACACGACCGACCACAACCAGATGGGAGTTACCGAACCCAACGGAGGCATCTGGCACAACGGACTGTCGTTCTGGTGCCCGAACGTCAACATCTTCCGCGACCCCCGCTGGGGACGCGGACAGGAGACTCCCGGCGAGGACCCCTACCTCAACGGAGTGATGGGCGTACAGACCGTCAAGGGAATGCAGGGCAATGACAAGAAGTACTTCAAGTTGCACGCCTGCGCCAAGCACTATGCAGTGCACAGCGGTCCCGAGGCTGAGCGCCACCGCTTCAATGCAAGCGTATCTATGCGAGACCTCTGGGAGACATACCTTCCCGCCTTCCGCTCCATCGTGGAGGAAGCCAACGTGCAGGAAGTGATGTGCGCATACCAGCGTTACGAGGGTGAGCCCTGCTGCGGCAGCGACCGCCTCCTGCAGGAAATCCTGCGCGAGAAATGGGGATTCAGCGGCATCGTGGTCTCTGACTGCGGAGCCATCGGAGACTTCTACAATCCCCGCCAGCACAACACCCATCCCGACGCTGCGACAGCTTCTGCAGATGCAGTGCTCTCCGGTACTGACGTGGAGTGCGGCACAAGCTACAAATCGCTCATCGAGGCGATGGAAAGAGGTCTGATCACCGAGGCTGACATCGACGTCAACCTGCGCCGCATCCTCGAAGCCCGCATCAAGCTGGGAATGTTCGACCCTGCAGAGAATCTCCCCTGGGCAAATCTCGGCGAGGCTGACCTCAGCAGCGCCGCCCACACTGCACTGGCAGCAAAGGCAGCCCGCGAAGCCATCGTTCTCCTCAAGAATGAAAACAATACCCTCCCCCTGAAGAAGAGCGGCATCACCATTGCAGTGGTCGGCCCGAACGCTGACGACGCCCGCGTGATCCTCGGCAACTACAACGGATATCCCACCGAGGCCAACACCCAGACCATCCTCGAAGCCATCCGTGCCGCAGCTCCTTCTGCCAACATCATCTACGAACGTGCCTGCGACCTTGTCGACCCCGCGATCACGACCCACTATATCGACCGTATGAACGGAGGCAAGGGCCTGCACGCTGAGTATTTCAACAACACTGAATTCGGCGGTGCAGTGGTTGCATCAGTAGACTACGACGAACCGCTCACCCTCAACACCACCTCTCCCGCACTCGCACACGAAGACTGCGCCTGGACCGATGGCCTCAACCTGACTGACTTCTCAGCCCGCTACAACGGGACCTTCACTGCCGACTACACCGGCGATATGGTCTATTCAGTACGCGGCAGCGGCAGATACATCTTCAAGGTCAACGGAAAGACCATAGCCGAGCAGGCAGGTGCACCCGCCGGCCGTTTCGGCGGCTTCGGACGCGGCATGGCCCCCACCACTTTCCCTGTTGTTGCCGGCAAGACCTACGAAGTCAGCATCGAGCTTGCACAGCCTCAGGCAAGGTCGGCCTCTTTCAACTTCGACCTCTACAGCCGCCGTCCCGTGGACTTCAAGGCAGTGGCTGAAAAGGTAAAGGGTGCCGACGTAATCGTGATGGTCGGCGGCATATCTCAGAATCAGGAAGGCGAAGGCCACGACCGCACCAGCATCGAGCTCCCTGACATCCAGAAGGATCTTCTTGCAGCAATGGACGCTACCGGCAAGCCCGTCGTATTCGTGAACGTATCAGGTTCAGCAATCGCTTTCGGCAGCGTAGAGAAGCAGTATGACGCCCTCGTACAGGCCTGGTACGGTGGTCAGGCCTGCGGTCTCGCAGTGGCTGACGTGCTCTTCGGCGACTACAACCCTGCCGGCCGTCTGCCCGTCACCTTCTACGCTTCTGACGAGCAGCTGCCCGACTTCAGCGACTACTCGATGGAAGGCCGCACCTACCGCTACTTCCGCGGAGAGCCTCTCTATCCGTTCGGTTTCGGCCTGAGCTACACCAGCTTCAGTTATGGCCAGGCCAAGGTTGCCGGCAAGCCCGCCAAGATGACCCTCACAGTGCCCGTAACCAACACCGGCGCCCGTGACGGAGAAGAAGTTGTCCAGGTCTATGTCAAGTCGCTCGACGATCCTGATGCTCCCATCAAGTCTCTCAAGGGCTTCGCACGCGTGAAGATCGCTGCCGGCCAGACTGCCGACGTCACCGTTGAACTCGGAAGCGGCGCCTTCGAACGATACGACGCTTCCATCGACGAACTTTCCATCAAGCCCGGACGCTACCAGCTGCTCTACGGCAGTTCGTCACGCGACGCCGACCTCCAGGCAGTGGAGGTAAGCATCTAGCGAGTCTGGCTGGATTTTTGATAATTTCCGCAAAACCGCCATCTTTGTGATAATGAAAAAGATACTTCTTCTGATCTGCAGCCTGTTTATTGGCTGCCTGACCCTGGCCGGTCAGAGTGTCGTCTGGAGCGCTACGACTTCAGAGGTGAAGGACGGCCTCTACAATGTGGAGGTCACTGCCGTCATTCCTTCCGGCTGGCACATTTATGACCTTGAAGATTACGAAGGTGGTCCCAACCCTACCTCACTGACGTTCACACTCCCCAAAGGGGCTGAGCTTGCCGGTGAGATGAAGGTTTCTAAAGAACCCGTCAGATATCACGACGACATATTCGGGATGGAGATAGGCTACTGGGACGGCGTAGTGACTTTCACTCAACCCGTAGCCTATAAAGGCAAGGCGGCCAAGGCCACCATCGACCTGGAATGGATGATGTGCAACGACACTTCGTGCTCGCCTCCGCAGGATGAACAGTTGAGATTCTCACTTGGCAGCGGCAATGCAGCCACAACAACCTCTGCAACGCCTCTTTCCTCGCAGGCGCCCAGGGGGCTCTGGGCGTTGATAATTGAAGCGATTCTGTGGGGCTTTGCGGCACTGCTGACTCCTTGCGTGTTCCCGATGGTCCCTATGACCGTCTCGTTCTTCCTCAAGGGTTCTGAAAACAAGGCACGCGGAAAGTTCCGCGCACTGATGTACGGCCTGTTCATAGTGGCGCTGTACACCGTGCCGATAGCCGCTATAATAGTCATCACAAGGCTCGTAGGCGGAGATGCCGTCACGGCAGACATCTTCAACTGGCTGGCCACCCACTGGCTGCCGAACATCCTGTTCTTCATCGTGTTCATGGTGTTCGCCGCATCATTCTTCGGAGCATTCGAGATCGTTCTGCCGAGCAAGTTGGTCAACAAATCGGATGCTGCGTCTGAAAAGAGGCAGGGGCTCGGAGGAGTGTTCTTCCTCGCCCTCACCCTGGTGCTAGTTTCGTTCTCCTGCACCGGTCCCATAGTGGGCAGCGTCCTCATCAAGTCTACTTCAGGCGAGTTCTGGACTCCGATACTGACGATGTTCGCATTCTCGCTGGCCTTCGCACTGCCTTTCGCCCTTCTGGCCCTCTTCCCGAGCCTGATGCAGAAACTGCCCAAGAGCGGCGGCTGGCTGAATTCGGTGAAGGTTGTGCTGGGCTTCATAGAGATCGCCCTCGGCCTCAAGTTCCTGTCGGTCGCCGACCAGGTCTATCACTGGGGACTCCTCGACCGCGAGGTCTATCTTGCCATCTGGATCGTCTGCTTCACCCTGCTCGGCTTCTATCTGCTGGGCAAGCTGAAGTTCAAATATGACTCGGATTTGAAGTACATTTCCGTGGGTCGCTTAGCCCTCGCCATCATCGACTTCGCTTTCGTGGTATATATGATACCGGGAATGTGGGGCGCTCCGCTCAAGGCCCTTTCGGGATACCTTCCGCCCCTTCAGACCCAGGATTTCGTGCTGGACCGCTATGCCCCTGCTGCCACTGAACCGGCTGGAAGCACCTATCAGGCCGGCGTTCGCAAATACAGCGATTTTCTGACGCTGCCGCTCGACCTGGACGGCTATTTCGACCTGGAGGAAGCAAAGGCTGCTGCGGCTGAAAGCGGCAAGCCCATCTTCCTGGACTTCACCGGCCACGGCTGCGTGAACTGCCGCGAGATGGAGGCACGCGTGTGGAGCGACGAGCGGGTCTATGACCACCTGCGCAACGACTTCATCATCTGCGCCCTGTATACCGACGACAAGAAGGTCGTGAATGAGGCCGACTGGGTGATAACTCCCGCCGGAAAGGTGCTCAAGACTCTGGGCAAGATCAATGCCCACTACGCCCTTACGGAATTCGGCGTCAACGCCCAGCCCTACTACGTCCTGATGGATTCCGACGGCACACCGCTCACAGAGCGCGGCTACGACCTCTCCGCCGCCCGCTTCGCCGAATGGCTGGAAAGCGTATTATAGACTGCCCTTGAATGCGGCGACGGCTTCGGGGGTTCCCATATCCTGCAACTTGAAACCTTCGGGAACTGCAGCGAGAATGCTGCGGCTATAGCTTTGTGCCAGATAGAAATCAATGATTGAGAACTTTGCCGGCCAGCTGTCCATCAGACTGAAAATCTCAGGGCTGATGAGATGGATTCCCGAGAACGCCAGATCCCTGCTCACAAGCTCCGGCTCGGAAGCGGCAAGGCCCTTGGTTTCTCCCGTTTTGACGTTGTGCCACCCGCAAAGGCAGTTTTCAGCGTCGAATAACAGCTTGCGGCTCGACTGCCGGTCACTCACCACCAGCCTCGCCAAGGCGCCGTCAAGTCCGCCAGAAACGAAACTGCGGATATCCAGATTGGAGATTATATCGACATTGTGGACAAGGAAAGGTTCGTCGCCCAGGAGATCCTGCGCCGCCTTGATGGCACCGCCTGTGTCGAGCAGCATCTCACGCTCGTCACTTATGGCCACATTGCAGCCGAAATTGTCATTCCTTTCCAGGTAATCCACTATCTGGTCGGCAAAATGGTGGACATTTACGACGAAATCTGTGAAGCCAGCTTCCTTGAGAGTGTCGAAAGTACGCTCCAGCATAGTCTTTCCGGCCACCTCTACCAGCGCCTTGGGACGGTCCAGCGTCAGGGGCCTCAGCCGAGTGCCGAGACCGGCAGCGAAGATGAAAGCTTTCATCGTACCGTGCCCTCCGCGCGTCCTGGAAGCCTCAGATGCCTCTCAAGCACCTTTATTTCGGGAAACATTTCAGCCAGATGCCCTGCCAGAGCGTGGGCGCAGTAAACGGAGCGGTGCTGGCCTCCTGTGCAGCCGAAGGAGAACATAAGGTGGCTGAAGCCACGTTCGATGTATTTTGCCACGTGCTTGTCGGCAACAGGATATATGTGCGAGAGATATTCGGCAGCTCCGCCGTCATTCTCTATAAATTCTATCACGTCGGCGTCGAGTCCGGTAGAATGGTCGTATTGCCTGTACCTCCCGGGATTGTTCAGGCCGCGGCAGTCGAAGACATATCCGCCGCCGTTGCCGCTGAAATCCTTAGGGAAACCTTTCTTGAAGGAGAAACTGCATACCTCGACGGTCAGCACGCCTTCTTCCATCCTGGGCACATTCATCAACGACGGTTCTGCTGCAAGCTCGCGGGCCATCTTGTAGATGTAAGGATATTCGCTGCGAAGGCCGCCCGCAAGTTCCTTGAGATTTCTGACGGCCGCAGGAATGCTCTGCAGGAAATGTCCTTTCCCTTCGTGAAGGCCGCGGAAGCCATAGGCTCCGAGGACCTGCAGGGTACGGAACAGTGCGAAATGCTGCAGCTCCGCGCGGAATGCATCCCTGTCCACATCCCGGTAAGCCTGCAGCGAATCGAGATAGACTTCTGTCAGAGAAGCCTTGAGAGCCGCAGGGTATTTCATCCTTGCCTGCCAGAGGAAAGAGACAAGGTCGTAGTGGGCAGGACCGCGGCGTGCGCCCTGAAAATCTATGAACCAGGGCGTCCCCTCGTGGATCATCACGTTGCGGCTCTGGAAGTCCCGGTACATGAAGCAGTCGCACGGAACGCCCAGAACCTTGTCGGCAAGAGCGTCGAAATCGTCCTGAAGGGCCTGTTCGTCAATCTCGAACTGAGTGAGTTTGAGAAAGCAATATTTGAAATACGAGAGATCCCACTCCACGCTTCTGCGGTCGAAGCTCTCTGAAGGGTAGCATATGCTCCAGTCCATTCCTCGGGCTCCCCTGAACTGTATGTCGGCAAGGGTGCTAACGACATCTGCCAGCAAGGCCTTTGAAGCGGCGCCGTAACGGCCTGAAGCGCTTTCCTTCGCCAGCATATCGGCGAGAGACGTGTCACCCAGATCCTGCTGGAGATAGCACATTCCATCGCGGGAAGCATACAGGACAGCGGGCACGTTCAGCCCCTGGGCCGCAAGGTGCCGCGACATATATATGAAGGCCTTGTTCTCAGCCTTTACCGTGCCTATGGTGGCCACTGCGCTCCCTGCAGGGGAACTCAGGCGGACATATTTGCGGTTGCTTCCACCCGCACTGACTCTTGCGGCAGAGTCCGGAGTACAGCTGAAAACATTACGGTAGGCTTCTTTCAGCCCTGAAAGCATCTGTTCCTTGTCCTTCATCATTCCATCCTGAGGGTTTTGGCCGGATCGACTCTCGATATGAAAGCCGATGTCAGCATCAATATCAACATTATCACTGCCACCGATATAGCATCTATCAGCAGAATGAGCCATATGTCTATCTCTATCGGCACGTACGACACAAAGTAGCTCACGGGGTCGAGCCTGATTATATGGAACCACTTCTGGAGCAGGCAGACAGCCAGAGCCGCTATATTTCCCCAGAGTAGCCCTTTGCCCACTATGTTCAGAGCCACGTTGCGGAACACTTTCGTCACTGAAGCCGATGTCATACCGAGGGCCTTGAGCAGCCCGATAGACGATATGTTCTCGAACAGTATGATGAGCAGGGTGGATATCATATTGAAACCCGCTACGGCCATCATCAGTATAAGGATGGTCACCACGTTGTAGTCCAGCAGGTTCAGCCAGTCAAAAAGGTTGGAGAATATGCGCTTCACGCTCAGCAGGAACACCGAAGGGTCATCGTCCGTCAGATTGGAGAAAACATATTCCTCAAGTTCGGAGTAGCAAAGGTCGATGTTGGCCCGCTTGTCAAGGGCCACCTCCATTGTCGAAACCTCGTCAGGCTCCCAGCCATTGACTGCCTGACAGTGCCGGATATCGGCCACGATCATAGCATTGTCAAGTTCCTCGAGCTGGGCGTCGTAGATGCCGCAGACCTTGAATGTCCTGAAGTTCACCTTTTCCTTGATGAAAAAGGCAGGCACGGAGCTGCCGACCTCATATCCCATCTTGTCAGCGATGCGCCTGGAGATAAGGATTTCATTGGAGGGCAACGTGCTTCCGTAATCGGGAAGACTCCCAGCATCCAGGCAGGAGGCGAAAAAACTGAAATCGTAGAGGCTGTCAACCCCCTTGAAATAGCTTCCGAGCAGTTCGTCGCCTTCCCTGACCAGGCCGGATGAGTAGGCCACCCGCTGTATGTGCTTCACGTAGCTTTTGGAGAGCATTCCGTCAAGCACGGATATGCTGTCGGTGAACGGGAACGCATCGTTCATAGGGGTCTGGCCCGGAACCACAAGGGCAAGGTCGCCCATATAACCTGAAGTCTTGAAACGGATTTCACTGCGGAACCCGCGTACCACACAGAGCGCAACAATTATGACGAAAATGCTCACTGCAACAGAAACGAGGCCTATGCGGGTGCTCATCGAGCTGATCTTTCCGTCACCTTCGGCTTTGTTCCTGATTCCGGAAGCTATGAACTGGTATACATTCATCAGAGCAACTCCTTATATTGACGGTAGCGGTAGAGAATGTCATCCACGTAATTGATGGTCTGCTCCCCCACGAATGTAGGATGGCTGGACAGGGAAAGTGCCACCTGGTCCCAGTCATTGCGGTTGTAGCCAGCTTCGGCCGCGTGGTTACGGCACTGCTCGATTCGGCCCTCGCCTGCATTGTAGGCTGCCAGGGCAAACTTGATCACATTGAGTGAATCCATACCCTCGTCGCGATAAAGCCTCATCAGATATTGCAGATGCAGGGTCCCTGCCTTTATGTTCAGTTCGGGGTCATATACGTCGTGAACCCCATAGTGGTTGGCCGTCGTGGGTTTGATCTGCATCAGGCCGTGGGCTGTTCCTGACTGCGTTCCCATATAGTACCTGGACTCCTGGTACGCAAGTGCCGATACCAGCACCCAATCCAGCCCTGAGAACGAACTGTAGCGCTTGATTATGTCATCGTATGGCGAGAGTGAATGGGAACTGGTGCTGGCGATGGACTCGACCTGATAAGAGCGGAAGAATCGCTGGGACATCAGAGAATATGTCCTTGTAGACTTGAATGTGTTGAGCCAGAAATTGAACGAGTTCAGCAAGGGTGCCTTGTCAAGCCCGACTGCAGCGCAGATATTGCCTCTCAGCGGCACCGTCAGCAGGACCTTGTCGGCGTGCTCCTTCACAGAAACGGAATCGTCGTCATAGTCGAATACTATAAGGTCGATGTCACCGCGTGAAAGGCTGTCCCAGACAGAAGTGTCGCGGAACCTTGCAAAGGATATCTCCTTATCGTTGTCATCGGCATAATAATTCAGCAGTTCATAGCTGAAGCCCACGTCACGGCTGCTCAGGGACTGGATGGTGCTCTTGATTGCAATGCAGCACCGCACGTCGTCGTCAGGCCGGTCAGCCACTCCAAGGGCCAACTGTTCCTGATGGCGCGACTGCACTGCGATGTAGATCGCCGCAAGCATCAGAACCGCGATAACAATCCTAAGCGTTTTCTTTAAGAACTCCATCTATCTTACATAAAACGGCCACGATATGCCGAATTTGAAAGCCGTCGCAGGACGGATATAGTTGGCTGCACTGAAAAAGCCCTTTTCAGGCCACTCTTTGAAAGCGTTCGTATATTTGACAAAGATACTTGCCGTCTTCCACTGCGCGTTCACGAACAGGTCGATATAGGGGTTGTTGCCCCACTCGTTGGTGCGCTGGTTGTAGAACACGCCCAGGTCCGGGCTGTAACTCGGTATGAAATATTTGGTATAGAAGATGGCATTCGCGCCGATCTGCACCTCAAGGACATCGCGTACTATAGGGAACTGTACATAATAGCGGGCATTGACCGACAGCTGGGGCAACGGCAGCACTTGGTCATTCGAAGTCATCTGGTAGACTGCCTTATGGTCGAAATGGAAAGCCCAGAGCCGCAGGTTCTGTTCGAGCGAGGCCGAGATGACATTGACAGGCTCATTGAACTGCCGAACGGTCGACGTCTCGTCGTAATAGATCATATTCTTGACCAGCGCATACCCTGCCGACAGTTTAGTCTGCGTGCGGGGAATCTCCAGGGAGGCCTCGAACCTGGTCCTGGATGTCTTGGCGAAATCGTTGTTCCACTGATGGTGGTTGAAGAACAGGTTCTGCTCGAAGTAACCAGGCTCCTGAAGGCTGGTCTCGCCGTGCAGTTTCAGATGTATTCCCTTCGGGATCGGATATACCGACAGAGCGAGGTTGGCCGCAAGTTCGAAATCCCCGAGATAGTAGCCGGACATATAGATCTTGCCGAAAGCATCCCAGTCGATGTACTTCTTAAGCATACCCTGGGCCTTGCCGTAGAGATACGTGTTGTGGTAGTTATCTCTCTTGTTGCCGGTGACATACGATTCGGGGCGGAAACCATAGTAGCTCAGCATCTGGTAGCCGGCACCGGCAGTGACCTTCGACAGAATCGCATCATTGGAGAACGGCTGAAGCGTCAGGAAGAACCTGTTGTCAAAATTGCGTACGGCTATCGAATCGTAACTTGCCGTCTCGTGGATATTGAACTGGTTGAAGTAGAAATCACGGCCTGCCTGGTCCGAAGTATTTATGGCGTCAGTATAGACTTTGGTATAATTCGAGAACTCAAGGCTGTGGCCTATGTATGCCGCCGTTCCCTCTCCCAAAGACAGTTCTTCCGCATCCTTGCGGAAGAAGTTCAGGGGGATGGAAAGGCTCTGGGTGATGAATACGGTCCTTCTCTTGAGAAGGTTGTCGGCGTCCTGCAGATTGACGGGAACTGCCTTGTTGTCGATCAGGGTATCTCTCACCCAATAGGTGTCGGCGACACCGCCGTTCTCTCCGTTCTTGACTCTCTCGGCCAGATAGGCGGCATTCATTTCGTATTTCTTGCCGATATAGTCCAGTCCGATTTCCGAAGTCCTGGTGTTAGCCTCTCCTCCGGTGAGGTCGCCCGTGCCGCCGAACTGCCTGTACATAAGGGTAAGGTTCAAGGCCGGCGTTATGTTCTGCGTCGATACCAGATCGATGCTGGACTCTTCTTTCTGCTTGCTGCTGAAGGGGTTGCCCCAGTATGACATCTGCGTGAACGGGCTCTTGGTGTTATACATCGGAAGTGTTTCCGGCGTGTAGGAATACACCATATAGGGATCGAAGAACGAGGCCTCCTTGATCGTCTCCCTCTTGAAGAAGTTGGTACGCAGAAGGGCAGATCCGGGCACGCCCAGATATATGGCATCGGCGTCGTCCTTCATCGCAGGATTGTCGTAGAAATTATAGTTGTACGAGGTGTCCCTCTCCTGCAGGGTGATGTCATTTGTATACTGGCTGTGGGTCCATTGCAGCATATACTTGTAGTAGAGGGAATCCGGCACCACGAAAGTCTCCAGGATGCGAGGGGTGTTCTTGACTACGCTGTCCCGGTAGTCCTGCTTGTTTTTCTTGATGGCGCGTTTGATATCCTTTGCATCCGGCAGGTTGGATCCTAATGCTTCGTTATAGGCAGCCATCAGGGAATCCATCAGCGGCATCGACACGGTATCTATCTCCCAGAAGGCATTGTAGAGCCTGTCCAGCGAATCCCTCAGTAACTTGGTGGCGAGAGTATCCATAACCATCGCCCTCCGTATTTCTTCCTCGGTGTAGGTCACTGCTGTATCTTCGGGCTGCTGGGGCGGTATTGCTGCGGCTATAGAGTCTTGAAGTGCCTCCGGCACCCCTGCAGCCAGTGAATCTGCAGGCTGTGCGGCTGCCGCAGGCTGTGCTGGAGATGCCGGCGCTTCGATCTTGGCCAGAAGGGATGAGTCGATTTTATAGACAACCGTATCTCGCCAGGGAACATAGATAGACGTATCCGATGCCGACATCAGATAGTTCTGCTCGGCATAGATACTTTCCAGGATAGCATCGATCTTGGCCTGGAGAACACTGTCAACTTGATACAAAGGCTTGGAGGCAGTGCTGTCCGCAGCAACTGCATCCACCGTATCCCTGGCAGGAAAAAAGCTAAAGGAGAGATGTCGCGCCTGGGCAGTTGCGGTAAAAAGCGCAGCCGCCAGTATCGCCAATATGAGCCTGAGCCCCCTCATCAATCATATTTGACGGCAATGAGAAACTTGATGCCCTTTTCCTTCATTGCGGCGACCGCATCGTCGTGGCCTTCCCTGGCAATATATCCAAGGGCATCTTCCACAACGGTCACGTCGTGACCCGTCTCGATCAGGTCTTCGCAAGTGGCCTTGACACCATATTCAGTGGCATTGCCGCATACAAGCACTTTCTTGGGAAGAGATTTGAACAGTTCGCTGCCGAAAGCAGTCTCAGCGCCTACGGCAGAATCACGGTCGTCATCTGCACGCATACCCTTGCGGTAGATGTTCTCCACCTGCGGCCTGTTGTCTGTGTTCGTAAGCGAATAGAAAGCTGCGTGGAGGCTGACTCCGCGGGTTCCGTCAACGCAGTTGACAGGCCAGGTGCCACCATACTCCTTGAAAGAGCAATGGTTAGATGGATGAGTATCCACCACGTAATAGGCTTTCAGTTTGGGATTGTTCTCGATGAAGGCCGCTGCCCTGCGTGCCGCCAGTTCGGCTCCTTCGCACGAGATCGTACCGTCTATGAAATCATAGAGCATGTCAATGACGACTATGGCAGTCAAATCAGTCTTGGCTATGGCAGAAATCATCTATCTCTTTTATTATAGTGTTAATAATATTCATCTTCATGTCGTAAAGGTCATCGGAAATATCCACCTTGTAGTAGTGGGGATTGATGAGCCTTTTCTGGGTGGGATTCAGCGCGGACAGATTGTCAAGATAATACTGCCTGCGTTCCTGAAGGCTTCTGGTATCAGCCGAAGCCACACCGTCCTTGATAATCTGAACCTGAAGGGGCTTGGCTGAATAGCTGCCGGCCTTGTAGGTCGTGTGCCTTGTATCGTCGAACTCGGCACGGATGGTAATCTCTTCTCCTGCGAGAAGTTTCTTTTCAAAGGGGCCTCCGCGCAGACAAGTCACGTCTGCCTTGAAGACACCGTCCTGAATTATTCTGTATGTGATCTGGAAACCTGGATTGATCAGCTTGACAATGTCTTCGGAGCGTTTCAGCACAGGCTGGCCGTCAATCTGGACAAGCTTGTAGACATTGCCGAAACAAGGGTTGTGCTTGCTGGTGGCGATGGCATCGCCCACTCCGTAAGAATCTATTGCCGCACCCTGGCGTTCCAGTTCCGGGATGAGGTATTCATCCAGGGAATTGGTCGCAAAGACCTTGCATTTCAAAAGGCCGGCCTCGTCGAGTGCCTTGCGGCATTCCTGGGACAGATATGCCAGGTCGCCGCTGTCGAGACGTATGCCGTAGCCCTGAGGGTATGAATCATCGATACCATTGGCCTTGAATGCACGGATGGCATTCTGCAGGCCGCACTTGAGGGTATCGAAAGTATCGATGAGGAGGATGAGCCCCTCACCGCGATGCGTCTTGATGTAAACGTCGAAAGCGGTGAACTCACTTTTTACCGAAACTCCGAACGAAGTGACGTAGCTGTGAGCCATTGTTCCGCTTGACTGGAATCCGAAGATATCCGCAGAAAGGATGTTGGAACTGTTTGCGCAGCCTCCGATGATGGCAGCCTTTCCGCCGTATACCGCAGCCCACGGACCGTGGGCCCTGCGTGAGCCGAATTCGCTGACAGGCTTGCTGGTGCTCCTTGTGACACGCGATGCCTTGGTAGCGACCGCCATCTGGTGGTTCATTATGCAAAGCATCGGAGTCTCAAGCACCTGTGCCTCGATGAGCGGAGCTTCGACTGTAATCACAGGCTCGCGAGGGAAGGCTATCTCGCCTTCCCTCATCGCATATACGTTGCCTGTGAATTTCATTGAGGCGAGCAACTTGCGATATTCCGCACAGTCGTCGCCGGGAAGAAGGTTCTCGAAGAAACGTTCATCCATCTTGCCCAGACCGGATATCATCTGGAGCACCTCTTCGACACCGGATACCACAGCCCAGTTGTTGTTGTCCGGGGCGGTACGGTAGAACAGGTTGAAGACGGCAATCTTGTCTTTCATCCCATTGTCGAAATAGGATTTGCCCATCGTGTACTGATACTTGTCAGAGCAATATGCGGTATTGAACATTTCTGTCGGGAATTAAGGGTTGTCGATTAGTTGGCAGCTTTCTCAGCTTCTGCGATCATCTGCTCGTTGGCAGTGATGTAGATCTCGACGCGACGGTTCTGTGCACGGCCTTCTGCAGTGTCGTTGGTGGCTACAGGGTAGTCATAAGCAAGACCTTCTACAGTGAAGCGGTCTGCGTTCATGCCGCAGCTCTTGAGATAATCCCTTACTGACTGAGCCCTCTGGAGAGAGATTCTGTCATTGACTTCCCTTCTACCGGTGTTGTCGGTGTGACCCTGGATAGTGAGGTCGGTCTCAGGCATATCTGACATAGTGGTCGCGAATTTCTTCAGAGCGTCCTTTGATGCATCGCTAAGAGCGGTACCGTTGAGAGGGAAAAGGATTCCGCTGTCGAAGGTAACCTTGATAGCCTTGAGGTTGTTGGCATCTGAAAGAGTGTCGATGCTTGCACCTTCGATGGCTGCGAGCTCTTCAGCTTTCTTGTCCATCTTGTTGCCGATGATTGCACCTGCACCAGCGCCAACTACTGAACCGATGGCAGCACCGATTGCAGCGCCTTTACCTTCACCGATGAGGGCACCGATACCAGCACCTACAGCTGCTCCGCCGGTACCACCGATAAGAGAGCCTTTAGAAAGGTTTGACATGTTTCCGCAACCTGAAAGTACAGTGATTGCGCACATGAGTGAGATGATAACTTTTTTCATTTCTTTTTTTATTTGGTTGTTAGTTAATGTTTTTCGAATAATTATGGTTCACCAACTAGCAAAGTTAAGAAAAATATATGATTGTTACGATTAAAAACAGTAGTTTTGCCTATCAAGACAAATAACATACCACAATGACAATAAGAAAATTCATCGCGGTGTTCGCCGCCGTCGTACTGCTTCTACCACAGACAATTATCGCACAGGACTTCAAAGCTCTCTTCGAGGCGCTTCCCTCTGTCCGCAAAGTCGAGAAAATCGACGGAGGCCAGGCCTTCCCCGAGAAGTATCTTCTCTGGTTCGAACAGCCGGTAAGCCACAAGGACCCGTCAAAGGGCACTTTCCTGCAAAGAGTCTTCGTAGGATGCACCAGCAGGGACTCGTCGAGCGTTTTCGTAGCAGAGGGCTACGGAGCAGCCTATGCCGCAAGGGCCACCTACAAGGATGAACTCGCAGTTCTTTTCAACCTCAACAACGTCGTTGTGGAGCACAGATATTTCCTCGAGTCGAAGCCCGACGCTGGTTGGGAATATCTCACAGCCGAGAATGCGGCCAACGACTATCACCGCGTCATAACGGAACTCAAGACTGTCTTTCCCAAGAAATGGATCGGCACCGGCATCAGCAAGGGAGGCCAGAACTCAGCCATATTCCGTGCCTTCTTCCCCGATGACGTGGACATAACCGTTCCCTATGTGGGACCTTTCTGCCGCAGCCGTGAGGACGGCCGCCACGAGCCTTTCATCGCCGAATTCGCAGGCAGCATGTCGGACCGCAAGGCCATACGCGAGTTCCAGACAGAGTTCCTGAAGCGCCGCGAAGCCCTCACTCCAATGCTTGAATCGTTTGTAAAAGAAAAAGGCTATCAATACCGCATCCCGATCAATGAGGTATATGATATGATGGCTCTCGAATTCTCATTCGCTTTCTGGCAGTGGGGGACTCCTGTGGCAAGCATTCCCGCAAGCGATGCATCAGACAAGGAGATATTCGACTTTATGGTTCAGGTAAGCGGGCCCGACTACTGGGAGAAGGAGTCCGACACCACTCCGTTCTTCGTAATGGCAGCCCACGAACTCGGCTATTACGGCTACGACGTGAAGCCGTTCAAGAAACTTCTCACCATCAAGTCAGCAAAAGGCTATCTCGAGCGCATCTTCGTGCCTGAAGACGCACGCAACCTGCGTTTCGACAAAACCCTCAGCCGCAAGATGAAGAAATTCCTCAAGACTACCGACGCACGGATGCTCTTCATCTACGGAGAGTTCGACCCGTGGGCCGCAGTAAGGGCATTCGAACCTGTCGGCGAGAACATACACATCTATATCGACCCGGCCGGAAGCCACAGGGCACGCATCCGCACCTTCCCCGAAGACACCCAGGAAGAAATCAAAGGCATAATTGCCGGCTGGCTCTACGAATAGTCATTGTATCCGACGGGCCCTCCTTGGGGCTTAGGGGCTGCTGCCAGGAGACTAGAAAAATAGTCTCTTGCGCAGCACCCCTGTCGCCACTATGCGGAGGACCCTCCAGGCGAAGGGAAATTGCGTAGCGAATATTATTCTATTCGCCAAGCAATTTGCCCGAGAGCCATTTGGAGGGTCCGGCGTTTATTTTGGAAGGTTGAAGGTCATGGCCAGATCGGACATCTGCGCATCGCTCATACCCTCTGGCACAAAGCCCATAGCGCGCGCATCGCGATAGATCAGGGCGCTCTTGTTGAGAGTGTCCACCATATCGAACGCCTCGATGACATCCTCGCCTATAGCGAATACACCGTGCTTCTCCCAAAGCACCACGTCGTAATCTTCCTCCAGCGCCGCTATGGTAGCCGCGGCAAGTTCCTTCGAACCGGGCATCATATAAGGCACTATTCCCAGACCCCTCGGGCAGAAAGCCCTGGTCTCGGGAATCATGCTCCACAACAGTTTCGTCAGCACATCCTTGCCGAGAAACTCCCGGTTGTGGCTCAAGGCGACGAGTTCAGTGGGATGGGTATGGACACAGGCCTTGTATGAAGAGCCCTTCCCTATAAGCCAGTCGTGCACTGCAAGATGGGAAGGCAGCTCCGAAGTCGGAGGCACGACGGCGTCGGCCACGATGTAGTAGTGGGCGCAGTCTTCCGTTATCTTGATCACCGAGCCGTTCGCCATCGGATCACGGGCAAGGTCGCGCATACGGCGGTTCGTGCCCTTGCAGTAGAACCAGCATCCCTTCAGGTTGGGCAGGGTCTCCCCTATTTCGAATGGACCTGCCAGAGCCTTGTCGGGAAGGCTGCAGCCGCAGCCCACCTCGTTCGTCACATTAATGGTGATGTTGCCGCCATTGCGCTCTGCCCAGCCTTTTTCCCAGAGGTAGCCCGCCACTTCAGCGACTTTCATTATCTCAGCCGTGAGGGCCGGCCGTGTGTCAAGTATAGATTTCATAGCGTATTATCCGATCAGTTGCGGGAGGAATGAAGAGAATACGAGTATTGCCAGGCCGATTACCAGCACGACTATGGTCTTGCGGCTGCAGCCTTTCCATTCCTTGAGGATAATGCCCCAGACATTGCTGAAGGTAACGTTCAGTGCCATCAGTATGCACCACGAGAAGGTGAGCAGGACCGGAGCGTTCCCAAGGAAGCCCTTGCCGAGGCTGAGCCCGAAAAACTGGCTGTACCACAGCAGGCCGGCCAGCGCACAGAAGAGCAGGTTGTTGCCCCACAGCGATTTCTGCTTGTAATCGCTCCAGGTATGGTTCTTCGAGTTCTGACGGAAGCAGTAGACGAGGTTGGTGAGAGCGCCGCCGAGGGTTACCATAAATGTGGCGGGAAGAGTCCTGAATATCTCTTTGGTCTGCGGCCAGCAGAGGCTTTCGCCGAAACCGAGGCCTATCGAGAAGCAGGCGCTCATAAAGCCGGCCAGCAGCGCCACAGCTATTCCCTTCTTGAAGTTGAATTCCTTCACAGTATCGCTGGTACCCTTCATAGCAAGTTCGCGGGTCTTCATCGAGCCGGCGATGCCGATTACCGCAATTCCGAGGATCGTAACCACCACGCCGGTGATTACGGCTCCGGTCAGGTCACCGGGATGACCGGTAAACAGAGGCGTAAGGATAGTTCCGAGGCCGGCGCAGGTGCCGAGAGCGATGCTCTGGCCGAGCGCAATGCCAAGATAGCGCATCGAAAGTCCGAAAGTCAGGCCACCGATGCCCCAGAGCACGCCGAAAAAGGCTGCAAGCAGTGCATCGGTCGGATGAGCTGCATAGACTTCGAAGAGAGAATGACCGGCCGGCACTGCCAGCAAGGCTCCGAGCAGCGGGAATATGAGCCAGGCAAAAACGCCCTGCAAGGCCCAGAACGATTCCCAGCTCCAGGCCTTTATCTTGTTGATGGGCACGTAGCTGCTCGACTGGCAGAATGCACCTACTGCGATTATTACAAGTCCAATGAGTATTTCCATAACGGATGAATGTTATCTGCGGCTCGTCACTTCCCTTTCGTATTTCTCGATCTCAGGGATGAAATCCTCCCCTACCGGCACTTCGTTGCGCAGGCAGAACATATCCCAGACGGCGCTCCAGGGCAGGGTCTTCTCCTCTTCCAGCAACGCCAGGCGCTGGAAGCCGCGGCCGCTCTCTTCATATTCACGGAGGCGTGCGACAGGTTCCAGCAAAGCCTGCAGCATACATTTCTGGGCAGAGCGGGCTCCGATGACATAGGCACCGATACGGTTGATAGAAGCGTCGAAATAGTCGAGGCCGAAATGCACGCGGTCAAGGGCGTCGGCACGGATGATCTCCTTGCAGAGGTCCATAATGTCGTCGTTCATTATCACCACGTGGTCGGAATCCCAGCGTACGGGACGGCTCACGTGAAGCATCAGTTCCGGCACGAAAAGCAGGACTGAAGACACCTTGTCGGCAGCGCTTTCGGTGGGATGATAGTGGCCTGTGTCGATGGTATATATCTTGCCGTGCTGGGCGCAATAGCCCACGCAGAACTCAAGGGAACCGACGGTGTAGCTTTCGAGGCCGATGCCGAAGGTCTTGCTCTCGAGGCAGTCCTTCATCATATCATACTTCGTAGCGAAGATTTCGTCGAGGCTGCTGCGGAACAGTTCGCGGTATTTGTAACGGTTGACGGTGATGTCCTTGCTGCCGTCGTGGACCCAGAGGTTCATAATGCAGGGGTCGTTCTGGTTGCGGCCCATCTCGTTGGCGATATTACGGCAGCGTTTCGAGTGCTCGATCCAGAAGTCACGGATACCCTTGTCAGGATTAGAGAGCGACAGGTCGCCGCTTTTCGGATGGGAGAATGAAGTGGTGTTGAAATCCAGCGGCATATGCTGCTCGCGGGACCACTGCATCCAGCCTTCGAAGTGCTCCGGTCCCACCTGGTCGCGGTCCACCTTCCTGGGTCCGAATTCTCCATATATCTCGTGCAGGTTAAGACGGTGATGGCCGGGAATCATACTGGTGGCCTTGAGCACGTCCGCCCTGAGTTCATCCACGTTGCGTGCACGTCCCGGATAGTTGCCGGTGGTCTGGATGCCGCCGGTGAGGTCTTCACCTCCTGCCGACTCGAAACCGCGGACATCGTCGGCCTGCCAGCAGTGCAGCGAGATGGCCATCTTCTGCAGTTTCGCCAGTGCTTTTTCAGTATCTATTCCTGCCTCTGCATATCTTTCTGCAGCAATGGCATATGCTTTTTCAAGCAATTGTTCGTTCATATCGTTCAGTGTTTAGTTATCCGTAAAAACTTTTCGTAAGCCACATCCCAGGTCCGTATATCCTGCGGATGGAAGCTTTCGGTGACGACCGAGGCGGCTATTATGCCTCGTGAATCGGCTTCTGCCGCCTGCACCATTATGTTGCCGATGGCAGTACATTCCATCGGTCCGGCAATGACAGGCACGCCAAGGGCGTTGGCAGTGAACTGGTTAAGCAGTCTGTTGCGGGCCCCGCCGCCTATGATGTGGAGCTTTTCGATCGGGAACGGCGCGAGTTCCCTCAGCCATCCGAATACCTGTCGATAACGCAGCGCAAGGCTGTCGAATATAGCGCGGGTATATTCTCCCCTGCGCTCAGGAGCCTTCTGTCCGGTCGCCAGGCAATAGTCGCGGATGGCGGTTGTCATACTTGCCGGAGCGCTGAAACGGCTGTCGTCGGGGTTCATCAGGATGCTGAAGGGCTCTTCTGCAAGGGCTTCTTCAATCAGCAGGTCATAGGCCACGTCGCCCCACTCCGCACGGCACTGCTCCAGCAGCCACATTCCGCAGATATTTTTCAGAAAACGTATGGTGCCGCCGATGCCTCCTTCGTTGGTAAAATTCATTGCACGGCTCTTCTTCGTCACGATGGGATCTGCCGTCTCGATGCCCATAAGGCTCCAGGTACCAGAACTCAGATAGGCGAAGTTGCCACCGGCAGCCGGAACTGCCGCAACGGCACTGGCAGTGTCGTGTCCGGCGACGGCCTTTACCGCAACAGGGCCGAGTCCTGTGAGCTTCTGCACCTCGGGAGTCAGCGCCCCTATGGTGGTTCCGGGCTGCACCATCTCACCGAAGTGGCTGCGATTCAGGCTCAGGGCATCCAGCAGCTCTTTGGAGAACTCTCTCGTGCGGGTGTTCAGCATCTGGGATGTCGAAGCAATGGTATATTCACACACCTGCCGTCCTGTGAGCTGATAGCTCAGGGCATCCGGCATAAACAGGATCTTGTCAGCTTCCTTCAGAGCGGCGTCATCCTCCCTTCTCAGGGCTGAAAGCTGGAAAAGGCTGTTGAAATCCATCACCTGTATGCCGGTGATGTCATATACCATTTCGGCAGGAACCTTTCTGAAGAAACGCTCCGGCTCCCCGGCGGTATAAGGGTCGCGGTAGCAATAGGGATTGCGCATCAGTTTCCCGTCTTTCCCGAAGAGGGCGAAATCCACGCCCCAGGTGTCAATGCCGACTGATTCTATCTCGATTTTCCTCTCGGCCACGGTTTTCAAGGCAGAGATGACTGCCTCATACAAGGCCGGCATATCCCACATCCAGTGGCCACTTTCCTTAATAATCCTGTTGGGGAAGCGCGCAATCTCCTCAGTAGTCAGCTTTCCGCCGTCCAGGACGCCCAGTATGCCGCGTCCGCTCGTAGCTCCGATGTCTATTGCCAGAAATTTTCGCATACTCTACAAAGATACAAAAAAGATTATCACCTATATTTGTAAATATGATCGCTCTAAGCAACGGTAAAAGCACTGCGGAGGCTCTGCGTGAGGTACTCGGGCCCGAGGAGGAATCCCTTTTCGGAGAGGTGCGCTACAGCATCATCGCAGGTTGCGACGAGGCGGGTCGCGGACCGCTGGCTGGCCCTGTCTTTGCCGGAGCGGTGATACTGCCGGAGGACTTCCGCCATCCATGGCTGGCCGACAGCAAGCAGTTGACCAAGAGCCGCCGCGAGCAGATGCGCCCCATCATCGAGCAGAACGCAATCGCCTGGGGTGTGGCCAGCGTCTCTGCTGCGGAGATCGACGAGATAAACATCCTCAACGCCTCAATCAAGGCTATGCATCTTGCCATAGAGAAGATGGGTGTCGTGCCTGAAC
>JAEEGG010008638.1_pt1 | contig 23053 bp, 12 predicted proteins | sample 9134161 | NCBI WGS metagenome assembly JAEEGG01 (sample SAMN16246543, study PRJNA631951) | gut metagenome | biome: gut microbiome; feature: rumen; material: CR-attached | host: Bos | place: Iran: Karaj | collected 2018-10
CCGTCCGGCATTGCGCCCGCGCCCGGCTATCCGGTACTGCCCGACCACAGCCTCAAACGCGAGATATTCCATCTGCTCGACATTCAGGATGATTTCGTGGAACTCACCTCGAATTTCATGATGTCGCCGTCCTCCTCGACCTGCGCGTTCGTGATCCCGGACCCGCGCGCCGATTACCGCGCCGTCGGTCCCATCGGCGACGACCAGCTCGCCGCGCTCGCCGCGGCCCGCGATTTCCCGCCCGAACGCATGAAAGAACTCTTCGCCCGGCCGGATTTCCCCGTCAAAACGACTTGAAAAAATCGGAACTTACGGCATATTAAATATCTGAAATCAATGTGTTTTTAACTTCAAATCAGGCGGAACCATCCATGCCACAGACCATTCAGCAGGCTCTTCACGACCGCATCGTCGTGTTCGACGGCGCCATGGGCACCGAAATCTACAGGCGGAACTTCTTCGTCAACATCTCATTTGAAAACCTCTGCCTCGCGCGGCCGGACGTGGTGCGGTCCATCCATCGCGCCTACCTCGACGCGGGTGCCGAAGTCCTCACGACCAACTCCTACGGCGCGAACCGCGCCAAGCTCATGAAATTCGGGCTTGCCGAGCAGACCGCCGCGATCAACGAGGCCGCCGTGAAGCTCGCGCGCGAGGTCGCCGGGGACGACGCCATGGTGGCCGCGTCCATCGGTCCCGCGGGCGAACTGCCGTCCTTCCTCGACCCGCTTGAAATCCTCTCCGAACAGGTCGCCGTGCTCGCGAAGGCCTCGCCCGATTTTCTGATGTTCGAGACGCTCGCCAGCCTCGCCGACCTCGACCTCGCATTAAAAGCCGTCCATTCTGCGGGCGGCATGCCGTTCGTGCTCAGTTTCGCCCTCGACGAGAACGCCATGACGGCGAAGGGCGAGCCCGCCTCCGCCATTCTGGAACATATCGCCGCGTCTCCGCTCAAGCCCGTTGCGGTCGGCCTCAACTGCTGCAGCGGCCCGGGCGCGATGCTCCATGCGCTCGAGACCGTCGTCCCGCTCGTCGACGGCAGGTTCCCCGTGATCGCCCAGCCGAACGCGGGCAATCCGCGCAGTGTGGACAACCGCATGCTCTACATGTGCAGCCCGGAATATTTCACGACCTATGCCATGCGCTACGTCCAGCTCGGCGTGCGCGGCGTCGGCGGCTGCTGCGGCACCTCGCCCGAGCACATCGCCGACATGGCGCGGAGCATCAGCCCGATGGCGAAGCACGCCCATGCGGTCGAGATCGCGCCGTCCGCGCCGTCCGTGCCGCTTCAGGACCCCGTCCCGACGGCGGAGAAAAGCTCCTTTGCCGCCAAGCTCGCTGCCGGCAAATGGGTGAATGCCGTCGAGATCGTGCCGCCGCAGGGCTACCTGCTCGACGCCACCATCGCGAAGGCGAAAGTCTGCGCCGAGGCCGGATTCGATGTCATCAACATCCCGGACGGCCCGCGCGCCAGTTCGCGCGTCTCCACCATCGTGACCGCCATCAAGATCCAACAGGAGGCAGGCATTGAGACCGTGCTGCACTGCTGCTGCCGCGACAAGAACGTGATCGGCATTCAGGCGGACCTCCTCGGCTGCGCTGCCATGGGCATCCACAACATCCTGTTCATCACCGGCGACCCGCCGAAGCTCGGCGACTACCCGTTCGCGTCCGGCGTGTTCGACCTCGATTCCATTGCCGCCGTGAAGGTGCAGGCCGCACTGAACCGCGGCGTCGATTTCGGCGGCAAGTCCATCGGCGAGCGTACCGCCGCGTTCTGCCTCGTCGGGGCGGACCCGAACGCCATCGACATGGCGCGCGAGCTCCGGCGCATCCGCGAGAAGATCGACGCGGGCGCCGAGGCGGTCGTGACCCAGCCGGTCTTCGACACTGCCGCGCTTCTGCGCTTCATCGAAGCGGTCCCCGAGCTCGCGAACGGCTCCGTCCCGGTCATCGCCGGCATCTGGCCGCTCGCCAGCCTCCGCAACGCCGAGTTCATGAAGAACGAGGTGCCGGGCGTGGTCGTGCCGGACAGCGTGATGGAACGCATGGCACGCCCCGAAACGCGCGAGGAACAGCGTCAGGAGGGCATCGCCATTGCCCGCGAGGCCGTCGACGCCGTCCGGTCCGCCGTGCGCGGCATCCACGTGAGCGCGCCGTTCGGCAACGTCAACACCGCCATCGCCGTGATGAAGCCGTAACCGTTTTTGTTTTTTCCGAGGGTATAAGATGCGCCGCCTGTTCCGATTCCTTCTTCTGCTGGCCGTCTGCCTGCTGGCCGCATGTTCGGAAGAGCGGAAATCCGCGCCGGGCGGCGTGGTGTCGCTTTCGCCCGCGCTGACCGAGCTGATCTGCCAGCTGGGAGGCGAAGAGCGTCTGATCGCGCGGAGCACCGCCTGCGACTGGCCGGAAAGCGTGAAGGTGCTCCCGACCGCGGGCGATTTCGCCGAGCCGGAGCTCGAACGCATCCTCGCCATGAAGCCCGCGCTGGTCGTCTCCAACGAATTCGTGAACCCGAAGGACGCGGACGCGCTGCGTCAGGCGGGGATCGAGGTCGAGCTGCATCCGTGCGACGGGTTCGACGACTACCGTGCATGGGTCGTCCGCATGGGGCGTCTGCTGGACTGCCCGGACGAGGCGGATGCCGAACTCAAACGCGCCGACGCCCGCATCGCGGAGTTCGAGGCTGAACTGAAGAATGCAAAGGGAAAGCCGCTCCGCGCACTTTATGTGATCTGGGACAGCCCGCTTCTGACCGCGGGCGCGGATTCCCTGCCGGACGCCGTGGGGCGTCTCGCCGGGCTGGAAAACATTGTGACGACGGAGAAGGGCTACCCGTCGATCTCGCTGGAATTCGTGCTGAAGGAGGACCCGGACGTGATCGTGTGGTTCGCGCACGGCAAGGACTGGAAGTCGAACCCGTCGTGGCACGGAATCCGGGCGGTGCAGACGAACCATGTGCTGATCCCGCGCGACGATTCCGCACTGCTCCGGCCCGGTCCGCGCATGTTCGACGGCATCGCCGACCTGAAAGCCGATCTGGGGAAGATGTTCCCCGGCAACGAGGCCGCCGCGCCATGAAGACCGCGCGGATCATCCTGATCTACCTTGCCGCCGCGCTCGCCGCGGCGGTCTGCGGCGTGCTGTTCGGCGCCGCCCGCATCCCGTTGAACGAATTCATTCAGGACGGCGCGCTGAACCCTATCGTGGAGCTCCGCATCGTGCGGACCGCCGCGGCCGCCGTGGTCGGGGCGTCGCTTGCCGTTTCCGGGCTGGTGTTCCAGGCGGTGCTCCGCAACTCGCTGGCGGAACCGTTTCTGCTGGGCGTGTCCGGCGGCGCGGGACTCGGCGCGGCGTGCGCGATCATCCTCGGCTTCGGCGCATGGGGGTTCATGTCCGTGCCGCTTTTCGCCCTGCTGGGCGCCGTGGTCGCGAACCTGCTGGTCTTCGCGGCGGTCCGCAAGCGCAGCGCGGAGGAGCTTCTTCTCGGCGGCGTGATGATCGGCACGCTGGCTTCGAGCCTGCTCATGGTGCTGATCACGTTTTCGCATTCGCACGACATGGCGGGCGTGATCTGGTGGATGCTCGGGAGCGTGCAGAACGTCGATCCCGCGCGCCAGCTCGTCCCCGCCTCGGTCCTTCTCGCCGCCGCGCTGGTCTTCCTGCTCGCGAAGTCGGGCGACATCGACCTGCTCACGTTCGGGCCGGAATACGCGTGGAACCACGGCGTGAACGCCCGGACCATGACGGTCCTCCTGCTCGCGCTCGCCTCGCTTCTGGCCGCGGTCACTGTGTCCATGGCCGGGATCATCGGGTTCTGCGGGCTTGTGGTGCCGCATATCGTGCGGCGTCTGCACGGCGGCTCCCACCGGAAGATCCTGATCCCCGCCGCGCTCGCCGGGGCCGCCTTCCTGATGCTGGCGGATATCCTCGGCCGCGTGGTCTCGCCGGTCCGCGAACTCCCGGTGGGCATGGTCACTGCGGCGGTCGGCTGTCCGGTCTTCCTGTGGCTTCTGAACAGGAGCAGGGCCGGATCATGAAGCTGACCGCGGAACAGATCGTATACACGCATCCCGGGGCGCGGGAGCCGCTTCTGAACGGCATTTCGCTCGAAATCGCGCCGGGCCGGATCGCCGCGCTGCTCGGGCGCAACGGTTCCGGCAAGTCCACGCTCGTGCGCATCCTCTCCGGCTACCTGAAGCCCGATTCCGGGTCCGTCACGCTCGACGGACGCCCCGTTTCCGATTGGTCCCCCGCGGAACGCGTGCGGCGTCTGGCGGTGGTCCAGCAGCATGTGCCCGTGCCGCTGACCGACTACACGGTCCGGGAGACGGTCGCGATGGGCCTCGGCGGCGTGTCGCGCCTCTCCGGCGCACTGACTTCGGAGCAGTCGGACCGCCTCGAACGCACGCTTGAACTGCTCGACCTGACCGGACTGGCGGACCGTCCGTGCGGTACGCTGTCCGGCGGCGAACGCCAGCGCGTGTTCACTGCGGCGGCATTGGTACGTTCGCCGGGACTGCTTCTGCTGGACGAACCGACCTCCGCCGCCGACCCTGCCGTCACGCGGAAGATCGTGTCGCTTCTCCGCACGCTCGCGCCCGAGGTCGGCATCCTGATCGTGACGCACGATCTTCAGCTCACGCTCGATTGCGCCGGTTACGTGATGCTTCTGCACGCGGGCCGCATCGCCGCCGCCGGGGTTCCCGCCGACGTGCTGACCCCGGAAACGCTGGAGCCCGTCTACGGCTGCCCGTTCAAGCGGTTCGACTGCGGAGGCCGTCCGGCGATTCTGCCTGATTAATGTGCGCGAGCGTTAGCCGCGCACTACGACAACACGGCTTGCCGTGCGCGGCTCCCGCTCGAACACGGGGTGGAGGGGTGACCTTGTTTGTCGTCTTCGCATCCTTTTTTTTCTCAAAAATCCCTCTCCCAAAAAAAACTTTTTATTTGTTGGATATGCGCTTGCATTCTTTTAGAATGCGTTGTATACTAACTAAGAATTTCAAATTCTTAACACTTCTGACTTGAAACAGGAAACACACAATGGCCAACACCGTCACGAAATCCAACGGCGACGTCATGCTCGCCCACACCATGCCGAAAGCCGAATACATGTATGGCTGCATGCCGACCTCCGTAGGTATGATCCTCGGGTATTACGACCTCTACGGATACAACGGGAAGAGCCTGTCCAATCTCATCAGCGGCACCGTGGCTGTGAATTCGCGCGGTACGGACGGCAACGCCTACGACATGGACGCGTTCGACACCGTGCTGGGCAAGGCGATCGCCTCGAAAGGCTATGTGAGCCGTTTCTACGGAACGACTCCGGAGGAAGAGCTTCCCCATACATACAAGGGCAGTACGACGGAACTGAACACGTCCGAATGGGACTGCATCGCCGACTATCTGGGCACCGGACAGTACTGGCGCGGCAATGGAGACAAAGCCACCACGGAGACCTCCGACACCGTGAACGATCTCTACACGAAGAATTATACCAGCGGTTCGATCACGTACGGTTCGACCACCCGGACGATCCTCTGGCGCAATATCTCCATGCAGTACGGGCTCGACCTCTATGTGCAGTCGCGCGGCTACTCGCTGGACAGGAAGAACACAGGGTCCTTCAAGGTTGATACCAACGGCGGCAGCTTCACCTTCGAAGACTTCAAGAAAGAGATCGACGCGGGCCGCCCCGTCGTCGTCTCCATCACCGGGCACGCCATGGTCGCCTACGGGTACAACGCGAGCACGAAGGAGATCATTTTCGACGACTGCTACGACGCGGATCAGCGCATGAAATGGGGCAGCACGTATTATTACTCCGGCGCGTCGCGTCCGATCGAGTCCATTATTACCATCGTGTTCAACGTGAGCGGAGGTGGCGGCGGAGGCGGCAGCGGCACGACCGACACCACCAAGCCGACCGTTTCCAACCTCAAAGTCAGCACGACTTCGCCGACGAACAAAGCCGTCACGGTCACTGCCACGTTCTCCGACAATGTCGCCATACAGTCCTCGCTGTACAGGATCGGCACCAGCGGCAGCTGGAAAGCCTATCCGTCCGGCGGCGTGAGCGTTTCCAAGAACTCGACCGTCTATTTCCAGGCGGTTGACACATCCGGCAACAAGTCCGCCGTCGCGAGCTACAAGGTCACGAACATCGACACGACCGCGCCGTCGAAGCCGACCATCAGCGTCAGCACCAAGAAATCGACCACCAATCCCGTCACGGTCACCGCCAAGTTCAGCAGTGACTCTTCCAAGAAAGAATACAGTACAGACGGCAAGACATGGAAGTCTTATTCCGGGACGCTCACGTTCAAATCGAACGGGAACGTGTATTTCCGCGGCACCGACGCCGCCGGAAATGTTTCTGCGGTCGCGAGCTACACGATCTCGAACATCAAGGGGTCCTCGCCCGCGCCCACGCCCACGGACCCTTCCTACGACACGTCGGCATGCGACAACAGCAAGAACGACTGGCTGGTGTCAAAGGATAAGAGCGGGAAAACGCTGAGGAATTCGGATTCCAACCTCGTTTCGGCGACGGTGACCGGTTCCGGGGAGATCAAACTCGACACGAAGTCGGTCTCCGTCAGCGGCAAGCACAATTTCGTCGGTTACGTCGATGAGGCAGACTTCGCGAAGATCAGGCTGAACAGCGCCGCGAAGCTGAGTCTTTCGACCGTCGCCACGGGCGCTTCGAAATTCACGGTCTACGCCGTGACGACCAAGTACAACAAAAAGGGCGTCGCCGTCTATTCGATGAAAACGATCAAGACCGTCTCGCTCAAAAAGAAAAAAGGCGCTTCGGACTATACCGGCGAGCTCGACGGTGTCATGCTCAACGCGGGCGACTACTATGTCGCCATGAAGTCCCCCGGCACCAAGAAAAGCTCTTACTACAACGTCACGGTGGATTCGGACAGCGTGTTCTTCACGAAGGGCAACAACAGCGACGACTCATCTGTGCTCAGTTCGATGAAGTCTGTCAGCGTCGCTTCGCCGGGCGCGAAACTGCTCGATGACTGGGTCGGCTTCGGCGACACGATCGACTACAGGAAGTTCACGCTCGCCAAGGCGGCGAAGCTGAGCTTCATCCTCAACGCCGGAAACGCCGCGAAATTTACGCTCTACAAGGTCGTGACCAAGGGATCCAAATCTTCTCTGAAGACAGTCAAGAGCGTGTCTGCCGGCAAGGGGAAATCGGGCGCGACCGCGCTGGGCCTCCTCAAAGGCGGGACTACTTATGTCCTGTCCGTGAAGTCCACCGCCCCCGCGAAGAGCGAGAACGCGAACTACACTTTGAACATCTCCTCGAACAGCGTGTTCTACAATCATTCCGACAGCAGCACCTCCGATAACGAGGTGATCTTTAAATTCGACGGCCAAAGCTATGTGAACAGCTCCGTCGGCAACGTCGGAGATTTGTACAATGCAACTCCCTATGTCATATTCGCGTCCGGCTGGGTCGGATACGGCGACACGATCGACTACAAGGGATTCTCGCTCAAGAACGAAAAGACATTGACTTTCGGCATCCAGGCAACAGACCGGGTGCAGTTCACGATATATGAACTTGTATCGAAGACGTCCGGCAGTAAGACCACGCACTCCCTGAAAAAAAAGAAGTCCTGGACGCCAAGAAACAATGGAGCCGGAAATTATGTGGATCACAAGATGAGTATCACCCTCAAAGCCGGCAAGAATTACTACTTCTCCGTGAAGTCGACCAATGCGTCAAAAGGCGGAAATGCGGAGTATTCCGTATTCCTTCTTCCGAACGATATATCCTTAAAAGACGCGCTGTCCATGCCGGAAGCCTCTGCCGGCCTCGACGCATGGAACGCTTCTTCGTCCGCCGCGAATCCCGCGCAGGACCTCCTGAGCTTCGGACAGTACGATGGCAGCGGTTCGGATGTGCTTGCCAATGTCTCCGCGGCGGCAGGTTTCGATTCCATCACGGACGACAGTTCCGCCTGGAAGGACGTCGCGAAGCTGGCGTAACACCGCAAGCGGTGCCGATACAGTGCGCGGCTGACGCTCGCGTACGGAGCAGAAAAAACGCCCGGACGGCTTGCAAACCGGGCGGAAGCGGAGTATATTACGCCCGGAACGCATCATTTCGAACCAGTCAAGAAAGGACATGCCACATGAAAACGATCATTATCGCCGGACATCCCGACCTCGCGCATTCCGTCGCAAACGCCGCGATCCTCGATGAACTCGGACGCGCTTTCCCCGACCTGACCATCCGCAAACTGTGCGAGGCCGCGCCGGACGGGAAGTTCGACGTCGCGGCGGAACAGGCCGCGCTGGCTGAGGCGGACCTCATCGTGTGGCAGTTCCCGTTCCACTGGTACGCCCTGCCGTGGCTCATGAAGAAATGGCTGGACGAGGTGTTCGTGCACGGATTCGCGCACGGGACCGGCGCGAAGCTCGCCGGAAAGAGACTCCTCGTATCATTTACAACCGGCGCGCCGGAGGCGGCGTACACCGGAAAGCCGGGCTCCGTCGGCGACATTCGCGCGCTCACCGCAGTGTTCGATTCCATCGCCAAAGTGTGCGGCCTGAACTACCTGGGGTCCATGTGGGTGAACGGCATGAGCTACGCGGCCGACGCGGCGGGGATTGCCCGTCAGCAGGCACAGGCGCGCGAGTATGCCGCGAAGCTCATCGCCCGCATTCGCGAGATACAGGGGTAAAAAACAAGTTCGAATGATTGCCGCGATTCCGCCGTTTCGGTTCGGTTCCGGGCGGCGGTTTCATTTATTTGTCCCCGCGGCGGCGTCCACGACGTTGTAGTGTTTGCCGTGGCGGCAATAGTTGGAAAGACGCTGTTCGAGCTCCGCCAGTGTGAACGGGCTGTGCGGGTAATTGGCATGATAGAGCTTCAGAAACGCGCGGGATTCGTCCGCGGGCAGTTTCAGGTCGTTCAGCGGCGTATACAGGTCGAAGAGCAGGAACCACCTCATGGTCCACAGGAACCTCGTTTTGCAGCGCGCCACGTCGATGAAGAAGATCTCCATCGTTTCGGGCGTGTCGCCGCGGTACAGGATGTTCCGCGGGTGCAGCGCCTTGTGGAAGAACCCGTGTTCGTGCATGGTGGCGATATGCGGCGCGATGAGTTCGCAGAACCGCCGCCGCATCGCCTCATTGTCGCGCAATGCGCCGCCCGGCATGAAGTCGGTCCCGTTGCGCGTGTTCTCGATGAACCGCGTGATGATGTAGGAATGCAGGAGCCGCCAGTGATGTCTGCGCGTCTCGCCGAACGCCAGGACTTCGCCCGACGGGATGTTCATCTGGTGGATCGCCTGGTAGTTGCGCCATTCGCGGCCGGGATGCGACAGATGCAGGATGTAGCGGTTGGCGGCTTTCCCTTCGCAGTACTTGTACGCCACGGCGCCGTGTCCGTTCGGCAGTTCGATCTTCCAGACCTGTTTGCCGCTGCTGTCCGTCAGCAGGTTTCCGGCGTTGCGCGCCTCCGGGTGCGCCTGAATCCACGCCAGATCCTCCTCGAAGCCCTCGGCGCACCAGTTGGCCGGATAGAGAAAACGCAGCGGCAGACGCCATGTGGAAAGCGGTTCGGAAAAAATGCTCATGCGGAGATCTTCGGTTGATTGAGGCGGACGGCCGGAACAGAATTGCGTCCGGCATATCCTATTAAAATACCTCCAAAACCCGGATTATGCAAATTATTTCCGGCTTTTTTTGTGGAAAAGGAAGCCGAACGGCCGAAAACCGCCGCCAATGGGGCTTTCCCCTATGCCTATGACAGAGGAGCACCCTTCTGTCGCGGACCGGTTGTCACGCCCGGGCCGCCGGGAGCGCCTTTTCTGATGCGAGTTCAGCGGAAACGCCCCTGGATGTCTTCGAGCGAGAGGACGTGTTCGTCGTTGTAGAACTCGCGGAGCAGGGACCCCCTGTTCGCCTCCGCCCAGGACGTATGCCAGATCGTGAACCAGGACCACAGGCAATCTTTTTCAAGGAACGCCTGAATTGAGGGGATTCTTCCGCATTCATGGAACGCGAACGGCTTGTTTTTCGCGCCGATCCGAAGCAGCTTGTCCCAGCCGTTTTTGTGTTCGGACCCGTCATAGGTGTCCGATCCGATCACATCGCAGAAATCGTCTCCGACATACCAGCCTTCCCGGACCTCGCCGGAATATCCCAGCACCCAGATGAGGTTGTTCAGGTGGAAGTCATCTGTGAACCGTTTGTACATCATGCGCCACAGGCGGATGAAATCCTCCGGCGAACCTTTGCCCCACCAGAACCATCCGCCGTCGAATTCATGGAACGGCCTCCACAGAACCACCACGCCGGCGTCCTGCAGCTCCGAGAGGGCGCGCGCGGCACGGTCCCAGTTCGCGATCATTTTCCGGTGTTCCCCGGTCGTTTCGTCCAGAAGAAGACGGAAATCGGGTATATCATTCTGGGACTCCCGGAATGCTCCCCCGTAGATTCCAGTATGCCAGCAGATCGTGACGAGTCCGCCCCGGTTCCACCACTCCTTCGACCGCGCTGTGACGCCGTTAAAATCATTGTTCATGAAATCCAGTCCCCGCATCGCAGGCGTCTTTCCCGTCTCCCGTCGGATCAGGTTCATTTCATAGTCCGGCGTGCCCATCCAGGTCGATTCCTGCTGGCCGGAGATAATCTTTTTGCCGTAGTTTTCGCACAGGAAACTGTAAACTGCTTTTGTCTTTTCACTGGCGGACGGATTGGAAAGGCGGCAGTCCGCTGGCAGTTCGGCTTTTATTCCTGATTCCGGACCTTTCGTGCATGCGGCGGGACCGAAAGCGATCATTGCAAACAATGCGGAAATGAGGGGGAAATAGAATTTCATGTTTCTACGGGGCCTTTCTTTTTTTGAGGCGGAAGATTGTTCCTCAGCGAGATTCCGGTGGTTGTGAGAACGCCATGAAAATCTAACCGGGAGGAAGGTTGTTTGTTTCGTTTTTTATAATATACAGACATAATTCTTTTTGTCAAACAAAAAAGTTTCGAGATCAACCGTTTTTTAGAAAAAAACTCCGGAAACGTGTTCCGGAGTCGTATGTTCTTCTTTAGAAACAATCTCGAGCTGAATTCTGTTTTGAATCTCCCGGTTGTTCTTCATTCCTTTTTTTTAAATTCCTTCAGGCCAGTCCTCGGTCTGCATGACGATCGCCGTGGAGAGTTCGTTCGGCTCGGCGTGGGCGCAGTTCTGGTAGTAGATCACGCGCTTTTTCGCCGGGGCGTTGTTGAAGAGCACGGCGACGCCGGACGGCTGTGCGACGTAATCGCCGAGGCCCGCGCGGACGATGTCGACCAGGCAGGTCTCCGCGGCGCGCCTGATGTGGTTCACCGGGTCGTAGTAGTCGAGTCCGGGCTGGTAGTCGGGGCAGGTGCCGCGCTGGCGGCCGGCCTTTTCGCAGCCGGCGTCGGAGCACCACGGCATGCCGATCTCGGCGTGGGTGATCTCCGGGACAAGCCCCGCGGCCCATGCGGCCTGAAGTCCGCCCTGGCTGTAGCCGATCACGCCCAGGTCCTTGCCGTTCCACGCCGTGACCGTCTTGACGAAGTCGAACGCGCGGATCACACGGGCGGCCATGTAGCGGAAATAGGAGGTGTCCGGGGTCTTGTTTTCGGCGTTGTTGTAGGCGTAGTGGCCGAGCTGGGCGCGGATGCCGTCGTAGTAGGAGCGCGGCTGACTGAGCTCGATCCCGTGCGCGTTCACGTCGAAGTAGATCATGCCTTCCACGCCGTCGGGGACCGACTGGTCACGCACGCCGTATGCCTGGAAATGGACCTTCGCGGGCAGGGATTTCGCCTCCGCGCCGGTCGGAATGATCAGATAACCGGTCACGGGACGTGGCCCGGAGCACGGCACTTTCACCTCGTAGGCGTCGAAGCCCGCCTGTTTCGCCTGGATCTTTCTGAGCTCGGGGACGGCTTCCACGGCGGCGAGTTCCTTCTTCTGTTTCGCCCAGAATTCGTCGAAGTCCTCGGGTTCCGGCACGGCCTGCGTGAGCTTTTCGATCTCCGCGCCCGCGCCGCCGTCGAACTTGCTCTTCAGGTCGTGTCCGGCCTCGTCCTCCAGCGACGCTTCGATGCGGACGAATCCGGGACGGTCGATGCTGGTGACGAGGGAGACGGCCCGGTCCGCGGATATCTCGGTTCGGCCGCTTTCGGTCCTGCCGTCGTCGCCGGACCGCTTCCACTTCAGGAAGAGCTTTCCTTCGACGGGCGTCTGCGCGAGCTTGTTCACGGAGAACGTGAATTTCATGTCCTGTCCGGCCTTGTAGCTGATCGCGGGCGTGGCGTCCTCGGCGGTATCCTCCAGCAGCACGAGCTGGTAGTCGCCCGCCTTGACCGGGGTCGACTTCACGACTGCCGTTTCCTCCGTCTTCACTTCGACCGTCGTCGCGGGCTCGGTCGTGACGACGACCGGCTGAACGATTTCGACTTGCGGCTGCGTGACGATCTCGACCGTGCGCGGGACCACGATCACGCGACGGCCGGGCCACGGGTCGATAACCGGATATCCGGGACGCACGATCACCGGACCGGGGCCGAACGGGGAGGGCGGGGGCGGAGGATTGGGCGAGGGGATCACGGGGGCGGGATTCCGGTGGATGACGACCGCGCCGCCGAGACGTTCCACATTCGGACCGCCGGGACGTGCGCCGGACTGACCGGGATTGAACGTGCCGCCACCCGGACGACTGCCGGGAACGGAACCGCCGCCCGGACGTCCGCCGGGCTGTCTGGAGACGCTTCCGCCGCTCGGGCGTGCGCCGCCGCCTCCACCGGGGCGGCCGCCTCCTCGGCCCTGAGCATAAAGAGCTGTTGCGGGGATCATCAATGCCGCGAGAAAGAATGCTGTCGAGATCTTCATAGTCCAGTTCCTTTCGTATTTTTTTCGTTGTCTTCGGGGGTGGGTGTCGTCCGGCGTCAATTCTTCTTCGGAAACGGCCCCGGATGTCTGTCAACTACTCAATTAACGATTCGGTAAAACGAAATGTTGTATCAATCGAATAAAAAATATTCAAAAAAGTTTTGAACCTTACACTTTCTGCCTCGAACCGCGGGAAAAAAGCCTGTTCCCGGGTCGTGGCGACCGATGCGGGGAACAGGCTTCATGTGTCCGCTCATGCGGACCGCTTTCCGCTTATTTGAAGCGGATGACGGTCATGGAGTGGGCGGGGAGGTTCACGTTGAAGGTCTGGCCGAGCTTGATGTAGTTGTCGGTCAGGGTGTATTCCTTCCCAGTGAAGGCCGGGCCCGTGAGGACCGTGCGCTTGGCGGAGGCGGGGAGGCTCTTCGCATTGTCGAGCGTGACGGTGATGGAGACGGCCTGGTCGAGGGTGTTGACGTACTTCAGGACCGTGTCGCCGTCCTTGGTCTGAACGGCGGAGGCGGCGACCCGGAGCGTCTGGCGCTGGTTGAGCGCGTTGCCGAAGCTGAGGGTATTCTTCAGGTAGTTCGTGCCGGCGTTCGCGCCGAAGAGCTTCTGGACCTCGTAGGTCGTGGTCTTGTCGATCTTGGTGTTGGAGAAGTAGATCATGTTCGGCGTCCACTGCATGTTGCCGTGCTTGCCGAGCAGCGGAGCATAGGAGGACATCACGACGACATCGCCGTTGCGTTCCACGCCGGTCAGGAAGATCGCCTCGTCGAGCGCGGTCTCGATGGTGTTCGGGCGGGGATTGCCCTGGGCGTGGGCGGCATATTCGCCGGCGTAGACCTTCGGGCCGGTGCGGTCGTAGTTGTCATAGCGGTGCTGGGCGCTGTCCACGAACCAGTTCGGGTTCATGTAGAAGTGCTCGTCGACGATCGGGAGCTTCTCCTGGCGGGCGAATCTCCAGCCGCGGTCGTAATCGCCGCCGGACGCGCCGGGGCCGACCGTGCCGACCACGACGATGTCGGGATACTTCGCGACGAGGGCGTCGTTGACCATTTTGAAGCGGGTCTCGAAAGCGTCGGTAATCTGTTCCTCGTTGCCGAGGCCGATGTATTTCAGGCCGAACGGCTTCGGATGCCCCATCTTCGCGCGGAGGCCGCCCCACTTGGTGGAGGTGTCGCCGTTCGCGAATTCGACGAGGTCGAGGGCGTCCTGCACGATGCGGCCCATCTGGTCCATCGGGACGGCCTGCTGGCGTCCGGCGAACTGGCAGTCGACGCCGACGGTGATGATCGGGAGGGCGTACGCGCCGATGTCTTCGCAGAACTGGAAGTATTCGAAGTAGCCGAGGCCGCGGGTCTGGTGGTAGCCCCAGCGGTTCTTGATGGGCTTGCGTTCCTCAAGCGCGCCGACGGAATCCTTCCAGTAGTAGCAGTCGTCCTGCCAGCTGTTGCCGTGCGCCACGCAGCCGCCGGGGAAGCGCACGAACTGCGGCTTCAGGTCGGCGAGCACCTGGGCGAGGTCCTTGCGGAGGCCGTTCTTGCGGCCCTTGAAGGTGTCCTGCGGGAAGAGGGAGACCATGTCGACGGCCGCGGCGGCTCCGGCGGTGAGGGGCTTCAGGTAGAACTTGCCGCAGGCGTCGGCGGTGGAGTTGCCGTTGGAGGCGGTAAGGGTGACGGAGACCTTGTCCCAGGTCTTGGACTTCACGTCGACCGTCTTGGAGGCGAGGACCGCGCCGGTGTCGGAGAGGAGGCCGACCTCGAACTTGACGGGCTTGTCGCCCTGCTGGCGCGCGAACATGGAGAAGTCGTACTTCGCGCCTTTTTCGTAGCGGAATCCGCCGAAGCCTTCGTTGAGGAGGCGGGGGCCGACTTCGCTGACGGTGAGCACGCCGTAGTGCGGGTTGTTCGCATGGATCGGATCGTCCGTGGCGACGTCGAACGTCAAGCCGTTGCCGTCGACGACCCAGAACTTCTTGGAGCTCCAGCCGCGCGCATCGGCCGGGGTGCATTCGAAGTCGCGGTTCGCCACGAGTTCGGCGTACAGGCCGCCGTCGGCGCCGTAGTTGATGTCCTCGAAGAAGATGCCGAACATGGTGTCGGAGATCTTGAGCTTGTCGGACAGGTTCACGGTCATGGTGCCCTTGACGTTTGCCTCGGGATCTGCTTCCGGCACGGGGGCCGACTGGCAGGCGGTGGCGCCGAGCGTCATGGCGATCAGGGCGAGGAGCATGCTTCCGGTCGTTTTACGGTTCATTTTGTGTTTCCTTGGGTGGTTGGAGTTGAGCTTAACTCGGGAATAATGTTTCGTCAAAAGCTAAATATACACAGAAAAACGGAAGTGTCAAGTGGAAAAACGTAAAAACCTTAAATAAAATTTATGGTTTTATTCGCGCGGGATCACGACGGTCCTGCTGCCGATGCGAACGGTGTAGGCGTCGGCCGAGGTCACGACGGTCGGCGTTTCCCCGCGTTCGCCTTCGCCGCAGAAGAACGCGGAAACGAGCGTGGTCGTGCCTTTCGGGACGTTGCCCTGAAGTCCGGGGATGTTCGCGCGCGGCAGGATCAGGTTCGTGTTCGGCTCCGTGCCCTGGTTGACCGCGGTGCGGCCGCCGGAGAGGTCCACGGCCCCGGCTGACGCGCCGCCGGGCTGCGAGGCGAAGACGGAGCGTCTGTCGGTCTTCACGGAGACGCCGTCCGCGGGGAACGCGAATCCGCCGTCGAAGGTCTGGAGCGGCCGGTCGGCGGTGATCTCGTGGATGCGGACATGCCAGGGCAGGGCGGGGACGATCCAGGTACGGATCGTGACGCCCATGAGGGGCGACCAGTCGGTGCGGATCCAGTCGTCGGTGAGCTTGTAGTCCTTCGTTTCGCGTTTGACGGCGTAGCGGTCGCTGCCGGCGTCGGCGACGGCGAGCATGGAGTCCGGGACGATCTGCGAAAGCCCGTAGGGGCCCTTCGGCGTGCCGAATCCGTACAGGTTCGAGTAGGCGAACTTCTCGTATTTCGCCTGGCCGTGCGTGTGCTGCATGCGCGGCTTCTGTCCGGCGGCGAAGAACACGCTGTGGCCGCCGTCGCGCTGGGCGATGAAGTGCGGGCCGTCGATGCGGCGCGAGGCGGGCAGCTCCGGCATCGGGAGTTCCTCGGCCGCCCAGAACGGATGGTCTTCGGGGAGCGCGAGCACGAGGAACGACTTCATGCCCCAGTAGACGGAGCCGAAGCCGTTGTAGCTTTCCGCCATGCTCATATTCGGGTAGGCGTAACCGACCGTCAGCACGCCGCCCGCGTCGAAGATCGGACGGCTGAACCATTTCCGCATGTTCCGCAGGAAAAGCCCCTTCAGCACGCCCGGTTCGATGCCGCCCGCGTCCGCGTAGGCGTAGGCGGCCCAGAACGCGGCTTCGGCGAACCGGTAGGCGAGGCTGCGGCCGTAGGGGATGGCGGAACCGTCGTCGGCGAAGTAGTACATGTAATCCTTCGCGAAAATGCGGGCGCGCTCCTTGTAGAGTTCGGCGCGGATGGGGTCCTCGTCCTTCATGAGCGCGGCGTACAGCAGGCAGTAGAAGTGCATGCCCCAGGAATTGTAGTGGTCGGCGTGGGCGTTTTCGCCGTCGGTGTACCAGCCGTTCCCGAGGTACCACGCCTCCATGGACTTGAGCGCGGACTCGACCGATTTCTTATCGTACGGACGGCCCACGCGGCGGAATCCGAGGTTCACGACCACGCGGAACATCTCCCAGTTGCACGGCCACGCCTTGCGGAGGTTCGCGCTGTTCAGCCAGTTGTAGAGGTTGTCCTGCTGCTCCGGCGTGAGCGGGTCCCACACTTTTTCCGGCGCGATGGCGAGCGCGAGCCCGATGGACGCCATTTCCACGATCCGCTGGTCGTAGTCGCCCACATTGCCCCAGTATTCGGGACTCGCCGGGTCCGTGCCCGCGATCAGCCCGCGCACGCAGACGTCGCGGAGCTCGGGATCGTCGCCGCCGCCCGCCCAGAGCGGACCGAGCGCCCACACCGGACGCGAGAACGCCTCCATTTCGGCGGTGCTGTCCGGGTAGCTCGCCCCGGTGAATCCCTGATGCAGGCGCGCCCCGCCTTCCGAGTAGTACGGGAGCAGGGGGCGCAGGACGTCGACCGCGGCGCGCTGGAGGTCTGAACGCGTTTCGAGCGGGTTGCCCCGGTAGACGTGGCGGATCGGGGGCGCGGATGCGGCGGTATTGCCGTCCGTTCCGTTCGAGCTGATGCAGGATGGCGTCGCGACGATCGCCGCCAGGGCGATCCCGAGGGTCAGATGTTTCATGTTCACGGGGCAAATCCTTTCTTGTTGGCGTGAGTGGATGTAGCGGGCAGCCGCCGTTTTCGTATAACATACAGCCGTTGAGTCAAAAATCAACCGTGTGCGGGAAAAAAGCGGAAAAAAAAGCGGGAAGCGGCGTTTCTTAACGGGCAGGACAACAAAAAAAGCGAATTTTTCCATCCGGAAAAGCTGTTTTATATTTGAATTTTATAGAAATATGTGCTAAACTAAATGATTATTTTTAAATTTTGTTATAGAGCATTGAGGATGCGCGAAATATGAACGTGAAGAACGGACAATTCAGCCTCGTTTCCGGCGCCTTGGAGCCGATGTGCCGTCATCTTTCGGACGGCGTGATCGTCCGCGGCCGGGACGGAATCGTTTTGTACGGCAACCCCGCTGCGGAAAAGGCGTTCGGAGTGGGGTGCGGCGAACTTGCCGGGCGCGCGCTGGACGAACTGATCCCGGCGTCCGCCGTGACAATCGCGGACGGCGTGTGCCATGTCAGCCTGCCGGAATCCATCCTCGCTTTCCACGCCGATGCTGGATCCGCCTGCGTCTGGCCGGATTCCTTCCTGCAGCCCGTCACGCTCGCCGACGGGACGGAATGCGATATGCTGGTTTTCCGCCGCCGTCCCGCGGGTCCCGCCACCATTCCCGACGATCTTTTTCATGAGCACGAGCTCCTGCTCACCATCGCGAACAACATCCCGTTCGGCATTTATGTGCAGGATGTCGACGACGATTTCCGGTTTATCCGTGCGAACCAGTACTTCGCGCAGACGTTCCGGGTCGCGCATCCCGATGTTTTCAACAAGACTCCGGCGGACATCCTGCCGCCCCCGGTCGCCGCTCAATGGCGGGAGCAATCCCTGAAGACGGCCGAGGCAGGCGGCCAGGCGCGGACGTTCCGCCTGCAGATGCTGGACGAAAAGGGTTTCCCCCAGTTCGTGCATTTCACGGAGAGCCTGTACGTCGATCCTGCGAACGGACGCCGCCTGATCCTGGGCACGGCCGAGGACATCACGGGCGAAACGTTCTTCCACAAATACGATGCGGCGAACGCCGAGATCCTGCGGCGGACGCAGCAGGAGACCGACATGAAGACCGTCCTGTCGGTCATCACCGAGATCATCTTCCGCGAGTTCAAGAGCTGCCGGATGGTGTGGATGAACCGCGAAATGGATACGCAGATGGATTTCGTGCGTCAGGACATGGCCGGGAAACTGCCGGAGCTCACGCCCGAACTGAGGGACAAGCTGGTCGGCTACATGCGGCCCATCCTGAAGGAAAAGCATTTCTGCGAGATCCCGGAGATCGCCTATGTGCCGGAACTGGCTGCGATTTCCGAGCAGTGCCCCGGCTATCCGCGGTGCCAGCTCGCGTTCGAGATCTTCAACCAGAAACGCTACATCGGCACCATGCTCATCCAGTTTACTGAGCGCATGCCGTTCCCCGCGTACAACCTCGAACCGCGCCTCATGCTGGTCGACACGTTCAGCGCCATCCTGTACCGCATCCGCGAGCAGGAGAACCTGGCTGATTCCAAGCGCCTGCTGGAGCAGATCATCGACGCGCTGCCCATGTCGTTCTTCGTGCAGGACGCGGACGATTCCTTCCGCTACACGATGTGCAACCGGCGGTTCTGCCGCATGATCGGCCGCACGAAGGAGCAGGTCGTCGGCAAGACGGACCACGACTTCTTCCCGAAGCAGATCGCGGATATGATTGCCGGGGAGCATACACGCGTTGCAGCGGCAGAGACCATGTCGCATGCCGAGATCGAAGAGGAAATCCCCGGCGTCGGCTGGCACGCGTTCGAAAAATGGCTGCTGCCGTTCCGCACGGAACAGGGCAGGCGGATGCTCATCGGCCTCAACCACGACGTGACCGAGGAAAACAAGCTGCGCCGTACCGAAACGCTGAAGATGAACCTCATTTCGTTCCTGAACGACGACCACGGGATCGACGAGTTCTGCGACTACATGGCAGAACAGATGCTGGAGACCATGCACTGCGACCGGATCCTGCTGCTCCCGGCCGCCAAGGTCAACGCCGCTTTCATGAAAGAATGGGCGCGTCAGGGCATTCCGCGCGTCGGGGAGCACAGCCATGCCTGCCCGCTCCTGACGCGCTGCCGGGAGAACCGCGGCGAGCCGGTCCTGGCGTTCGAGGATGCGGATGCGGTTTACGCGGATGCCCCGGAGCTCTCCTGCAAGGCGAAATCCGCCATGATCGCCCGCATCACGGTCAGGGGGCGGTTCTGGGGCGGCATTGCCGTCCATTACGTCAACAGCAGGACGCGGTTCGATGCCGCCGACATCCAGATGCTTCAGGTCGCCGCCTCTCTGTTCTCCATGGCAATGGAACGCAGTCTCGCGCAAAAGGAAATCCAGCGGCGCGAACGCGAGAACCAGCTTCTCGTCGACAACACCATCATCCCCGTCGCGATGTTCGACGGCGCCGGACGTCTTCTCCGCTGCAACAGGCCGTACCAGGAGTCGATCGCACCGGTCGAACACGAAGTGAAGCCGCAGCTTCTCCAGTCGATCATGAACGGATTGCGCACGTCTTCCATCCAGCGGAAGATCAACGGCAAGATCTGGCAGATCGACGCCCATGGCGTCACGGAAGATTCGAACAGGCTTTCGTATATCTTCATGTTCGCCGTGGACACCACGGAATCCGTCCGCCGCATCCGCCGCCAGGAGGCTAGTTCCGCCTGCATGGAGGCGATCCTCTCCGAGGCCGACGAGGACAGCCGCGCATTCCAGGAGGTCATCCGCGTCGTCGCCGGCTACTTCTCGGCCGACGGCGGGAATTTCATCCACTTCAGGCCGGACGGGATGGAGCTCCTTGCCTCCTGGGGCTTCGCGGACAGCGACCAGTCGTTTTTCCGGAACATGCCCAAGGACCGCGAATACACCAGCACCGACAACGACTGGATGTCCCGGCTGGACGGACGCGAGATCACGGTCGAAAACGACATTCAGAACTACCCGATCGAGGACCCTTACCTCTCGCAGATCGTACGCGCCACCAGGATGGGGACGCGCTGTTCTTTCCGCCTGACGCATGGCGACCGTGTCTGGGGCGCCGTTTCGCTCTACTTCAAGGATCCGTGGCGCTCGTTCTCGCAGACCGACTACGAGATGCTGGGCAATTTCCAGCACACCGCGAACATGATGCTCCTGAAATACGAGCTCACGCAGAACCTGAAGATGGAACGCGACAAGGCGATCTCCGCCGAAAAGGCGAAGAGCTTCTTCTTCAGCTGCGTCAGCCACGACATCCGCACGCCGCTGAACTCCATCATCGGGTTCTCCGAACTGCTCCGCCAGGGCGGTCTTTCGCAGGAAAAGTCCGTGGAGTACCTCGGCAACATCATCTTCAGCGGCAACACCCTGATGCAGCTCATCAACGACGTGCTCGACTTCGCCGCGCTCGACGCCGGCAAGCTCAAGCTCTACCCCGCCATGTGCGACTTCCGCCGCCTCGCGGAATCCGTCCTCACCGTCGTCGGCGACGTCGCGCGCGACAAAGCGCTTTTCCTGGAGCTCGACGCTCCGGGCGATCTCCCGTGGCTGAACCTCGATGCCCAGCGCGTCAGCCAGATTCTCTTCAACCTCATCGGAAATGCCGTCAAGTTCACCGAAAAGGGCGGCGTCACGCTGCATATCCGGTTCACGCCGGATGCGGGAACCGACGCCGATGCGAAGGCGAAGAAGACCGGAATGCTCGTCGTCACCGTTCAGGATACCGGCATCGGCATCGAGAAAAAGCATTTCGACGACCTGCTGCAGCCGTTTGTCCGCATCCATACGAAGACGCCGACCGGTGGCACCGGGCTTGGCCTTTCCATTTGCAACCTCATGGCGGCGAAAATGGGCGGCCGGATCCGGATCGACAGCGAAGTCGGCGTCGGAAGCAGTTTCTCCGTCGAGCTCCCGCACGTGGAATACCAGACCGACGCGCCCGCCGACGTCGAACAGCCCGGCGAACAGAAGAGTGAGAGTCTGCCCTCCGAACTCGACCTCGCGCTGCTGCTGGTCGACGACGCCGCGCTGAACCTGAAAGTGCTGGAGGCGCTCTGCCGCAAGCTCGGCGTCAGAAAGGTCGAGACCGCGAGCTCCGGGCAGGAGGCCCTCGCGAAGATGAACGACGCCGTGTTCGACGCCGTGCTCACCGACGTCTGGATGCCGAATATGAACGGAGATGTGCTTGCCGCCGAAATCCGCCGCAATCCGGCATGGCGCGACCTGCCCATCTACGCGCTGACCGCCGACGTGGAAATGCAGAAGAAAGAGAATCCCGCGCCGTTCACCGGCATCCTGCTGAAGCCGCTCCGCACGGAAAATATCACCGATCTTCTGCTCAAGATCTCCGCGGCCAGAAAACATCTCTCTGTCCAGTAAGGACCAAGAGGACCAATAGGGCCAATAGGACCGACCGATACGGTATAGGTGTCCTGTTGGTCTTATTCTTCTTATTGGTCTTGATTATGGGCTGCGCCTCGACTGCTCCATTTCCCTCCCGACGGCCCCTTTTCCCTTGACTGCCCCATTCCCCCGAGTGATCCGCTCCTTCCGACTGTCCTGCCCATCCCCCCTGCCGGGAATAAAAGAAAGGCCGGACACCGTTTTGAGGCGGTGTCCGGCCGGGGAGTCGATTGGCTGATTTCTCAGCCGAATTGTCTCACGCGAAAAGCCGAATCACTTGTCGAACTTGAACAGGAGCGGGGCGAATTCGCGGAGGCTGCGACGCCAGGTCAGCCATTCGTGGGCCGTGCCGGGGGACATGTAGAACGTCACCGGGAGGCCGTATTCCTTCATCTGGTTCGCGATGTTGCGCGGACCGTCGGCGTTTTCAGCTTCGCCGTGGGAGATGAAGATGTGGTGGAGCTTCTTGGCCGGATCTTCCTTCGCGGTCTTGAGGGCTCCGTTGTAGGCGTTCTCGACGGCGCCGTTCATGCCGAACAGGCCGGAGAAGCTGCCGAGCCAACCGAACATGTCGAGGTTGGAGGTAACGGTGCTCCAGGTCTGGCCGCCGCCGCGGGAGAGACCCGCCATGGCGCGGTGATCACGATCCGGAATGGTGCGGAAGGTCTTGTCGATGAAGGGGATGAGTTCCTTCACGAAGATCTCGTTGACGCCGCCGCCGCCCATGCCCATCATGCCGCCGAAGCCGCCCATCATGCCGCCGCCACCGCCGCGACCGACGTAGGAGTTGGCCTTCATGTCGCCGCAATCCATGACGATGATCATCGGAACAGCCTTGCCGGCCGCGATGAGGTTGTCCATGATGTTGGCGGTACGGCCCTGGATCATCCAGCCGTTTTCATCTTCGCCCCAGCCGTGCATGAGGAGGAGGACCGGGTAACGCTTGTCGGTGTTGGTCTCGTATTCAGCAGGCGTGTAGACGTTGCAGATACGTTCGATGCCGCCGTTGATCTCGGACCAGTACTGGCAGCGACGGACCTGTCCGTGCGGGACGTCCTTGTTGAAGTGGTGGTAAGCGCCTTCTTCCTTGGATTCGGGCACTTCGATACCGGACTGCATGGCGTTGCTGCCGAAGTAGGCGCCGGTCTTCTGGTCGGAGACGACGTTGCCGTCGACGCGGAAGGAGTAGTAGTGGAAGCCGACCACGAGCGGATCAGTCTTGACTTCCCACGTTCCGTTGGTGCCTTCGACTTTCTTCAGGTGATAGAGCTTGTCGCCGCTGCCGTCGCGGAGACCCTGGGAGATGGTCACATCCTGAGCGCCGGGGGCGTTGAGTCGATAGATGACTTCGCCGGTTTCGGGATTGACAGCGGGATAGGATTCGCAGAAGATGGTGGTTTCAGAGGGGACGAAACCTTCGGGG
>JAEEGG010008642.1_pt1 | contig 23044 bp, 20 predicted proteins | sample 9134161 | NCBI WGS metagenome assembly JAEEGG01 (sample SAMN16246543, study PRJNA631951) | gut metagenome | biome: gut microbiome; feature: rumen; material: CR-attached | host: Bos | place: Iran: Karaj | collected 2018-10
TGGCTGCTATGCACATCATGGTTGCAAATACTAACTTTTTCATAATCGTAATGTTTTAAAAATTAAATGTTGTTTATCCCTTAGACGCAAGGTGCTATCCTTTTACTACAGACTTGCGTCATTTTTTCGTTCTTTTGTCTGTTAGACGGACGAAGGGTATGAAAAAGTTGCAACGATGATACAAAAAAAACTATTTCCGACCTTTACGAACGACCTTGGGCGCTGTGGCTTGAGGAACATCCTTAGTGACGGTGGCACGAAGGATGCGGATGTCTTCGAAGGGACGGTCGAAATCGTCGGTTTCGGCCTTTTGGATACGCTCAACGACATCGAGGCCTTCTGTGACTTCGCCAAAGACGGTGTATTGTCCATCGAGATGGGGTGTGCCACCAACGGACTTATAGACCTTAATCATTTCGGGCGTCAGCTTAACACGCCCATGTGTCATCGTGTCGAGTCGCTCTTGTGCCTTCTCTATCTCTGTACTACTGAAGCGTTTGCCCCACACGATATAGAACTGACAGGCTGAGCTGCGCATCTCAGGATTGACAGCGTCTGGCTCGCGGGCCATAGCCACACAGCCACGACGATGGAGAATCTGAGGCAGACGGAACTCTGGCTCCTGGGTATAGTCGAAATCACCAGTACCCAACTGCTGGCCTGGACGGGCATGTTTGCTGTTTATATCGCCAGACTGTATCATAAAGTTCTTGATGACGCGATGGAAGAGCAAGGAGTCGTAGACGTGCATCTTCGTCAGCTTCAGGAAGTTGTCACGATGTTGGGGCGTCTCGTCGTAGAGGGCGATACGGATGTTGCCTTCAGTGGTTTCCAGCAGCACCTCGGTGGTAGAGGTCTGGGCTACGGAGGTGAGCGAGCCGAAGAGTACGGCCATTGTCAAAGTAAGTAAATGTCTGTTCATGGTGCAAAAATACAAAGAAAAAGTGAAAAGTGAAGAGTGAAAAGTGAAAAATTGAGTTTTTTTTGTAACTTTGCAATCGAAATGAATGAATTGAATCTACCTGCATACGACGTCAAACTGCGAGGAACGCGAGAAAAGCCGGAAATACTGGATTTCTTGCGCAGACGCTATGTGGCGCTGACGCCCGAGGAATGGGTGCGCCAGCACTTTACGCATTGGCTGGTGGAACATAAGGGCTATCCTCAGGGCTTGCTGGGCAACGAGATAGCCTTGAAATGTGGCGAGAAGACGTTGCGTTGCGACTCTATATTATATAATAAGGATGCGCAACCGCAGATGATTATAGAATACAAAGCACCCACTGTATCAGTGACACAGCGGGTGTTCCGTCAAATTTCAGCCTACAACCTCCTACTCCACGTAGACTATCTAGTGGTTTCGAACGGCTTGCAACACTTCTGCTGCAAGATGGATTACGACAACCAGACGTACCACTTCTTAGAGGAGATTCCTGACTATCCTTGCATTAACCGTTAACCATTAACCGTTAACCGTCGGTTACTCCAGATAAGATGCATCGGGGATCTCAGGTACCTTTACCTCAGCATCCATATCGATATCATCTTTCTTCACCGTCTTACGGATAGCACGCTTACGTGTCTTCTTCTCCTCGCTGCCTAATACCTTCTCAATCTTGACACCAGCCAGCTCTGGATCGATGAGGATACGACCACAATACTCGCAAACGATGACCTTCTTGTGCATCTTGATGTCCAACTGACGCTGGGGCGGAATCTTATTGAAGCAACCACCACAGGCATCACGCTGCACATAAACGATACCCAGACCATTGCGGGCATTCTTACGGATACGCTTGAACGAGGTGAGCAGACGGGGCTCGATCTTGGCCTCCAGGTCCTTTACCTTAGCCTTCAGCTTCTCTTCCTCAGCGCGTGTCTCTTCCATAATCTCGTCGAGCTCGCTCTTCTTCAGGTCGAGAGCCTGACGACGGTCGTCAATCACTTCCTGGTTCTGAGCCAGCTCAACCTTCTTCTCCTCAATCTTGAAGGTAGCCTCCTTGATTTTCTTGTTGCAGAGCTCGATTTCCAATGACTGGAACTCAATCTCCTTCGAAAGGGTATCGTACTCACGATTGTTCTTGACATCGTTCAGCTGAGACTTGTAACGCTCAACGCTGGCCTTGGCAGTCTCAATCTCACCCTTCTTCATGGTGACAGCCTGCTCGTATTCGTTAATCTCGTTCTGAATCTTCTCGATACGAGTAGAGAGTCCCTCGATTTCGTCTTCGAGGTCCTGTACTTCCAGAGGCAGTTCGCCTCGCAATGCACGCTTCTCGTCGATACCTGAGAGCGTGGTCTGCAGTTGATAGAGGGTCTTCAGGCGCTCTTCAACTGGCATTTCTGTAGGATCTTTCTTTGCCATAATTCTTATTATTATTGTTATATTGTTATTACGTTATGTCGTTAAGACGATTAAATGTAGACAATGGGATTGGTGTTCGTCTCTGCTATCTCCGTGCGAACGCCAGGACACTCCTTCTGGATGATGTCGCGGAAGATTTCGCTGGTGAACTGTTCGCTCTGATAATGGCCAATGACGCAGATCTGAATCTGCTGTTCCATACCAAAGTACTGATGATAGTGCATCTCGCCAGTGATAAAGGCATCGGCACCCTGACTGATGGCGTCAGGCAACAGGAAATCGCCTGCGCCACCACAGATGGCCACCTTCTTGATAGGACGCTGCAACAATGCGTTACACTGGGCACACTGTACGCCAAACTGGGTTTTCACCAGTTCAATGAAGGCGCGTGCATCCATGGGGGTTGGCAGTTCTGCGAGGACCAAAGGCACCTTTTCAGTCTCAGCGACAGAATCGTTGAGCACAGGAGCGCCTAAGCGCTCGGCTATTTTAAAGTTGACCCCACCCTGCGCATTGTCCATGTTGGTATGCATGGAGATGATGACGATATCGTGCTTGATGGCCTTGATGACGCAGCGCTGCACATAGTCGGCACCGCTAATCTGCTTCAAACCACGAAACAGCAAAGGATGGTGGCTCACAATGAGATTACACCCCTTACGAATGGCCTCGTCAATGATGGCTTCGTTGACGTCCAGACACAATAATGCCCCTGAAACCTCCGCCTCTGTCAGTCCCAATTGCAGGCCAGCATTATCCCAGCTTTCCTGCAAGGGCAGAGGCGCGAATCGTTCAAGGGCGCTCAGCACTTGCTTTATCTTCACGCTTCTAAAATGTTATTTCAGACTGCAAAAGTAATAAAAAACTACGAATTACACGAATTTCGCGTATTTTTTTATGCTTTTTTAATTCGTGTAATTCGTATAGTTCGTAGTTATTTATCAGTCGTTATCGTGTTCGTGACAGTACGAACTGCCATCAAAGCAGTGGGTGCAGACACGTTCCTTAGGCAGACCAATCGACTCTATCAAGTCTTCGATAGTAGCGAATTTCACGCTGGTCAGGCCCAGACGACGGGCTATCTCGTTCACCATGCGCTGGTACTCTGGCGAACCCGTCTTGGCGTATGCCTCCAGATTCTTGTTCTCGTCGCCCTCGATGTCCTTGATGATACGACGCGTGATGAGTTCCAAATCGCTCTTGGAAGAGGTAAAGCCAATGAACGGACAGCCATAAACCAGTGGTGGACAGGAGATACGGACATGGACCTCCTTGGCACCATTGTCGAAGAACGTGCGAACATTGTCGCGAAGCTGCGTACCACGAACAATAGAGTCGTCGCAGAACACGATGCGCTGGTCCTTCAAAACAGCGGAATTGGGAATCAGCTTCATCTTAGCCACCAAGTCGCGACGGTTCTGATTGCCTGGGGTAAACGAACGGGGCCATGTAGGCGTATATTTCAGGACGGCACGCTTGTAAGGGACCTTCTTGCCATGCGAATAACCTAAGGCCATACCCACACCAGAGTCGGGAATACCACAAACAAGGTCGGGTGTGACATCATGATCCTTTTCACCTAACAGACGACCGTTCTTCTCGCGTACATATTCAGTATTGATACCCTCGTAGTCGCTGGCAGGGAAACCGTAATAAACCCACAAGAACGAGCAAATCTGACAGCGTGAGAAGGGCTTTTGCAAAACCTGTATGCCATCAGCCTTGATCTGAACAATCTCTCCTGGGCCTAAATCGCGTACGACCTTGTAGTCGAGGTTGGGGAAGCTGGTCGTTTCACTGGAAACAGCGTAGGCTTCCAATAATTCATCTGTACCGATGGGCGAGAGACGATGCAGTTTTTTCTTGCCAATCACTATGGGTGTACGACCTAAGAAGTCACGAGCAGCAATGATACCGTCTTCTGTAAGAATCAGCATCGAGCAAGAGCCCTGAATCTTGCGATATACCTTGTTGATGCCCTCTACAAACGTGTCGCCCATATTGATGAGCAGGGCCACCAACTCCGTCTGGTTGATATTGTTGGCAGACATCTCGCTGAAGTGCATACGCTGTTGTAGCAGTTCTTCAGCTATCTCGCGCAGATTATTGATCTTGGCTACCGTCACCACAGCATAGCGCCCTAAGTGTGAATTGACGATGATGGGCTGAGGGTCGGTATCACTGATGACACCCAATCCCTGATGTCCCTTAAACGAGTCCAGTTCATCCTCAAAACGAGAACGGAAATAGGCGCGTTCCAACGAGTGAATAGAGCGGTGGAAGCCACTCTTCTCATCGAAAGTTACCATACCGGCGCGTTTTGTACCTAAGTGCGAGTTGTAGTCAGTTCCGTAAAACAAATCGTTTACGCAATCTTGTTTGGAGATAGTGCCAAAAAAGCCACCCATAATGTTTCTTTTACCTTAAATGTTATATTGTTTATCCCTAACAGGCTGCAAAATTACAAAAAGAATGGCAAATAACAAAAAAAAAGGCTTTTTTTCTTCACAAAAAATTTGGAAGAAACAAAAATGTTTTGTACCTTTGCAGGAACCAATAATGCCAATAATTGATGAATATACGTATTAGATTACTGCTTGGAGTTGTTTTCATGTTGTTGAGCATCATCAACATACATGCAGCCGACAACTATAAAGAGACGCCTGAATATTTGGCGCTACGCGATTCTGTGCACCATGCCTTCAACAACGGCGATAGTGCACGATTCTTTCGTCACGTCAAGATACTACAGGATTATCTGCTTGACAAGGACGACTTGCATGCCTATTATACGCAGCGTTGCAACGAGATAGTATTCCTGCTGAACCAACAATGCATTATTGAAGCCTACAAACTGGCCACTACCCTCTCCCAGGAACTCCTTCAGCGCAAACTCGACAAGGAAATGTATATGGCCTACAACATGATGGGCCACATCTATAACTACAGCGGAAATCTGGAGAATGCCAAACAATGCTTTTGGGAGGTGATTCACCGTATGGAGAAGGCAGGTTACGAAGAAAGCATACCCCCTATCTACATGAACCTCGTCAATGTTGAGATGAGTTTGAACCATCCTGAAGAGGCCGAACGTCTGCTCAACAAAGCCGTTGAGGTTGCAGCCAAGGCCTCACCCCAGCGACTCTTCGACATCGAGACGCGTCGCACCATGCTGTACTACAGCCTTAACGACATGGAGAAGTTTAATGAGGGTTATAAGACCTATAAAGAAGGTATCAAAAAAGGCTTCTCGTCTGTTCATGGTCGTGAACTCGAAGTGTACTACGCTGCCGAGCAAGGTCGTATTGACGAGGCTGTCAGCATGGCAATGAAGGATTTGGCCCCCACTGAGGGCTATGAAGTCATCATCAAGATATACGAACGTGCAGGACTCTGGCAGAAAGCTTACGAATACCTGAAACTGGAGAATGAGGCGACTGACTCTATCAACACCATCATTTTGAGCAACAGCATGCAGGGCATTCAGAGTGAAATGAAGGTGCATGAGGCTGATCGTAAGGCATCGCGCTACTTCATCTTTGGCCTGTTAGCCGCCATTGTCCTGCTGATTCTTTTGTTGTTGGCAATGGCTTACATCTATAACAGCCGTCGTCGCCACATGAAGCAATTAGAGCGCGCCTACCAGCATGCGCTGGAGTCTGACAAGATGAAAGCAGCCTTTATTCAGAATATCAGCCATGAGATTCGCACACCATTGAATATTATTAATGGTTATGCACAAGTGTTGTCGTCGCCCGACTTTGACCTGTCTGCCAGTGAACGAAAGGATATATCGCAAACCATGATGAGGAACACGAACGTCATCACCTCACTGGTCAACGAAACACTAGAGCTCTCATCGATGGAGACTGGAGTCATTGCCGAAAAGAAGGATAAGATACAATTGCACCGTCTGATTGGTGACGAGATGCACAAACTTAAAAATCTGACCGATAATAAGCTGCAAATGAATTATAACAGCACGCTGGCTCCCGATTATGAACTGATGACCAGTGAAGTGCTGCTGCGCCGTATCATCAATACGCTGATAGACAATGCTATCAAGAACACCCATGAAGGCAGTATCACTGTCCGCACCAGTGTTGCTGACGAAACGCTATCCATCAGTATAGAAGATACAGGAACAGGTATTCCTGAAGGTGAAGAGGAGCACATCTTCGAACGCTTTGTCAAGCTCGACGACTTCAAGAAAGGACTGGGACTTGGTTTGCCGCTTTGTCGTGCCCTGTGCAGGCGATTGGAAGGTAACGTCGTACTCGACAGGAGCTATCAAGGTCCTGGCGCTCGCTTTGTGGTCACGCTGCCGCTATGATAATTGACAATTGATAATTGACAATTGACAATTGACAGTTGACAATTGACAATTGAACTTATCAGTCAACACATCCGATGATGTCGTGGATGTCATGGACACCATGACTGTCGAGCCAGTCGTTGATACCATCGCGCACCTTAATGCTGACGGCAGGATCAAGGAAGTTGGCAGTACCTATTTCGATGGCTGTTGCGCCACACATCAAGAACTCAATGGCATCCTTTGCCGTCGAGATACCACCTAAACCTACAACAGGAATCTTCACGGCTCTTGCCACCTGATAAACCATACGCAACGCTACTGGCTTCACTGCGGGACCCGAGAGTCCACCTGTGCCAATAGACAGCACCCGCTTACGTTTCTCGATATCAATAGCCATACCCATCAGCGTATTGATAAGCGATACGCTGTCAGCACCCTCAGCCTCAACGGCACGGGCTATCTCAGTGATATCCGTCACATTGGGCGACAGCTTGACAATCAGTGTCTTATGATAGGCCTGACGAACAGCTTTTACGACACTTGAAGCACCAGCACACGTCACGCCAAAAGCCATACCGCCATCCTTCACATTCGGACACGAGATATTCAGTTCGATGGCAGGAATATGAGCCAACGCGTCAATACGTGCTGCACACTCAGCATAGTCCTCAGGCGACGAACCGCTAACATTCACAATCATGTTGGTATCGATATCCTTGATTTGCGGATAGATATGTTCACAGAAGTAGTCGACGCCCTTGTTCTGCAGACCTACGCAGTTCAGCATGCCACTGGCTGTTTCTGCCATACGCGGATAGTCGTTACCCTCACGAGGTTTCAGCGTTGTTCCTTTCACGATGATGCCACCAATACCGTCCAAAGGCATAAAGTCAGCAAACTCCAAGCCGTAGCCAAAGGTGCCAGAGGCTGTCATCACAGGATTCTTCAGCGACAATGCGCCTATATTAACTTGTAAATTACTCATCTTCTCAATTTCTCATTATCTCATTTTCTCAATCCCAAAGTAGTCTTTGGATATTAAATACAGGTCCGTCCTTACAAACACAAAGGTTTCCCTCAGTGGTCTTCTCAACGCAACACAGACAGGCACCCAAGCCACAAGCCATCAGATTCTCCAACGATGCCTCGCACTCAATGTCTTTTTCCTTGGCGTAACGAGCCACGGCCTTCATCATCGGTGTAGGACCACAGGTATAAATCATATCGAAACGCTCCTGTTGCAACAACGAGTGATTGGTCACAAACCCCTTCTCGCCCTCAGAGCCGTCCTCTGTCGTCACGCATACGCGCCCGTACTTCTTAAATTTGTCCAACATCAGCAGATCGCTGGCTGTTCTGGCACCCAAGAGGAACGTTGGCTCCATACCTTGTTTTTTCATCTGCGCCCCTAAGTACAACAGCGGTGCCACACCTACACCACCACCAACGAGCAACGCCTTGTGCAAAGCGATGCCAGCGCTGTTAAACGTGAATCCATTACCCAATGGCAACACACAATTCAGCTTGTCGCCAGCTTTCAGTTCCCCCAGTCGTCGTGTGCCGTCGCCTACCATTGCCACCATCAACCATAGTTCGTTTTGGTCACAATCTACGAAATTGATAGAAATAGGACGACGCAGGAAGGTTGCTGATGAACCATCCACACGTACCTCCACAAACTGGCCAGGAAGCATCTCAGGCAAAGGCTTGTCGTCCGTAAGTCGTATCAACACATGCTTAGGGCTGATACGTTCTACGGTTCTTACCGTCAAATCAAGGATATATTTCTTCATACTCAATTATCAATTATCCATTCTCAATTATTTATTACCCTAATGTCTGGTTCCCACAGCACCACTTCACCCGCATAGAGCGTTTTCTGCACGTCAATGATTCGCTGGTTGCTGGAACCGCGAAACAGCAAATCGGGGTCGCGCAAGCTTTCGATATAGGGGCCGTCCACCAATACGTCGAGTTCATAAAGCAGCTCACGCTGTGCCCGTGTAATCAGTGTCTCGTAGGTAAAACCCGTATAGCACCAGATATCCTTGTTGGTCTGCGCATGTATGGCACGAGCCAGTTCAGCAAAACCGTCGCACTGATACATCGGGTCGCCACCCGAGAATGTTACGTTGGCGTATGGGTCAGCCACGATAATCTTCATCAGTTCCTGCGTGGTCATCTCCCTGCCTCCTTTAAAGTCCCAAGACTGCGGGTTATGGCAGCCTTTGCACGCATGACGACATCCGGCACAATAGATGGATGTCCTGAAACCAGGGCCATCCACCATGGTATCTTCTATGATGTCAAGCACGCGAATCATTCGCCAAACAAATCCTGAGAGCCATGATCGATGTGTGTCACACGATCGTTCAGCTCTGCCAGTTTACCACTGTTCCAGCGATCTGTCGTACCAACCAGATAACCCGTGATACGCTGCAACTTGTCGATGTTGGTGCTACCACACTTCGGACACTTTTCCAGATGGTCGTCAGCATTCTCATAGCCACAGTCCATGCAGCGGTTACGGTTGTGGTTCACGGAGCCATAGCCCATATTCAACTGGTCCATCATATCCACCACACTCATAATGACCTGTGGATTATGTGTGGCATCACCGTCAATTTCAACGTAAAAGATGTGACCACCACGTGTCATCTCATGATAGGGTGCCTCGATTTCAGCCTTATGGCGCGCACTACATTTATAATAGACGGGAACGTGGTTTGAATTGGTATAGTAGTCACGATCCGTCACACCAGGAATCACACCAAACTGCTTGCGGTCCTTTTTGGTGAACTTGCCACTCAGACCCTCGGCAGGTGTTGCCAAAACAGAGTAGTTATGATGATAGCGTTCGCAGAAATCGTTCACACGCTGACGCATATAGCTCACTATCTTCAATCCCAGTTCCTGGGCCTCCTCGCTCTCGCCATGATGTTTACCAGTAAGTGCCACCAGACATTCTGCCAATCCAATGAAACCGATACCTAACGTACCCTGGTTGATAACGCTCTCAATAGTATCTGTTGGTCCTAACTTGTCAGCACCAATCCAAAGGCTCTTCATCAACAGCGGGAACTGTTTGGCAAAGGCCGTCTTCTGGAACTGATAGCGGTCGTCCAACTGCTTGGCAGCCACCTCCAGCATATTGTCCAGCTTGGCAAAGAACATGTCGATGCGCTTCTGCTGGTCTTTTTCCTCCATACACTCGATGGCGAGTTTCACGATATTAATCGTCGTAAACGACAGGTTGCCACGACCTATAGAGGTGCGAGGTCCAAAGCGGTTCTCGAACACTCGGGTACGACAGCCCATCGTTGCCACCTCATGGATATAGCGTTTGGGATCATCAGCACGCCATTCAGCATCCTGATTATAGGTAGCATCCAAATTCAGGAAGTTGGGGAAGAACCTGCGGGCCGTCACCTTACAAGCCAACTGATAGAGGTCAAAGTTACGGTCTTCTGGCAGATAGTTCACGCCACGCTTTTTCTTCCAAATCTGGATGGGGAAGATAGCAGTTTCGCCATTACCCACACCTTCGTAAGTTGAAAGCAGAATTTCGCGCATGATGCAACGACCTTCTGCACTCGTATCTGTGCCGTAGTTGATACTGGAGAACACCACTTGATTACCACCACGCGAATGGATGGTGTTCATATTGTGGATGAAGGCCTCCATAGCTTGATGCACACGACCTACCGTCTTGTTGATGGCATGCTGCTGAGCACGTTCCTTACCCTGCAGTCCGTCCAACGGCTTCTTGATATAGTCCATCAGTGGTTCGTCATACAAGTCCTTATAGCTTTCGCCATTCAGGTCTTCTAATGCCTTCAGTTCCTCGATATAGGTCAGACGCACGTAAGGCGCCAGATAGAAATCGAAGGCAGGAATAGCCTGACCGCCGTGCATCTCGTTCTGGCAGCACTCCATCGAGATACAAGCCAATACAGAAGCCGTCTCAATACGCTTAGCGGGACGCGAAGCTCCATGACCAGCCACGAAACCACCATTCAGGATATTGTCCAACGGATGCTGCACACAAGTCAGCGACTTCGTGGGATAATAGTCCTTGTCGTGGATGTGCAGATAGTTATGCTCTACGGCATCACGGCTCTCGCTCGACAACAGATAGTCGTCCACGAAAGGTTTGGTCGTCTCCGAAGCAAACTTCATCATCATACCAGCAGGGGTATCTGCATTCATATTGGCATTCTCGCGCGTCACGTCATTGCTCTTGATGTTCACGATATCCAGGAACACGTCGCGTGTCTTAGCCTTACGGGCAATCGAACGCTGGTTGCGATAGGCGATATATTTCTGGGCCACATCTTTGCGACTCGACTTCATCAGTTCCAGTTCTACCAAGTCCTGAATCTGCTCCACCGTCATCTGACTGTCGCCACGCTGGGCAATGTGGTCGGTAATCTGATACAACAGGCGTTCATCTTCGCCCTTATCCGTGTGCATCATGGCCTTGCGAATAGCAGCCATAATCTTCTGCTCGTTGAATCCAACGATGCGTCCGTCTCTTTTTACTACTGTCTGAATCATATCTCTCGTGTGTATTGCTTTAAGTTAAAGAATAATCCATATCAATATGCCAATAACGGCAACAACAGCCCATAGGCGCCATTGCTTCATCATAGGCACGAAAGCCCTGCTCAGAGCCCGTTTGATGAAGGGTTTACGAGCCTCCTGCAACGTAGCGCCGTTAGCCAGCAGGTATTCCCACAACGACTGGTACTGCTGCATGTCCTGCGTCCACGATTTACGCCCGCGCAGCCAGGCATAATAACCCTTCCAACCCACCAGTGCTAATAATATAATAAGGTATACCGTCTTCATAACTGCACTTGGTTTTGGGTTATACGCATGTTTACAGTTACCACGGTAGCACCTCGCTCTGCGGCCTCAAGAATCAGGCGTGCCGCACGTTCCGCGTCTTCGTCGCTCAACGCCTCGCCGGGTTCGTCGATGATTAAGAGTTGCTTGCCCACATGTACGGCATGCTCCAATAATCGCATGTAGTCGGTAGGCACATCTTCATACCCCTCTGGCACCTCAAGATGCTGGGGCACATAAGCCATCTGACGACGGAAGTAGGGAGCCGACAGAGGTGTCAGCAGTTCACCGTCAATACTGATGTGACCCTCGTCAATAGGCAGAAAACCCATCAGGGCCCTCAGAAGCGTAGTCTTACCTTTGCCCTGTGAACCCATGATGCTCAGCACATTACCTTCGTTGACTGTCGCCGACAATCCGCGTATCTGCTGGCCTATTGTAACGTTATGTAGTTCCAACATCATATTTCAGTGTGCAAAGTTACAAAAAAACGAGAGAAGAACAAAACAAACTCCTTTGTTTTTTCTTCCGAGTGCCAATAATCCAATACCGTCCGAAAACAAGACTGTGCCTTTTCAGGTTAATTTCATGCACATCATGGTTAGGTCGTCATTAGGCTCGGCCCCGTTGCAGTGCTTCTCTACGTCTTCGGCCAGCCTCTCGATAACATGACGGGCACTGCTGAAGTCTGTATGACGCAGGATGTCGAGCAGCCGGTCGTCGCCATATTGCTCCTGGCGGTCGTTCTCTGCCTCGTTCAGCCCGTCGGTATAGATGAAGAGTGGCCGCCCCTTGATGCTGTCTATCTCCTCCCCCTCATACTCGAGTTCGGGCCAGAGTCCGATGGGGGCATTGGGCAGCATGTTGAGGAAGTCACCATTATGTTCACCGCCACCGATGACTGGGGCATTGTGACCGGCATTGCAGAAGTCGAGATGACCCGTCTTCAGGTTCAGAAGGCCAACGAACATGGTGACGAACATGGCATTCTCATTGTCGGCACCCGAAAGCGCGCTATTGATGTGTGTACACATCTCAGCGGGCATCATGCCCTGCTTGGCCAGTGTCAGGAACAGGCGGGTGGCCTGCGACATGAAGAGGGAGGCCGGTACGCCCTTGCCGCTGACATCGCCGACGGCAAAGTATAGCCTGTCATCGGCCTGTAGATAGCCATACAGGTCGCCACCGACTTCCTTAGCAGGCGTCATCGAGGCGTACATGTCGAACCCCTCTATTTCTGGGAACGTGCTGGGCACCATCGACATCTGGATGTCGCGTGCAATACTCAACTCGCCCTCCATGCGCTCCTTAGCAGCAGTGACCTTGGCCAGACGCTTGGCAGCACGGTGGCGGATGATGGTGAAGATGACGAAAAACACGGTGAGGGTGATGATGGACACGACAAGTGCCAGCACTCGCGCTCTCGACAGGCGTATCTGCTGTTCGGCAATCTGGCGCTCCTTGCCATGTGTGTCGTAAACGGTAGCCAACTCTGCGGCTGCGTTCTGTTTCTGACTGGAGAGTGCCGAGTCGAAACATTCTACGATCTTCATACCCACGGCGATAGCCGTGTCCTTGCGGCCGGCCAGCACGTTGGCCTTCATTTTCGGTAGGAGGTACTGACCGATGTTATCCAGCGACAACTCGTAGTCGCGCTTCTCAAACATCTGGTCCAGAGCCTCATAGTTCGTGGCTGCTTCTTGATAGTGGCCCGCTGCCATCAGATAGTCGCAGGCATTGATGCGCGACAGGTTGTAACTGGAGAAGATGGTTTTGCGATGCCTGGCATAGTGACGTGCTGCCTCTTTGCTCTGGCCTAACTGCTGGCAAACTTCGGCCAGGTCGAGCGAGATGGAACCTCTCAACATGTCAGCCTGCTTCTCCACGACGTCAGGCTTCGTCTTATAAACAGCCAGTGCAGAGTCTTCCCTTTCGAGCCACATCTTGGCCTGGGCATACTCTGAAGTGTTGATATAACTGGAAGAGATGTTGTCAATCCGGATAATGCATCTGGGGCCGTCCGTTCCCGCACTGTCAGCCTTCATCCACTCCTGCAACAGCATGTATGCCTTTTCGAAGTGGGCGGCGGCCTCGGCGTGCATGTGCAGGTTCTGCTGACATTCGCCGACAACAATCAGCAGTTGTGTCATATCGCCGAAGTCATTGTTGCCCAGAGAGTCCATCATTGTCAGTGTGGGCAGGGCTTCGCTCAGGGCATTCTCAAAGTCGCCTTCCGTCGTCAACACACGTGCCAGCAGGCTCCTCGCCCGCAGGTATAGCCGCATGTCGGAAGCATCGGGCACGCTGTCGGCGGTAGCTCTTCTGAGATATTGCCGCGCCTCTCTCATCAAGCCCTTGTGGACGGCGGCTCCGCCACGGTAGTAGTCGGCGGCCACTGCCGAGATGTCGCCAGTCTTCACCAAACTGTCGGCGAGTAGCGTCACGCGCTTGAAATCGTAGTCGTGCAACGCTGCCAGAATCATTTGCTCACCATTGGAGAGATGGCTCTCGTCGAACGTGCCTACTGCAACCTTACTTTTGCTACCGCCACAAGAAGCAAGCATCAGCAGCGTCAACACACCTATCAATAATTCTTTCTTCATAAACATTTAACTTTTGCACTCGTAAACTCGTGCAAAAGTACGAAGAAATCCCCACATTCTATATGAAATGTGGGGATTTTTTTCACTGTTTGCCGAAAAGAAGCAATAATGAGGATAATTTGGAATTTACCTTAGTTGTTCTCCGTGCACAACGGGGTCGGTTCCACTGTGTACTCATGTTCCGTGACGCTGAGGGCGAGAATAACCCTGTCTTATTTGACAATAACCCTATCTTATTTGACAATAACCTAATGTTATTGCGGAATAAGAGCCGGTTAATGGTCGCTATATTGAAATATTGAGTATTGACTGCAACTTGACGCAGGAGCAGGAATAGGAGAAAAAAAGTAAAAATAACATATAATAGATTATTAATCAATAACTTATATAATTCTTTGAACATATTTCTACTACAATTTCCTACCATTACCTCAAAAAAACGAAATCAATATTCAATATTTGAATATAATTTTCTGCTTCAGTTTTTGGAAGGTTCGAAAAATCTTCTTATCTTTGCGTCATGAAGACAGAAAAACAGATGGCAGCAGCAGCTGCAGAATTTGCTGCACGCTGGGAAGGTAAAGGCTATGAGCGTGGCGAGAGTCAGTTGTTCTGGGCTGACTTGCTCACTAATGTGTATGGCGTAGATAACCTGCCCGGCTTCTTGCGCTACGAGGAACAAGTGGCCTCGATGGTGGATAGTACCAACTTCATCGACGTTCACATTCCTTCGACGAAAGTACTGATAGAACAGAAGTCCATCAACATCGACCTGCGCAAACCTGTGAAGCGTGGCGATGGCTACATCACGCCATTCCTGCAGGCCAAGCTCTATATCGTGAATATGCGTCAGTCGGAACATCCGAAATGGGTCGTGACGTGTAACTTCAAGTCTTTCCTTGTCTACGATATGGACCAGCCCAACAGCGAACCAGAGGAGATTCTGCTGAAAGACCTGGCTACGGAATATTATAGATTAAAGTTCCTCGTTGATGTTCAAAGCGAACATATCTCGAAGGAGATGGAGGTGTCGATGCAGGCTGGCGACATTGTAGGAAAAATCTATGATGCACTCCTGAAACAGTATGATGACAACTCACCTGAAGCCCTGCGCTGGCTGAATATTCTGTGTGTCCGCATCGTGTTCTGTCTTTACGCTGAGGATGCAGGAATCTTCACCCGTGACCAGTTCCACGACTTCCTTGTCATTTACGAGGCCAAGGACCTGCGCCGTGCTTTGCGTGATTTGTTTGAGGTGCTGAACACTCCGAAGGAGAAGCGCAGTAAATATTTGCAAGCCGAACTGGCAGCATTCCCCTATACCAACGGTGGATTGTTCGAGGAAGAGATAGAAATACCGCAGTTTACGGAAGAGCTGAAACAAACCTTGTTGCAGCATGCCTCGCTGGATTTTGACTGGAGCAAGATTTCGCCCACCATCTTCGGTGCTGTTTTCGAGAGCACGCTGAATCCTGAGACCCGTCGTAGTGGTGGTATGCACTACACGTCGATAGAGAACATTCACAAAGTGATAGACCCGCTTTTCCTGAACGACTTGCGACAGGAGTTCGACACCATTCTGGAAGAGAAAGTAGAGAAGCAACGCGTCCGTCAACTTGATGCTTTCCAAGACAAGCTGGCATCACTGACATTCCTCGACCCTGCTTGCGGCAGTGGTAACTTCCTTACGGAGACCTATCTCTCGTTGCGCCGTTTGGAGAACGACGTCATCCGTGCCCGTTATCATGACCAGACATTCATCGGTTTTGAGGAGGTGAACCCCATCAAGGTCAGTATCCAGCAGTTCTACGGCATCGAGATTAACGACTTTGCTGTGACCACTGCCACCACCGCCCTTTGGATTTCTGAGGCTCAGATGCTGGCAGAGACCGAGAAGATTATCCGTCGTGACATCGACTTCCTGCCGCTGAAGCCGTACCATAATATACGAGAGGGTAATGCGCTGCGCATAGATTGGGAAAGCGTCGTGCCAAAAGACCACCTTAATTATATTATAGGTAATCCGCCGTTTGTGGGTAACAATTATATGAATGACTCACAAAGAGCTGATTTGGCTCCTTTCTTTCCAAAGAACAAAACGTTAGATTATGTGTGCTGTTGGTATATGAAAGCTGCAGCATATATTGAAGGAACACAAGTAAGATGCGCATTAGTATCAACTAATTCTATTACTCAAGGAGAGCAAGTCCCATTATTGTGGAAAGAATTGTTTAATAGTTACGGCATTCATATAGACTTTGCTCATCGTACCTTCCGATGGGATAGTGAAGCATCTTTGAAAGCTCATGTGCATTGTGTTATTGTTGGCTTTTCTTCGGCACTCAACAACAGGAAAAAAATCATTTATGATAATGGTAAAACAATAGAGGCAGATAATATTAATGCTTATTTATCTGCTGCCTCAGACGTCTTTATTGATAGTAGGTCAAAACCTTTATGCGATGTTCCTGTCATGAGAAAGGTAAATCAACCAACAGATGGCGGGAATTTACTAATCAATCAAAATGACTATGAAAAGTTTGTTTCACAAGAACCAGAAGCAAAGAAATATATTAGAAGACTAATTGGCGCAAAAGAATTCCTTAATAATATTCCACGCTATTGCTTATGGCTTGTGAATATCTCTCCTGCAGAGTTAAGGAAGATGCCATTAGTGATGAAAAGAATAGAAGCTGTTAGAGAAATGAGATTAGCAAGTAATGATGCCGGTACGAGAAAACTTGCAGAGACACCTCACCTTTTTAGAGAAACAGTAAATCCGGAATCCTCTGTTGTTGTACCAAGAGTTTCTTCGGAACGAAGAAGATATGTACCAATGGGATTTATCGGCAAAGACATCATTGTTACTGATGCCATTCTACTTATCCCAGATGCCACACTTTACCATTTCGGAATACTCGAAAGTAATGTCCACATGGCTTGGATGCGTGCAGTTTGTGGAAGATTAAAGAGCGACTATCGCTATAGCAAGGATGTCGTCTACAACAACTTCCCTTGGCCAAATCCCACAGAAGAACAAAAGGCTAAGATAGAACAGACAGCCCAAGCCATTCTCGATGCTCGTGCTAAATATCCCGATTCTTCTCTTGCAGATCTCTACGACGAGCTGACCATGCCCGTGGAACTCCGCCGTGCCCATCAGGACAACGACCGCGCCGTGATGCAAGCCTACGGCTTTAATGTCAAAACAATGACAGAAAGTCAGTGTGTGGCAGAACTATTTAAAATGTATCAAAACTTAACAAAATAATATATTATGCCGTTAGTCAATTCACATTATGTACCACTGAACGAACCCTATCCCATTATTTATTATGATGGTACAGTAGCAATGCAAATAGGTACCCTGATTGTCGTTTATGGTCCTGGCGAAGAGCCTAGTAGAGGTGGTAGAGTAATTACATCGCGAATGTATACACGTTCTCATCCAGTCGTAGCATATGGCAATAAATATGTCTCAGAACCGCGTAATGAGTGGAAACTCAATATGTGGTCTGAAGGTGTTGTGTGGGATTATGTATCACTGAAAGATGTCTTCACGCTTTGCTTTACTAAACAAAGGGAAATAAACTTTGAAGCTATTGATGTCTTAACAACAACAATAAGAATGAAAGAAGCCGTCAATGGAACGTACAAGTTCAGACTGTCTTCTATCTTGAAGGATTTAGAGAATATGGGGATAAAACGGCCAGCACTCCTTTCACAATTGAAGCCAACAGGCCACCCTGCCCATGTCTATGTTGACCGGAATTTAGCAAAAGATATTGTGTGTGTTAGATGTTTTGGAGCTTTATTCTGTTGTGTGCGTTTAGTAAATAATGTCGAAGAAATGGCAACAGAAATCAGACGCCAAGTGGCAGATTATATCATGTTGCTTGAATCAAAAGATATTAAATTGACTTACGAATCTGAAGATGACGTTGTAGATGAGTTGGTAGCAGTACTTAATAAAGAGCCTTAACGTTTTTCATGACAAGTCGTCAAGCACTAAAGCTACAAAAAAGCCAGAGGGTATATCCGCCAGAAATGTTAGAGGCGATGGCGCGGGATGCTGGCAGTATCACGGCTGCCTATCCATGGCTTGTGCGGCTTGACTATTATGCTGATGAAACAGGTAATCGTTATTGGAAGCAAATCGTAAAAAATATATATGATGAATATGGTTTTGACTTAGGAACCACGATTAAACTGGGAGGTCCAGATAACCAATTAGGAGAACGTAAACCTTCAATTAACCTTATTGAGACTAATTCCATTTTTGTTTCAACGAAAAACGCAAAAAATATAAATTTTGATAGGCTTTGGGAATGGACTTTGAATCATTTTGTAGACAAAATCGAACGTCAGTATGAATGGTTGGCTGGGCTTCTCTTTTTTGGCAACCAACAACTCCTATCCAAAGAAATTAATGGCAACGCTACATCTTCCTCAGCCTATAACACACAGATGGAGAAATGGTTTAGTGATGTTTGGACTGTAGAATGTTCAGCCGACCAAATAAACGAATATCGTAATGGATACTTCCGAAACGAAAATTTTAATTATAGTGTATGGCTTTCTGATATAACTGCCGGCCCCAAACAGTCTGAATTACGTGGTGACCAAACGACAGATGGTTTTGCTAATATAAAAAGTAAGTGCCAATCTTTAGAAAACAGTTTCAATTTAAATGATTTCTTGTACACCCCCTAGGGGATTTCCTCAAAAATCCCCTATTTTATATATCCTCCCCCTGAGATTTTTCTACAATTATATATAGTCAGAGAGAATTGATAATTTTGCACTGTGAACTTTAGGTTCGCAGTTTTTTTTGTTTCTTTTTTGTAGATTAGATATGGCAAAGACAAAAGACAACACAACATTGGTGAGTCGTCCGCGCAGGAAGCCGGACCACTCGGTGAGGGGAACGATGAAAACGTGGGAGGGTACAGACTACTGCGAATTTCATCCAGTTGGCAAACGTGAGTCGAACCGTACGGAATTTAAGCGTATGGGCGACAGTAGTTTCTATCAGACAAATGGCGAAAAGGAATCGAGCTACTCGCTCCATGTAAACGTGGACGGCGATAGCCAAGACCCCGTGGCTGAGATTTATGAAATCATGGACATGTTGACCAAGGACCAGCGGAAGCAGAAACCAACGCTTAGCGAAAACTGCGAGGGTCGCATGTTGCTGGACGACGGCAACGGGCTACAGGTTTGGCTTGACACTGCCAAAGGCGAAGTGAACATTCTGGCACGGCTGGAGTGCTCGCCACAGATTGAGCGCGCGCTGCTGCAGGCTCAGGCTACGATGAACGTTACGATTGGGCGTTATCGTCAGGACATTATCAACGCTAATAAAAAATAAGGTAATATGGAAGGTTACAGATTTGTTTATCAGGAAAACATGTACTGGGGCTCGTGCGAACCATGCACGGCCTCAGTATTCTCAGATTGGGTTCGTAGTGCAATAGTAAACTGGAAAATCGGTATGCGTAGGGCTGTACGAGAGGCAGTTGCCAAAGGGCAGCCACTTGACGCTTTCACTCGTAACAGCGACTTTCAGAAGTGGTGCATCCAACAGCTGAACCGCCCACGTGCTGGTGAGAAATTTGCCAAACTTTCAACTGCTGCAAGACTGCTGCAATGGGTGGATATGCTGAAAGACTCGCTGCCCGACTTTGTTTTTGCAGTCCGTGAATTCGGATTGGTTCCTCGTTTGGATAAGGATGGTAAACCGAAGTTGGATGCTGATGGTCAGCCGATACTCTATCGCCGTCGCAAGCAGGAAAACATAAAACATCTCTCGGCATTATTTATGAGCGACTACGACCACCTGCCTTTTCCTCCACATGAACTCTACGAACGTACCCGCGTGCCAGGTTATCCGTGGAAGACCCGTCTGGCCCATCTGACCAGCTCGGGCGAGGGACTGCGACTGGTAAGTGATTGCCTGATTGGAGCCGGCAACATAGCCGACCAGCAATACCTGCAGGCTAAGGAACTGGGTATGCTCGATGTCATAGGAACCACGGGCAAATACGTCACGGACAACTCGTGCATCAATGCTGACAAGCTGAGTTTCTGCCCGCGTTTGGAGGATATTCTCTTTATTGATGAAGATAAATTGTTTAACTTTTAATATATAAAAAAGATGAACGAACAAGAATTGTTTGTAAACGAGCTCGACCGTCAGTACGGCGACTCGTACCGTGAGAGTCAGAGTAGTGCTACCAATCCCGACAACCAGTTGCCTGGCAACTCGGAATCGGATGGTGGTAAGTCGTCAACCCCTGAAACAGCCAAGGAATTGGCAGCGCAGCTGAAGCCACAAGACCTGAAGAGCGTCAAGGTGATGGGCTATGAGGTGCAGGATATCATTAATGTGATGTTGCCCAACGGAGCCCCTGAAGGGTCTCGCCACAAGTTCGCACTGAAACTATGTTACGACCTGCTCATTCTACTTGATGGTAACGCAGAACTTACTCGTCATGTATTGGAACAACAGCAATGGGTGCAGGACATCATTAGCGAGCGTGGCCTGGCTGAGATAGACCGCATTGTGGAGGCCTCTCGTAAGTTGTTGCACAAACGTGAGAGCGAGAACTTCAACGATCCGCAGCCATCGAAGGAAATACGTCGTGCCATCAAAGAACTGACAGGTAGAGACTATGGCGTTCTGGTACGTGAGGAACGTGCAAAAGCTACAGGACAGACGATGGCCACAGTAACCGACATTCTACACACTCTTGAGCGTATCGGTAAGGAACTGCAGAAGCTGGCTCCTCAATATCCGTTGTTACAACTGCTGCTCTTCCGTATCAAACTGAAGTATTTTGTAGCGGCATTCTTTGTGGGTGGTTCTTTTGCCATTAACCTGCTGACGCGCTGCTGGTATCGTTGGTACGGGAAACCAGGAAGGCAGTGCCGACTGAACAGCCTTGTGTTGCTCATTGGACGTATGGGTGGCGGAAAACATATAGCCGTAGACCTCTATAAACTGATGATGGAACCCATTAAGAAATCGGACGCGGCACAGATTGCTGCCCTGAATGACTGGAACAAGATAAAGGAACAGAACGATGGCGGTGCAAAAAATAAAACACCCCGGCCAGCCGGAATCTACAGGGCCTTACCATCTGAGACAAGTACTGCTGCTCTACGTGAGGCAGAAGCCAATGCTCATGAGACAATTGACGGAGAGGAGATGTACCTTCATGTCAGCATCTTTGACAGCGAGTTGCAGAACACCTTGTCACAGATGAAGAAAAGCCACATGGATGCTTTTCAAACCTATTGGCTGAAGTCTTTCCACAACGAGCCTCATGGAGCCTACCTGAAGACATCGAGTGCACCCGTAGGTGAAACGGACGTTCATTTCTGTGCCTGCTATACAGGAACAGATGACGCTCTTAGAAAACTCAACACTGAAAACAATAATGTCAATGGTCTGATGTCACGTTTTACCGTTGTACCCAATGCAGACTCTAATTTCGAGATGATGGAGGTGTACGACTATGATGAGGCTGCTCAGAAGCGTGATGCCGATCTACTGGAATGGGCTTATAGGCTAAATTCCTGCAAGGGAGAAATTCCATGCAAACTGCTTTCTGACACTTTGAAGCAGTGGACAGAACGTCGTATAGCTGACGCTGGTGAAGACCACGATTATGCACAGGAGGATTTGGTTAAAAGACCAAATTGGCATGCAGCTAATTTTGCCTTAGCTTACGTTCTGACTCGTCATTGGGATAAGATGGTTCAGGACGCTGACGGGCTGTGGAAGTGTGGTCCCGATTTCCAAGTGGATAAGACGGATGTGCGTCTGGCATTACTCATAGCCAAGGCCCAGTTGGCTTTCCAAGAATTCTATTGTAAGTCAATCCTTGAAAAGTATTACGACAACAAAGCAGCTGAACAGGCTTCTAACGTTCGTCATCAGCAGCGTACACTACTTGCTTATCGCCGTTTGCCCAGTATCTTCAGCAGTGAAGACGTAAAGCGTGAATACGGCTACGACAGTGTAGGAAGCGTGTGCAGCCGCCTGAAACACCTGTGTGATGACGGATTAGCTAAGAAGATTCGTAAAGGTCCCGACAAAGGAAAATACCAAAAACTGGTAGAGTAGTCATATTGAAATATTGAATATTGATTCGTTGTTTTTATAGTTCCTGAAGGGGGTGGCTGTCGTGAGACAGTTGCCCCTTCCCCTTGCTCTAAAATTATTTCAAGAAAACATGAAAAATAATTGCCAAAATATTTGCATAATTCAGATATTTTTTGTATCTTTGCAATGTAATTCAGAGATGATTACAAGCGGGATTTCAGGCCACCCGATGTAGTTGGTCTGAGGAGTTTCTAATACCATAAAAAACACAACAAAAGGTATGATAGAACTGTATTTGAGTAAGGTGACCGAAAGTTCGGAAACTGAGACAGCGGGCAAGACTTATGCCCGAGTGAATTACAAGCAGACGCTGAGCGTTTCTGACATGGCACGCCACATGGCTGAGCACAACACGGTGTTCTCTGAGGGCTCCATTCTGGGTGTGCTGACCGACTTCGTGAAGTGCGTCCGCGAGCAGGTGCTGAACGGCAACACGGTGAAGATTGACAATCTGGCCATCTTCAAGGCTTCCGTGGAGGCTAACGCTCTGGAGGTGCTGTACGATGCGCAGCAGGACAAGGTGGCTCAGGCCACGATGGGCGAGCTGAAGAGTGGCGACAAGACTGGTCCTGCCGTGAAGACCATCAAGCTGCTGGCTCAGTCCACCGGCGACTTCACCCGCGAAGAGTTGAAGAAGGACGTCAAGTTCGGATGGACCGACAAGGCCAGGGCTGAAATTGCAGCTGCTCAGGGTGGCACGAGCAGTGCCCCCAGCAATGGTGGAGGAGGCACCAACACGG
>JAEEGG010008644.1_pt1 | contig 23042 bp, 17 predicted proteins | sample 9134161 | NCBI WGS metagenome assembly JAEEGG01 (sample SAMN16246543, study PRJNA631951) | gut metagenome | biome: gut microbiome; feature: rumen; material: CR-attached | host: Bos | place: Iran: Karaj | collected 2018-10
TATTCTAGATTTTCGAGGGATTATGGTGGACTTTTACGAAGGTGCTGTCGAGCAGTTGTGCGGGAGCTTTCTTGGCGGGAATCAACCGACGTCCTGTGGCCCAGGTGCGTGCTGCGGTGAGTGAAGAGTCGCTGGGCAAGGAGGCATGGCTGAAACGGCTGAGTTGCAAAGTAGTGTCGTTCTCCAGTCCGTTGACGGGCAATGACAGAATGATTTGGCGGCCTAGTCCCTTGTCGATGCTGGCGTTGATGCTGTCAACAGCGATGTTGTAGGCTTTCACCAACAATTCGAGGTCACTCCGACGGCGGTCGATGGTAGAGAGATGGGTAACCACCAGCGATAAGCCTTTGCAGAAAAGGTCGCTGTCGCTCACACGACGTGCGCCTCGTTGCTGTGCCATGCTGGCGTAGGGCTCGGGCAGTAGCGCACCGTCGTATTGGTTCTGCACCAACATGCTCATACGGAGGTCAAAGTCGTTAATTTGGGGTTTGTTCACTTCGTCAGAACCGAGTTTCACGCTTCGTGATATGTTGTCGAGAGTCATGTCGCACACAGAGTTGCGTGTGATGGCGAGAATCTTCTCTTTGATGCTTTCAGTGTTCATGATGCGCGCCTGTCGTGAGGTAAGCAGGAAAAGGCGCAGATTGGTAGTCATCAAGGCTCGTACGCTGTCGTTTTCCACATTCCATACCTGTGCTTTCACGATGTCGCTGACCGAGCAGTCGAGGTGATGTCGCAAGAAAGCGGTGTCGCAGTTCATGGCGCAACTGTAGGTGATGAGATGGATGTCGAGGCCTAAAGTGTCGAAAATGCCTTTCTCTTCAGCTACGTAGAAAGGCAGGCAGTCGAGTGTGGGAAGAAGTCCCATACGAAGACTAAGACTGTCGATGCTGTCGTTGGCGGCAGCAGGACGCGGATGGTTGCAGCCAGTGTTGCCTGTCAGCAATAGCAGGGGCAGAAGTGCTGCGAATAAGATTCTTTTCATTTTAGGGATGAAAGGAGAGTTGTTGTCCATTCTGGGAATGGCCTTTTTTTGCGTGCGCAATGCGCTGAGGTCTTACTAATCTAATAATCTGTTAAATATCAAATGGGGGTGCGCCTGATTTCGAGGCGCACCCCCGTTCTATTGTTCAGGAGCCGAATGGCCCGGGATTACTGGTTTTAACCTTGAACTGCGGCAATACCTGGGAGCACTTTGCCTTCGATAGCCTCGAGCAGAGCGCCACCACCAGTGGAGATGTAGCTCACCTTGTCGGCAAGACCGAACTTGTTGACACATGCTACAGAATCACCACCACCGATGAGAGAGAAAGCACCCTCTTCAGTTGCCTTAGCCACAGCCTCGCCCACAGCACGTGAACCAGCGGTGAACTCCTCGCACTCGAAGCAGCCTGCAGGACCGTTCCAAAGGATGGTCTTTGCGCCTTCGATAGCCTTGGCAAACTTTTCGCGGCTGATTGGACCTATGTCAAGACCGTCCCAACCAGCTTCGATGGCGTTGGAGGGGAATGTCTTGATTTCTGCGCCTGGCTTCACTGAGAATGTGGAGAAGTCGTAGCCTGTGCAGCATACGGAATCCTCGCCGAGCACGAGCTCTACACCATTCTCCTTGGCCATCTTCTCTACGCCAAGAGCTACATCCAGCTTGTCGAGCTCTACGATGGAGTTACCAATCTCACCGCCATGAGCCTTCATGAATGTATAAGTCATACCTCCGCAGAGGATGAGCTTGTCAACTTTGCCAAGCAGGTTCTCGATGATACCGATCTTGGTGGAAACCTTAGAACCACCCATGATGGCAACGAACGGACGCTTGATGTTGTTGAGCACGTTGTCAACAGCCTGAACCTCTTTCTCCATCAGGAGGCCAAGCATCACGTCGTTCTTGTCGAAATAGTCGGCAATGACGGCTGTGGAAGCGTGCTTGCGGTGAGCTGTACCGAAAGCGTCCATCACCCAGCAGTCAGCGTAAGAGGCCAATTTCTTGGCGAACTCTTTCTGGCTGGCTTTCATGGCCTTCTTAGCCTCGTCGTACTCGGGTGTGCCTTTCTCCACGCCTACGGGCTTGCCTTCCTCTTCGGGATAGTAGCGAAGGTTCTCTAAGAGAAGCACCTCACCTGGCTTCAGTGCAGCAGCCTGTGCGTCTGCCTTCTGGCAGTCGTCAGCAAACTGAACGGGTACACCAAGAGCCTCGCTAACGGCAGGAACAATCTGCTTCAGAGAGAGTTCGGGTTTCACCTTGCCTTTGGGTTTGCCCATGTGCGACATGATGATGAGGGCGCCGCCTTTCTCGAGAATCAGCTTAAGTGTTGGAACTGCGCCACGAATACGAGTGTCGTCTGTGATTTTACCGTTCTGGATGGGGACATTGAAATCCACGCGTACGATTGCCTTTTTGCCGGCAAAGTTGTAATCGTTGATATTCATAAATCTTTTCTGTTTTTTGAATGTTTGTTATTTGTTTCTAAATGGTTATTTTTTGTTCCAAAAAGAGTCCATTGGTTGGACAAACAAGAGTGCACAGGCATCATGCCCGCGGTGTTTTTACTGGTACGCAGGCATTCGCCCGCGATGATCAACAAGGTATACAGGCATCTTGCCTGTGGTGTTTTACTGGGTACGCAGGTCTGTTGTCTGCGTAAATCTCCCACTTACGATTTGCAAATTTAATCTTTTTCTTGCCAAATAACAAAATGTATCTCATTAAATAATCATAAAATCTTTTTGCAGACCTCAGCGATGCCGCATTTTGCGCACTTGGGATTTCGAGCTGTGCATACGTATCGGCCGTGGAGCAACAGCCAGTGGTGGGCTTTGGGGATGATTTCAGGCGGGAAATTCTTGGCGAGTTCCATTTCCACGCTGTAGGGAGTGGTGTGGCGTTTGGTCACCAGTCCAAGGCGGTGGCTCACGCGGAAGATGTGGGTATCGACTGCCATGGCGGCCTTGCCGAATGCCACAGCCTGCACTACGTTGGCCGTTTTCCTGCCCACACCGGGGAGTCGCATCAGCAAGTCCATGTCGGAGGGCACTTCACCGCCATATTCTTCGGCCACGATTTTGGCGGCGCCGAGAATGTGTTCTGCCTTGCTGTTGGGATAACTTACGGAATGAATAAAGTGCAGCAAGTCGTCTGTAGTGGCTTTTGCCATTGCCTCGGCGGTGGGGTAGGCTGCGAACAGCGCAGGTGTCACCATGTTCACCCGCTTGTCCGTGCATTGCGCCGACAGGATGACAGCCACCAGCAGTTGGAAATGGTTCTCATATTGCAGTTCCGTCTCCACCTCCGGCATCTCCCTGCTGAAGTAGTCAATCAGATAGTTGTATACTTGTTTTTTTCGCATAGGGGCTAGGAGATTCTAGGTATTCCTCAACGTCTGTGGCCGCGCTTTTTTGGTGGGCGGGAGCAGAAGCCTGTTTCTTGGTCGCGGATTTCATCGTCAGTGAAGAGGTCGTCTTCTTCGTCATACCCGTCGTCGTGGTAGCCACCGACATCTCTTGCCTCGGGGTCATATTCGGGTATGTAGTTGTCAAAATAGTCGTTCATAATAGTCTACTTATTTTAATGGTTAATGTAAGGTTGATTCTGTGGTCATGTATAGATATGATGACCATTTTGAAATCGAGTATAAAGTTATAATAAATCTCATAAACGACCAAGAAAAACGAGGAAAAAAATTCGCGGCTGCGTGATGGCAGCCGCGAAAATCTGTAAGAGCCGTTCTTGTTGGATTATTTCCGTAGCATCTTCTTTCCGTTCTGGATGACAATGCCGCGCTCGTTGACAGTTGTTTTCCGTCCCGACAGGTTGTAGGTGTCGGAAGCCTCAGGTATGTCGGTTGTGATGCGGTTGATAGCTGTTGGGTCGAAGTCGAGCGGAATGAAGTCGTCCGTTGACGAGAGGTTGGCATAAGCACCGAAAGGCAAAAGTGTGGTGGGTGCAGTCAGTCGTTTCAGTCCCCACTGTCCGTCTTGCTGAGCCAATATATAATCGCCGGCGTGGAGGGTTGTAGTGCAATAAGTGCCGCGCAGGGTGGCATCAAGCGGACTGTTGACATAAGTCACCTCACCGCTTCCGCTGAAGACGGCACGTCCCTCTCCAGCCACAAGCACAGGCTGGTGGGCAGTGATGGTGTTGCAGGGTTGCAGGTGCAGGTCGGCGTCGAATGTGTAGGCCAAGATGCCTTCAGGCACGTCTGCATCGAAAGGCAGCACCAACATTCTCAGCCCTCCGATGTCGGTTAGGGTCAGTTCCGCTTCGTCGGCTGTCACTGTGGTGGCAGGGTGGAAGTCGCCACCAGTGTCGCTCAACGACAGGTGGGCGCACTTGCCGTCAGTCACAATGTTGTCGCCAGTCAGACCACTGCCCTCCGACACATAAACCATTCGGTTGCTGTCTTCCATCCAAGGCAGACTGGATGGCAATTGGCTTACCGCCGTCATGTCGATGCTGGTGCACGACGGGTCGTTGGTGTAATCAATCACGTAACTGTCGTCCTCCACGTAATCGCCGCTCAGTTTTCCGGCATAACTGCTGCCCAGATAGACTTCGCCGAAAGAAATGGTGAGCACCGAGGACCAGTTGTTGCAGGTCAGGCTCACAAGTCCTCTGCATCCGTCGGTAAGGGTAGAAGGCGAGAGGTCGAAGATGAGTTCGATGTTCTCTCTGCTGCTGAAATCCATTGTGCCGTAGTTGTGGCTGGAGAGGGCACCCTTGTCGTTGACATACAACAAGGTGGTTTCCGAGGCCGTGTAGTTCATGCTGCTTGTCACCTTGTTGATGTGCATCACCAACTTGTCGTAGCGGTCGTTGAGTGCCAAATACCCGCCAGCGGTGTTGGTTCTCGATGATATCAGCGGGTTGGAATGGTCGAAGGTCACGCTCTTGCCAGACAATTTGTAGGTTCTTCCGAAGACGCTTCTGGTTGGTTCCATGTCGTCGAGTCGGTTGAAGTGGGTGGCGGAGCCCTTCATGTTGGAAGGTTGCCTGTCACGGCTGCGGACGAAGAGTACCGTGGCGACGCTCTGTGCAGGGATGTTGGCAGTGGGCCGGCAAGTCTCTTGTTCGAGCGTGATATCGGTTGCCGCGAAGTTTCTCGACTTCCCTGTCGTATAGAGTTTTCCTGTTGTGGTGTAGAACGGCAGGTCGATATTGAGGGTGCAGTCCGTATCACCTTTGTTGGCTAGTACAGCCACTACAGTGTCGCCGGTTTGCGAAAGATACCCCGAACCTTCAAGGGCTGCACCGCTGAATGTGGCGTCGATACGGGTCATGCCAGTGACGAACCGCGCGAAGTGAGCCATAATGTAGCCGCGTTTGGTCACTGTTCCATTCGATGTGCCTTGCTGGCCGTCGCCCAGCATGCCGTAGAATCGTTTGGCGGCATAGTGAATCCATGCGTTGAAGTCGCCCAGCATGCAGACATTGATGGCGCTGAAGAAATTGAAGAAGTCTTTGGAGAAGTCGAATGCGCGTGATGTGGCCTGTCCCTCGTTCCAGTTGATGAGATACTCCGTCATCCATATCTCCTTGCCTTTCTTGATGAGGTTCTTGTATGCCGGTTGTATGCCGCCGTACTGATGTCCGCCGTAGATGTCGAAGCAGTCAAGCACATCGCTCTTGTTCAAGGCGTTTACGTAGTCATCTCGCACGGCAAGGGTCTCAGGCGCCATTACCTTGCAACTGATGCTCTTGCCGTAAGTCTTGACGAACTCTGCCATTTCGGAGGCGCTCCACAGACAGCCGGCGTATTCAGCAGGCCAGTCAGGCTCGTTCTGGATGGAGATGGCATCGAGTTCCACACCATTTTTACGAAGGTACTGTACGTAATCCTCAAGGTACTTGGCATAGTCGGCCCAGTTCTCGCGTTTCAGCGACCCCGTCGTCCCGTCGCTGTTCTTGGCGTTCGAGGTGCCGTTGGTTTTCCACTCCGCAGGCTGTCCCCAAGGCGAGGCGAAGACGATGAGTCCCATCTGTTTGGCTGTTTTGGCAGTCTGCAGCGACTGCTGCCAACTGTTCCTGCCGATGGGGATGTAGAGTCGCATGATGTTGCAGCCCACCGTGCTTGTCGGTCCCCACACCTTCTTGATTTCTGTCGTACTCATGTGGTTGTAGCCGAACTGCGGTGAGCACACAAAACCTCCGAATCCGGTGATGTACTGGTGTTTCTGTGTCGCATCGAGGCGAAGTGTCTGCCCTTTGCCGGTGATTGAGAGCGCGGAAAGGAAACAGAGCAATAAGTATTTGATTTTCATAATTATCGATTATATTTGATTTGGATATACAAGAGAAGTTATGTAGGAAAGATGCGTGTCAATATCCAGGGTTCTGTTTCCAGTCGGGGTGCATCTGCAAAAGTGCAGTGGGGATGGGGAAGACAATCGTGTGTCCGTCGGCCTCGTGTTCGGCGTAATCTTTCAGGTCGTAGGCGGTGTTGTAGGTGCCGAAACGAATCATGTCGTTGCGACGCCATCCCTCCCACATCAGTTCCAGCAGACGCTCTTTGTAAATCATGTCGAGCGTGATGACAGACGGGATGGTGTCGAAAGAGTAGGTACCGCGGTTGCGGACTTCAGAGAAAGAAGGATATGCGAGTTCTCCATTACCCATTCTCACCAAGGCTTCGGCACGCATTAGCAGCGCGTCGCTGTAGCGGAAAAGCACGATGTCGTTGTTGATCAGCTTGCTGTCCATGCGGGCGGTGGGGTCTGGCGCGTATTTCTTGATACGCGCTCCAGCCGTCTTCTCGTAAGCAAGGCCAGAGAGGTCGTATTGGGTAATGGCCAATGGATGGTAAACCAGTGGGGTCACGCCATCCTCATCATAAACCATTTGCCCATTTTGATACACCGTGTCGGCATAGAAACAATCATAGAAACGGTAATCCACATGGTCGGTGCCGTAACCGAAAGCCTTGATGGCGGTCACGGTTCCGCAGGTGCCATTCTCCGACTTCCCGCCCAGCACATTGCCTTGGCTGAAATGACGTGAGCGGAAGAAATAGACGTATTGGTTGCTGTATATCGTCGGGTCCATAGGAATCGTGAAGATGTTCTCCACGGAAGTCTCGTTGTGGACGGAGAAATTGGCGCTGTATAACAGCGTCGTGGTATGAAAGCGGTCAAGTTGCTTGCAATAGGACTCCGTAGCTTGCCAGGCGTTCTTTTTCTCGCCATTGACCGTGAAGTAGATGTCCTTTCCGTCGGGACGTTTGTTGTCGGTCCAGTCATTGTCGTAATAGACCTCGGCGTTGAGTGCGAGTTTGGCCAGAAGGAAAACTGCCACAGGGTACGTGATGCGTCCGTAGTATTCCGATGACGGCATAGGACTTTGAATGGGCTCGAGGTAAGGGAGTGCCTCCTGCAACTCGTTCACGATGAACAAGAAGGTGGTGCGGCGGTCGGAGAGGGTCATGTCGCTCGTCTTGATGCCGGTGCTTGTGATGAGTGGCACACGTCCCCAGAGGTCCATTGCGTAGAAATAGAACAAGGCGCGCAGCGCACGTAGTTCAGCGATGTAGGTATTCACTTTCATGCTCTCCTCGGCATGGCCTTTCTTGTAGTTCTCCATCTGTTCGATACCCTCGTTGGTCATCACAATGACCTTGAAGAGGTAGTTCCATGTGTTGATGAAAGGTTCCTCGTCGCTGCCCCAAGTGTGTTGGAACAGTCTGTACCAAAGGTAGCCGTCTTCCCAGTCGCCACTGCGGATGGGGATAATCTGCTCGTCGGTGGTCAGCGAGTTGAGGTCATATACTCCGCGGTCGGTTCCTTGGAGGCCTTGGCTGCTGGCGTTACCGCCGATATAGTTGTAGATTGACAGCAGGGCGTTGTTCTTGAGTTGGGTCAAGTTGCAGAAGGCTTGTTCCTCGGTCAGCATGCCCTCGGGGTTTTCTTCCAAATAGTCGGAGCAGCCGCAGCAGAGTAAGCCAGCGGCGCATATCGTTAGTAGTGTTTTCTTGGTTGCCATAACGTGAAAGGATTTAGAAATTGACAGAAACGCCCAGTGTGTAAGTGTGGTAGAGTGGGTAGGTGCGTTTGTCGTCCACGCCCACCGTGCTGTTGATGTCGGAAGAGTTGATCATAGGTGTCAGGCCGCTGTAATGGGTGAAAGTGGCGACGTTGTTCATCGTCAATGTCATACGCATCGACTTCACGATTTTGTTCTCTTTCAGCGGTATTCTCCATCCAAGTGTGATGTAGTCGATGTTGACATAATCGCCGCTTTCCAACCAGTAGTCGGTGATGGTCAGGTCGTAGATGTTCTTCTCAGCGGCCTTTGCGAGCACGTTGTAGAAAGGCAGTGAACCGATGTTGACATACTGCAGGCTCGTTCCGTTGTAGATTTTGTGGCCGAAAGCGCCGTTCACTTGGATATCCACATCGAAGTCCTTGTAGCGGAAGGAGATGTTGGAACCCATCAGTGCTTTGGGAATGGCTTGTCCGCGGACCTTTCGCATTCCGTCTGTCAGGTAGTAGGTGGTGATTCCGTCCTCCCAGAACTCTAGTCCTTCCGAATGTGGAAGCATGAAAACACCGAGTGGCTGTCCGATGACCTGGAAGGTGATTTGGTTGTCGCCGTGCAGTCCCGCTCCGTTCACGCCGGCTATGGCAATCTCTGTCGGAGCGTAGAGTTCCTCGCCTTTATAGTTGCCTCCGAGTGACACCAGTTTGTTTTTCTGGAATGTCAGGTTAGCGCTGACGTTCAGCGAGATGTCCTTGGTGGCGATAAGTGTTCCGCCGATAGAGAACTCGATACCGGTGTTACGCATGCTGCCGAGGTTGGCCATCATCGTGGGGTACTTGAAGGGCGGTACACTCACAGTATAGGGATAGAGCATATCGGTGGTCTTGGTGTTGTAGATAGAGGTGGTGAACACCAGTCGTCCGTTGAGCATTTTGGTGTTGATGCCGAGGTTCACGGTGCGGGTCACTTCCCATTTCAGGTCGGGGTTGGCGTTCGTCAGTTCTTGGAAGGTAGCTATGGGCTTGATGCCCGTGGCAGCGATGCCATTTGGACGGAGCAGCCGCATCGCAGTGTAACTGTCGATGGCGCCCTGGTTGCCGGCAAGTCCGTAGCCGCAGCTTAGCGTCAGCTCGTTCAGCCAGTCCACGGACTTCATGAATTGTTCGTTGTGGAGGTTCCATGAGGCAGATACGGAGGGGAAGTAGCCCCAGCGGTTGTTGGAACCGAACTTCGACGAGCCGTCGGCTCTCAGCGTGAATCCCATCTTGTATCGGTCGGCATAGTCGTATTCAGCCTTGCCCATGAAAGATACCATCTTCGATGTCTCCTTCATCGAGGCTGTGCCGTCCCACGGACGGATAGAACCGGCCGACAGGTTGTCATAGCCCACAAGTCCGGTGGACATCTCGGCTACAGCCACGTTGAACCCCTGCAAGAGTTCGTGGTTGAGTTCGAAGAGGCCTGTCGCTTTCAGGGTGTGGTCGTTCCACGACTTGTTGAAGCGCAGTGTGGCGTTGCCCATGGTGAATTCCCTGCGCAGTTGTGAGCGGCTGGCATCACCTGCTGTGGATGTTCCGTTCTCTGTGTTGTTGTAGGTGTAGCCTCCGAATAGGGTGAAGTCCAGTTCTTTCAGCAACTGCAACGTGAGTCGTGCATGGAGGGCGAGGTTGCCCATTTTCGTGTCGTTCTTTTCGTTGAGTAGCACATTGGGATTGTCGATTTGTGAGGCAGCTCCATACCCATCCCATCCGCCGTCGGCATTGGGGTGATTGGGGAAGGTGGGGTTGAAGGCGGCAGCGGAATAGAAGAGCCTTTGTTCGTCCTTGATGCCTTTGTTCTTATTGATGGAGCCGAACATACCGAGGTCGATGCGCATGAACCCGTCCCACATCTTGTGCGTCACGTTGATGTTGGAGAACAGCGAGTTCTCGTCACGGCCCTTAATGACCGTTGTGCCGTCGAAATAACCTACGGCCACACGGTAGTTGCTGCTTTCATTGCCGCCAGTCAGTGCCAAGTGGTGGTTTTGTGTGAAGCCCGTCCTGTCAATCATTTTCTGGAAGTCGGTGTTGTATCCTTTGTCAAGGATGCCCATGTTGAATTGCTGGATGGCCAAGCGGTAGGTGTCGGCATCCAGCATCTTCAGGCGCTTGTAGATGGGCGAAATGCTCAACGATGTGTTGTAGGTCAGGCGTGTTTCCCCTTCGCTTCCTTGCTGTGTGTTGACCACGATGACGCCCGCCGCACCTCGACTGCCGTACTGGGCGGTCTCGGAGGCGTCCTTCAGGATGTTGAAACTCTTGATGTCGGTGGGAAGTATGCTTTCCAGCATTCTGATGTCGCCCATGACACCATCGACGATGACCAGAGGGTCGTTGCCACCGCTCAGGGATGTCGTACCGCGGAGGCGGACCGCGCTCAGCGCGTTGCCAGTGGTCTCCACCTGCATTCCTGCCACACGTCCCTTGATGGCGTCGATGGCATTGGTGGCGATTTCCTTGTTGTTCATCTCGCTCTCGTCAATGACTTCCTGGCCGTAGAGGGTAAGGGTGAAGCATGCAAGCCCCATGGCAATCATGATGAGTCTACACTTTTGTCGCATATTAAAGGCAGTAAAAGGTTGGTTTCAAGATTTCATGACGCAAAAATATAACATTTTTTTATTATTCTTATGACGGCCGACTATTATTTTACCATTCTTTTTCCCTATTTGTTTGTATTCTCAGAAAAAAAACGTGTACTTTTGCACATTATAATTATAAACCTTTATTATTCAACTTATGAGAAAACTTGTTTATGCCCTGATGGCAATGATAGTTCTGGCGTCATGCGGTGACAAAAACGCCAAGAACAGTACATCTAATGGAGAATCTATAGATTCATTAAAGGGAGACGCCGAGGCCGCTGTGCAGAAGGCCTCAGAATTCGCCGACCAGCCTCTGCTGGTCATCTCTGACTACGAAACCCCCGACTGGTATGCACCTATCGGCTATCAATCCTCGGAAGACCCCAATGCCGACTATGCCAACTTCACAGAGGAGCAGTGGAAAGAACTGGCTGAACGTCAAGAGAAAGAAAAGAGCGTCTTCTTCGAGATGCTCAAGAAGCACATGGAAGAATACACTGTCCTCCGTAAGTCTGATGGTGACAAGAAAGTGAGTTTCGTCTCTGCTAATTTCGACAAGGGCCAGGAGAACACTATTGCCATGGGATGGCAAGGCGCCGAACGCGACGAGCACATGAAGTACCTCCGCTACAGAAACGAGAGCGGCGTGAATGAAGATGGATGGGACATGGCGATTCTGGTGACTGAGAAATACGCCAAGACCCACAAACCCTTGAAAGTGGAAGGTGTGGGAATCACCTACGATGAAGATGGAGAGCAAGTGGTGCCTCTTCCCCCTTACCAAGTGGAGGAGTTGGAGAAGATTACAGGAAAGAAAGTTAAGAAATCGAGGCTGAACAGTAAGATTGAGGAAGACATGTACCAGTTCTACACCGTCATGTTCGAGAATGAGGGTGACAAGGCCTATGCCATGCAGGTGTTCCTCTCGCGTAAAGGACTCCACCTTGGTAAGATGGAGAGCACTGATGTGGATGGTGGTGAGGCCATGTGGGCAGTTGATATGGAAGGCGATTATCCCTACCAGAGCATCATCTCTGCTGATGACGACGGCAAGAACGTCACTTTCTGGTACATAGAGACGGCTCCTGAGCACATCGATATGGGTTATTTCCGCATCGTAAACGACGAAGTCGAACAGCACACTTATTCTTCCAATTACGTGTGGGTGAATTGATTTCTCCCACGTGACTTCGCGTCAGCAAACACAAAATCCCCCGTCATCGCTCTGATGGCGGGGGATTCTTGGTTTACTTCCTTTAGAGAGAACAAGTTCTCATTGCTCTCACTTAATCACGACTTTTTTTCCACTGTGGATGTAGATACCCTTAGCTGTGGGCTTTTCGCTGAGCTCACGGCCACTGAGGTCGTACCAGGAGTCTGCCGAATGGTCAATGGTCAATGGTGAATGGTCAATGTCAACAATTCCGCTGGTCTCGTTCTCATCACCGAAGTTCAGGCCAAAGGAGTTGATGCTGTTGGAACCACCCATGGTTTCACCACACACGAGGTTGCCCAGGAGCGTGAAGTAGGCGCGGCAGGAACCGATGCTCATGCCGGATGTGGGATAATAAAGCGTGTTTGCATCACCGATGTAGAGTGTCTTGTTGTCGGCACTGAGGTCGGTAGGACTGAAGCAGCCTACGAAACTGATTACGTCGGCGATTTCCACTGGCGATGTCTCTGCACTCTCGATGGTGACACCAGTGAAGGTGGGTTCCACAAGGTCATCTTCCGAGTCATCCCACTTGATGAGATAAGGCTTGCCAGCCACGATGTCGGTGGCATCCGCGAAGGTGAGGTTCAACGTTCCGCCACTGAACTGGGCACCAGAGAGTGTCTTCAGCTGAACGTTGTCGCCTTCCAGCACACTGCCACTGAGCGTCAGGCCGAAAGGCAGACAGAGCGTGTTCCATGACCCGTCTTTGTAGAGGGTGCGGTCAGCGAGGGTGACATCGTATGTGTCGCCACCTGCGGCAGCAGCCTCAATGGCCTCACTGTTGTCGGCTGCGTCGGCCAGTTCAAGTGTCTTGCTCACATTGACCACAGGACGTACGCACTGGCCGTTGCACCTACCGCCAAACTCATACCATCCCAAGACGTCCCAGGCGAGCTGATAAGCACCGCCAACGTCATTAGGATTTGAGGTGCGCGACCAATAGGCGCCTCCGTCGAGAAGCATGTCATCCAAACGCCAGCCTGTCACGGGCAAAAAGATGGAATTGCCGTTAGGACCCTCCACATCGTAACCATCAACATTCCAGTCCATCGGAGTCCATGTACATTCGCTCAGCAACTCTTCGAACTGCTCCTTGGTCGGCATTCGCCATTCGGGTCCCCAGTTGACGTATGCGGCATCGTCCTCAGGAGCAAGACCGAATTTGCCATCGGTGAAGCCATCCAACCCACGACTGCTGTCGGAGCAGTATTTGGTGAAAAAGGTTTCTTCGCTGATCACCTCGCCCCACTTGTAGTTCTCCCAATTGAACCAATAACCATCGGAGACATCGGTGCCACGACCTTCTGTATCACCCCAGGCGAAAAACAGACCTACGCGATAGGGCTGAAGGGCCCCGATGTTGGTTGTGGCCCACAAGGTGCCGCTGGGCAAACCGAGGTCAACATACAAGTGTTCGTTTTCATCGAATGGATAAGGCACGAAGTCGTCATCGAGCCATGCTTCCACCGACCACCCTTTCGCTCTGGCCACTGCCACTTGATTGTCTGTCATCTCGTTTTGTTCCGTCTCACTTTCAAGGTCAATCACCACCATATATCCCCCAAAGTTACTCAGGGAGCTGATCAGGTCGTCCATCGCCTGACCTTTGATCTGGTTATCGTAGCAATAGAGCTGGTACAAATTGTTGCTGTTCAATACCAAAGAGGTCAGTTGGTTGTCGTAGCAATTCAGAATCATCAACAGAGATTGGTTGCTCAAATCAAGTTCGGGCAACTGGTTGTTGTCGCAGAACAGCTGCTCCAAATTGGTGTTCTGGGTGAGGCTAAGCGATGTCAGCTGGTTGCTCGAGCATTCCAACAGAGCCAGGTTTGGATTGTTCTCAAGGTTCAGTGCAGTGATTTGGTTGTTGGCGCACGAGAGATACATCAAATCAGGGTTTTGGGTGACATCAAGCGCTTCCAAGGCACCATTTCCGCAATTCAAGTTCCTCAGGTCCTGACAGCCAGAGACATCGAGCGAGGCAATCCCGATGTCGTAAACATCCAATTTTCTCAGCAAGGTGTTGGCCGACAAGTTAATAGAGGTGATTGAGTTCCGACTTCCCGCAGGCGTAGTTTCAAGATTGCCGACATTTAGTTCGTTCAAAGCGGTGAAGTACTCTATGCCCGTGAGATCTTGAATGCCACATCCCTGCGCCACAATCTTCGTGACGGCGGCTATCTCCGTATCCCCAAGGACACCATCCTGACCGTAGGACTGGGAAAGCAGCCATGTGCGGAAGTTCGCGTCGGGGAAGTTGGTCTCGTTGATTTCGACACCTACTACTGGTGGAGGACTGTATTGGAACTCAACATAAACCGTCACCATCTGCACATCGGGCATAACGAATGAATAGAGTCCGTCAGAGAGTGCGGTGACATCATCGCTCGACAGCCCATCGTATCTGAGTCCTGTAAATGTGTAATTGGTGAAAGGTTCGAAGGTGAAATAAACGGTCTGTCCTGGTTCAGGAAGATCCAGACATGAACCGTCAATCAGACTGCCCCAGTTCGTGTCTGTCCCAATCTGAACCTGGCCTGCCCCGTAGGGATCGCAAGAGATAATGGCATAGTGTTGTGCCCATACTGATGCACAGGCGAACAATCCGACAAGCAGCGTCATCACTGCACGCATTTTGGGTGGTGTAAGTAGTAATGCTTTTTTCATAAATATGTGTTTTTTTGATTCTTATTTTGCCGTTTTGAACATACAAAAGTAGATAATAACCGCCACTTTCATAACCCCTTCTGTCCTGTTTTTGACGAAGTGGGGCCTGCGAGTGACGAAACGCCCATTTCACATGACGAACGGTCAAAATCCTTTTGTGCTTTTCGACCGATGCGACAATTCTTTAGCGCTCTTTATTAACGAGAGTTCTATGAAAATTTATCAGGATGAATCGTAACAGAAAAATAGCCTGCTATTTTTACAATTCTTCTAATCCTAACAATTCCCCCAATATTATTCTCGAATTCGATAATTCGTGATAATAAAGATATTCTTTGAACATGGACAATTTGGCGAAGTGAGTGCAAGTGTGGAAACTTGAATTCATCAAACTGACGTTAATTACAATTGTTTGTTTTGACATAATCGTTCGTATAAATACAGACCTTTTCTCGCCTCAGCATAAGAACAAGTTTTTCTGCATTCGGCTTAACGAAAAAGTTGGATTTCATCCGACGTTTTCTCGCCTCAGCATAAGAACAAGTTTTTCTGCATTCGACTTAACGAAAACGTTCGTTTTTGGGGAACAAATTTCGAAAAAAATGAAGAAAAAAACAAAAAATGAAGAAAAAACTTCATTTTTTTGTAAGTTCAAAGTAATATAATTAACTTTGCCTCAATAAATTATTAACCCACAGGCTGTGAACGATTCAACATAAGAACCGTTATCAACGGAATAGGTTTTGTTGACGTGAAATCACCTAAGAAGGTGATGAATTGCTGTAGTAATGCAAACCATGCATCAAAGCAACAACATGCTTGTGTATGTTTGACTGATCATTGCTTCAAGAAGAAACCGACAGAGAAGCAGATTGAGGATAGGAATAAGGCAATATGGGATAGTCCTGACTACCATTATGATTATGTCTTCTGGATGGTCGAAGGTACTCTTAGAATATACAAGAGGCCGTAGAAACTACGACCTCAGGTTTTGCAGGGTGCCCCTGCTCTCAACGGTTATAAGATCTCCCGCACTGCAAATTTACAAAAAAATCCGCTGCTTCCAAAAAAAAACAGCGGATTTTTCGCTGTAAACGATTCAACATTAGAACCCTTATCAACAAAAAGACTTACTCATGAAAAGAACCCTCACCCTCATGCTGCTGACACTCTTCGCCACCACAGTCCACGAACTTCTTGCCCACTACCGCACGCTCCTCCTGCCCGATGTGCCAATAGATGATTGGGATTTGGATGCAACCATCAGGAAACCCATTGAAATGCTGCACGATGAGGATTTGGCCGAAAGCCTACATTTTCCCTATTTTAATATTTGAAAAATCAGCGAAAACCAATTTTTATTTGCCGTTTTCGCTGATTTTTAAAGAAGAAATAGATGGCATTTCCGTTTAAAATTGTAACTTTGTGGCATAAAAATATATTCTGTATGAAATACCCTAACATCATCGGCAGGGAAGCGGAAATAGCGGTTCTCGAACGCCTGTATAAATCCAGGAAGTCAGAGTTTGTAGCCATTTACGGCCGCAGGCGCATAGGCAAGTCATTTCTCGTCAGCGAAGTGTATGGAAAAAGGCTTGTTTTTACAGCCGTCGGAACATATATGAAAGACGGTGACAAGAATTACATGACATATCGCAAGCTGCAATTGGATCATTTCTATGACTCGCTGATACTCTCCGGACTCGATGCATCATCAGAAAGACCTACTTGCTGGCGTGAGGCATTCCTGTTGTTGCGAAAATTGCTTGAAGGCACACGCTCGCGTCGCAAAGTCATCCTTATTGACGAGTTGCCTTGGATGGCCGGTCCGCAATCATCGGAAATGATAGCGGAACTGGGGTATTTCTGGAACTCATGGGCCGACAGCCAGCGCAATATCATACTGGTGGTGTGCGGCTCGGCCACGAGTTGGATGCTCGACAATGTGATACGTGACTATGGTGGACTTCATGGCAGGCTGACAGAGACCATCAAGTTGGCCCCGTTCACTTTGGCTGAATGTCAGAAGTATTACAAACGCAACGGTTTTCGTCTTTCACGTTATGAGATGTGCGTCAGCTATATGGCCTTGGGAGGCGTGCCTTTCTATCTTGACAAGCTTAGAAACAACCTGACCGTCACCGAGAATATCGACCGCATATTCTTTGCCGACGAGAAGATACATCAGGAGTTCCGCGATGTCTATGCAGGTTTGTATGCAAGCAAGGAAAGGTACGTAGATATTGTGAAAGTACTGGGTACACAGTTCTATGGAATGACACAAAGGGAAATACGCGAAGCCCTGAAGATAAAGAGTGGAGGTTCGTTCACGAAACTGCTTGAAAACCTGTTGGAGTCAGGCATCATCAGGTCATATCCACGATATGGAAAGGAAAGGGTGGAAACCGTCTATCAGCTGATAGACTTCTTCTCGTTGTTCTACCTCCGCTTTGTCCAAGACAAGCAGGGAAAAGCAGGAATGTGGAACTCCATCCATGGCACTCCGACTTTCTACACATGGGCAGGAGATACATTCGAACTGCTTTGCATAGAACATCTCCCCCAAATACAAAAGGCCTTGCGTGTTGCATCCATTGACAGAAACTATTGCTGGAGTGGAGAAAGTCCTGACGGGAAAGGCGCACAGATTGACCTGCTGCTGGAGAGCAAGGCAAATAGGACAGATTATCTCTGCGAGATGAAGTTCACAGGAGGCAAATACGCCATCACACTCTCGGATGAAGAAAATATCCTGAACAAGATAGACGCTTATGCTGCAAGCAAGATGCATGACAAGACACATAGTATTCAGTTGGTGATGGTGACAACCATGGGAATCTCAAGAGGTGAGCACGCCAGCATCGTCAACCAGACAGTCATCTTGGAAGATTTGTTTTCTGATATCACTTTCCACTAACCAGGTTGTAAACGATTCAACATTAGAACCGTTATCATAGAAATGCTGCGGAACAGGCCAAAGACATTCTCTTTTTTGGCCGCGGTAGACTACGAGGTAGCGTTCTTCGGGTTTTAGACCTTCTCATCTAAAATCAAAAACGATTATAATTCACAGAACTCAAATTTACACTGAAGTTTTTCATTCAAAATATACTTTCCTTCCAAAAACTTTTGTATATTTGCCAACGTAAAAGGTGAATCCTCATGAGATAGGATTCTTTCCCCAAAAAAAGTTGACCGACTATGAACAAAGAGAAGAAGACAAATACGATGCCAGTAGGAGGCGGTTCCATCGACCGCTTCTTACGCGAGATAGCCAGTGAACAGCCTTTGAAACCCGAAGTGGAAAGGGAACTGGCAGCCAAGAGCAGACAAGGCGACATCCAAGCCCGCGACAAACTCATCAAGGCGCACCTTAAGTTTGTTGTTTCCGTTGCAAGGCAATACAAGAACCAGGGACTGCCCCTGCAGGACCTCATCAACGAAGGCAATATTGGACTCATCAAGGCAGCCGAGAAGTTTGATGAGACCCGAGGTATCCGCTTCATCAGTTATGCTGTGTGGTGGATACGTCAGTCTATCGTTCAGGCGCTGGCAGAAGAAGCCGGAATCATGAGGGTGCCCGTCAAGCAAGTTGACACCCACAACAAAATCAACCGTGCCTCGAAGCACTTTGTGCAGAGCAACGAGCGATGGCCCTCGAATGAGGAACTTGCCATCATGCTCGACATGTCGAGCGACAAAGTCAGCGAGTCGGTCAACAACGGAAGACCGCTCAGTGTTGACGCCAAGCTTGCACAGGGTGAGAACACCACGCTACTCGATGTGCTGGTCAATGACGATGCTCCCATGGCCGATGGACTCCTCACGAACAATACGCTCCTTAAAGACATTGAGCAGTCGCTATCCAGCCTTGACGAACGCCAAAAGGCAGTGGTCAGGATGTTTTACGGCATTGGCGAGGAACAGTTCACCATGGCCGAGATAGGGCAGCGGCTCGGACTCAAACGTGAAAGGGTGCGTCAAATCCGTGACAAGGCACTCCGCAAACTGCGCAAGACATCCAAAGACACTGCCATCGAGGCGTTTATTAATTAGCTTTCAGCTTTTAGTCTTTAGCTTTTAGTTTTTGGTAAACGGAAGCGAGGCAGTTATTTTAGCAACTTTAACAACTCTTTTTCGCCCTTTTGGGGAGCATTATTGCAGTTTTTGACAAGAAATTCGTAATTTTGCACCCGAAATAATCATTTACGGCTTTATAGAAACACTGATATGTGCAAATTCAAATATCTTGTCATCTTATTTTTCTGCTTAGCGGCATTGAGCGGATATGCCCAGAATCCTTCGGAAACGGACGGAATGTCTGAACAAACCACAACCAATGTGGCTGGCAAGAAAGGCAAGAAAGACAAGTCAGACAGAAAAGACAAGAAGAAAGACAGGAAAGTGAAAGACTCCGCCGACACCAATATGAATGTGGTGCAGGAGCAGGTGAGTAATGTGGTGATGAAACCTGCCTACATCATTGGTGTTGGCGCTGCCTTTGGTGATTCTCTCGTTTATATTACCGAGGTCAATAGAATCGATAACGTGCATTTCACGAAGAAAACGAATTTCCTCCAGCGTAGAGTGGAGTATTCTTATCAGTTCAAGGAATTTCTTGAGCAGACACTTGGACTGGAGAACCGCACATGCAGTGTGATTTACTATGATAAACTCAAGAAAGCGCTTAAAGCAAGGAGGAAACTCATGGGAAAATACCTGAAGGCAGAGAATACTGTTGTTCAGTCGGTTAACCAAGAGACATTTGCTTTCAAACGTCTTGACTATGGCGAAGAACAATAAGTCGTACAAAAGATTCAACAAAGGGGCGTTCTGGTGTCTGATTGTCTTATTATTCGCACTTGTACTTGTTTCTTGCTCAAGTGATGATGACGACACCCCCAGCGACCGGACCATTTCCCGCACTATCATTGCCTATATCGTAGCCGAGAACACACTCAACAATGTCTTGGCTGCTGATGTCTATGAGATGATACAGGGTGCAAAATCGTTGACCGACAACGACTGCCTCCTCCTATACATAGACGACATCAAGACTCCCCGAATCTACACCATCGACAATAAGACCGAAGCCACAGACCTTGTTTCCCTTGTGCCAGAAAAACAGTACGATGGGGACCTCAACTCGTGTGACCCTAAAACATTGGCCCATGTGCTTGATTATGCACGGCGTAACCACAGCGCTGACAGTTACGGTATCGTCTTCTGGTCGCACGCGTCTGGTTGGCAAACCATCGAAAAAGAAAAAAACGCGGTGAATGGCAGAAATCAGGACGAAGCCACGATGATGCCGTCACGTAGATACTCGTTTGGTATTGACAACGGATTGAACAAGGTCTCAAACGTAGAGTTTGACCCAACGAAGGAAGAATTGAGCATCATCGACTTGGCGTCAGTTGTGGAGTCTTTCGGTAAGGTGGATTTCATCTTCTTCGACTGTTGTTTCATGCAGACTGTTGAGGTGGCTTATCAGTTGAGGAACGCCACCAAGTATATCATCGGAGCGCCAAACGAAATACCAGCGAGGGGAGCACCCTACGACAAGATTGTTCCGCTCATGGCAGCCGATAAAATCGACTACAATGCCATTGTTGATGCCTATTACGAGTACTATTGCAATGGAATATATGGTTCGGTGCTATCCGTCATTTCCACCGCCGGGTTGCCACAACTGGCCGATGCCACGGCGAGGGTCTATGCCAAGTACAAAAACAGTTTGGAGGACCTCGACCTCTCCAAGACCAACAACTATTTCAACTACGACGTATGCCGTCACAACCGCGACAACTGCTACCCTGATTTCTACGACATGAACTCAGTGATGCTCCAATGGTTGTCGAGTGATGACTATGCCGTCTGGAAGCAAGCTTTTGACCAGGCTGTTGCCTATTCCCGTTCCACCGATTTCTTCTATTCCGCGTTCAAGGGCAACAACTCCCGCGTCGACACCACTACTGTTGGCTGTGTGTCCATGTTCCTTCCCCTACAGAAATACCGTGGCGACTATTTCCTCGACAGTTATTTCCGCCTCGACTGGTCCAAAGCCCTCGGTATCTATAAGTAGTAGTCAGTTCACCTTATCAGCTCCTTGGGTATGAGGCTGTAGTCGAACATCACCTCGGAGTGGTTGTCCCAGATGAGTTCCTTAGTCTTCACCTCTTCTGTAGCGCGGTCGAGAGTCTCGCGGTAGATTTTCGACACACGGTAGAACTTGCCATTTGATTCTTGATGGAAATGGTGTTCCTCCTCGACAATGCGGAAGGTGACGGGAAAGGGTTCGGTGGTGCGGAGTTCCACGAAGAGGTTGTCGCCCTCACACCAAGTGCACAGTTGGACGGGTTGTAGCGTGTCGTTGCGGAACCGATAGTCGATGAAGTTGTAGTTGACCGACGTACCGGCGCTGAAAGGCACTCTTTTGCCTCCGGGGTCGGGGGCGAGCGCATCGGAATGGTGGTGCACCTCGGTAATGGTGAGCGGACTGTGGAGTACAACGAGGTTGAGGCTGTTGGCGAGATTGCAGAGCCCACCGCCTACACCAGCCACCAGTTTGCCGTTGACGATGACCCTTCCTTCAGAGAAACCGTTCTTCTTGGAAGTCTTGCCCACCATTTCCCAGAAAGAGAAGGTCTCTCCAGGTTGGATGACAAGTCCGTTGATGCGTGAGCATGCCAACCGGATATTGTCGGCTTTGTTCTGTTGCAACCTTTCGTCGATGCCGGGACCTCTTTTAATCATGTTGTTATGGATCTCCCACACCAAGGCATCCAGTTTTTCGCTTTGCCTGTGGGTGGCAAAACGTTCCTTGCCCAGCATATTCTTCAGTCGCCGTTTCCAAATTTCCTTTTGAAGCGAGATGGCGTATGTGGCGGGGCAAATCTCGCAAAACATTTTATTGCTTATTTCTTTCAGCGTTTTATCAGTTCACAAACGAGATAAGAACTATATTCTTTCATCCATCCGTTAGCCATTGAGTAGTCGAGTTTCAGCAATGATTTGCGCATACGTTCCGGCAGACGGTGCAAAGGCAGCATCATGATACCAAAGGTGCGGTTCAAGGAAAAAAGACCTTTCGTGTGGTCCCTGTCAAATGGCTCGTCATTGGCTGTCGTGGCCATACGCTCCACCTCTTCAGTTGTCATCTGCATGCCACCATGCCACGATGCCTGTCGGTGATGGAACAGTTGGCGTCGTTTCTTTGATGGAATGTCGATAATCAATCGTCCTCCTGGTTTCAGAATGCGGTGTACCTCTTTGAAAATCTGACCGATGGTGTCTTTGTCAAGATGCATGAGCAGGTGGAAAGAATATACCACATCGAACGTATTGTCGGGAAAGCCGGTGTCTGTAGCCGATGCCTGTGTGAACAGGACCGAAGGATGCCGTTTCATGGCGTGCGACATCATCTCGGCGCTGGCATCCAAACCATGGGTGGCATAGTTCGTCAGGCGTCCTGTGCCACATGCCATGTCGAGCCGTAATTCTTCTGCCTTGGTATTGATGAGTTGGTCCATCACTTTTCGCTCCTCGGCGTCGATGAAACGTCCGTAACTATTGCCGAAGCGGCTTTCGTCGTAACTTGATGCTATCGAGTCGTAGTAATCCACTACCTCATTTTGTTTCTTTCCCATTGTATATCGATGATTCTAATATCCTCTCGTTATTATGATATCTAAACAAAGCCTCAACAATGAAGCCTTTTAAATCTCTTCTCTCCTATCAATTGTTTATCACCCCAGAAAATCGCATACAAGGTCAATCTGCCTGTAAAAACGAGCATATCGGTCTTCCCTCCCATCTAAGGTGAAGGACCGGGGTAGGGGGTTGTCTCCTCCGCATCGGTTGGGTTGAGATGCCAGTTTGTCTTCATTCCCGATGAGGAACTTCTCGTCGAAGAAAGCGCTTCCGATGGTGAAAGACCATGGTGCCACCGACTTGACTTCTTCCAATCGGCTGTAACTGTCGATGCTTCCCGCCAGACATACAGGCACTTCTATTTGGTTGAGGAATTGGCGTATCATCCCCAAGGCATCGCCATCGTAGCGGTAGCCCAACAGGTCGATGCCGTATGCCCCTTTAGCCACATACTCACGTGCTTCTGCCACCATGCTTTCCACGCTTCCCGACAGCACAGAGGGTCGTCCGCTCACATGACCAACAAAAGGCATATATCGTATCTGGTTTGCACGGCAAAAGTCACTGATGGATTCTGCAAAACTTGTACCCATCAGCACATCGCAACCACATTGAGCGGCCAGTTCGGCTCCAGCCATGCCTTCCTCCTCGGAATAGGCCACCACCTCAAGGAATGTGGTCTTCCCGTATGATTTCATCTTAGCAAACAATTGTTTCATCTCTTGAGGGGGCAAGGGATGCTCTTTCATACCCCAACAACAGGCTTTAGATTCTTTACACCGTTCGAAAATCGCTGAGGCGTCAGAAACAGTAAAGTCATTATATGTGAGCATCACTATGAGTTCAGGTCTGCACATATCTTCTTTTTCTTTTTCATGCGGATATTGGGATTGAACATCATTTTATTCTTGAGC
>JAEEGG010008651.1_pt1 | contig 23023 bp, 20 predicted proteins | sample 9134161 | NCBI WGS metagenome assembly JAEEGG01 (sample SAMN16246543, study PRJNA631951) | gut metagenome | biome: gut microbiome; feature: rumen; material: CR-attached | host: Bos | place: Iran: Karaj | collected 2018-10
GATCAACGGCGCGGAATCAGCGATTTCGTGGTCTGAATGCTTGGAGAAGAATACCACGGGGGTTGAAGAGAATCGTTTTGAGGCTGTTGTTTATCCCAATCCTGCCAATGGGGTTGTTCGGATTGAGGGGGTTGAGGCTGATGAGGTGCGGGTTTATAATGCACTTGGGCAGATGGTGAAAATAGTGCGGCGGACGAATGAGATTGATGTAGCGGATTTGGCGGATGGGGTTTATTTGGTGAGGATTAGGGATAAGGAAGGGAGAATCTTTTTGGAGACGGTGATGGTGAAGTAGTTGTTTTTTTTCGTGCTAACTACACCGCTGCCGTCTTTAGGGACATATTTCCTCACGATAATAGTGAGTGAAGAATGAGGAAATGAGGAAAGCCCCGCTAATGGTATATGTCTGGAAAGTGTTTACTTCTGATGGTGGCCCTTCGACCCTTCGAGGGGCCTCAGGGGCCACAGGCTCAGGAACCTTGGCGGAAACAGGGAAATGGGTGAAGGAATAAATATTGGGCTAGATATCCTTTCATTTATGCACAAACGGCACCTCACACATGTTGAGTATTTCCATGACAAAAGCCCGCTCTCGGGCTCCGAAGTGGTCGTCGGAACGTGAAAGCTGCGTCATCATGCGCGAAAAGGAGTGTTTTTTCTCCTTCGTCATGCGTTTCAACGTTTCGTAAGCACGCTTCTGCAACTCGTTCTTCGGAATAGGGACAAAACCTACCGCATCAAACTCCAATTCCTTCATACAAGCTTCCAAGCATTCCTTTTCTGACTTGTGGCTTTGATAATCTGCGTCAGCCAGATTGTACAACACACTGGCAATGGCAATTTGTTCCTCTTTGGAAAATTTATCCTCCATAACAACAAAATTTTCTGCAAAGAAACGATTTTTTATAATTTTGCGGCAACAATCAATATAAAAAAACGGTAGACATGAAGAAACTATCTTTACTTTTCTTGGCTTTGGCCTCCTTGGTAACGCTGAAAGCCCAATGGGTCGACGACCCCGTCAGCAACACGAGCATTGCCAATTGTAACAAAAATGCCGCCGAGGTGTATGTTTCAACCGATGTTTCGACGGGTGACTCATACGTGCAATGGCATTACCAAGGCGAAAACGGTTGGTCGCCATGGTTGCAGCGACTTGATTTCAACGGTGTACCACAATGGCCTGCCGACGGCATCCATGTCACCACGCCCGACTTTGCCACCTGGTCGCCAGGCTATTCCATGACCGCTGTCAATGGTGGTGTGGTAACGGTGTTCCGTACCCTCGGTCCCCATCACTGGGCAGTCAAGATCAACGCCGATGGCACCTTCCCTTGGGGTGAGCATGGCATCATGCTCTTCGATGGTGAAGGCGGAGGTCGCTCCGAGGTGTTGTCGACCTATTACTATGACCACGACGACGGTATTTGGGCCTTGGGCACCGACATGGACAGCACTTTCCTGCAATATGTTGATGCTGACGGCACACTGCGCCCCAAGACCACCATCAAAGACCCTGCAAAAAAATGCTCAAATGGCATATTGATACCTGCTGAAGACGGCGTCTTTGTAGTGTATGCCAAGCAGACCCTCCAAGGCTATACCAATTACAACAAGGAAATCCATGTGGCAGGATACAACAAAAACGGCGAACAGATTTTCCCCGAGACGCTTTTGTTTGGACAACACACCATTGGTGCCAGCTACGTGCATTATGCCACTCCCGACAACAAAGGAGGCGGCTATGTCTATCAATTCCACAATGCCATAGGTGGCGTGTATAACACCTACGTCACGCATTTCGATGAGAACGGCGCACCCACCATCACCGATCCCAACGGCATCGCCGTGCATAGCCCCGACTACAGCAACTATTACACTAATGCCTACGCCACGGTTGATCCCAAGAGCAATGACATCATTATCGCCTATCTCCAAAAAGATGCCGCCTCTCAATCACAACATCGGATCTATGTCAATCGTATCACGGAATCAGGCGAAAAGCCTTGGGGCGACGGTATTCTTGTGGCGGACTACACAGGTCTTTCCTATACAGACATCCACGTGGATGCCATCGATGCTGTAGATGGTTTCGTCGTGACCTATGGCACCGGTCAAGGCAGAATTGAAGCCGTGGGCTACGACCCCGATGGAAACCTGCTGTGGAGCACCACGATGAGTTCGACCGGCTACAATAAAACCATAAGTGAAAACACCCCAGGATTTTATAATGGGCAAAACATCGTGGCTTGGGTCAACAGTGACGACGGAGGCGTCTATGGCCAAAACATCGGCTGGGACGGTGCCTTGGGTGAGGTCAGTCCTCCGCCAACACCTCCAGTACCTTGCTGCTACGAACCTGAAAACTTCGAAGGCAACTATCTTTACAATGAAGAGACGGCTTCATACGGCGCTATGCTCACCTGGGAGGCTCCGGCCTACAGCGTTCTCCACTACAACCTCTATCGAGAAAACCTTGATGATGGGACAACGGATGTCATCGAAATTGACGCCGATGCCACTTCCTACTTCGACGAGGCAACGCCGAGCACGTATAAATACCAACTCACTGCCATGTACGATGATTTCGAGTCGGGATTTGCCCTCACCCCTGATGGATTGGATTATATTATAATAGAGGTGACATCGCTTCCTGAAAACAATAGCGAAAACGAAATCGTCACGGTCTTAAAGATCTATTCCACCAATGGCCAGGTCATTCGCAAAGCTAACCTTGGCGAGTTGAGTTCTGGCGTTTATATCGTCCAAGGACTAACCTCTACAGGAAAACTTGTCACAAAGAAGGTCGTTTTAAACAATGAATAAAAGGAATTTAAAAATCATATCATCATGAAAAAACTTGGTATTTTATTAGCAGGCTTATTCGCTTTCACAGCACTGCATGCCCAATGGGTCGACGACCCGACTACCAACACTTTCCTCGCCAACTGTGGCAACGACGACGGTGAACTCTACATGGCCACTAACCCCAACTCCGGTGACACCTATATCCAATGGGAAGGATTCGGCACCAATGGCTGGTCGCCTACCCTGCAGCGCATCAGCTTTGAAGGTGTTCCGCAATGGGGCGACGATGGCATCCATATCGGCGGACATGAATTCTCGTCGATGTCGGAAGGTGTCGCCATGACCACCACCGCCGATGGCTGCGTGGTGAGTTGTTTTGCCACTTACGACGGCTTCTCATACGCTGTGAAGATTGACCCTGACGGCAATTTCGTTTGGGGAGAACAAGGCTTGCAACTTTTTGGCGGACTTGGCTTTTCGCGCACCGAATTGACTGCCGGCGATGATGGCGGTTTCTGGGCCTTAGGCTTTGACTACCAAAACCTTTATCTGCAATACGTTGGTGCCGATGGCACGTTAGGACCCACCACCACCATCAGCGATAGCGGCGGATACAAGTGCATGTTCGGCCAACTCACGTTGAGCCTCAACAACAATGTGCTGCTCACCTACGAAAAAGTGGGCTCAGGTTTTTATACCGACAAGGAGCTTTATGTCGTCGCAGTCACGCCCGATGGAACCATCCTCAATCCCGCATCCCTTCTCATGTCTTCCCAGACTTTCCAATCCACCTATATCCATAATGCTGTAGCTGACGGCATGGGCGGCGGATATGCCTACATTTGGCATCCTGGCATCGGTGGAGCCTTCAACACCTACGTCTTCCATTTCAACGAGTTTGGCGTTTCCACCATCAGCGACCTTAACGGCATCGCGGTGCATTCCACCGACCCGATGAACTACTACGGCTATGCTTGCGGCACCGTCGACCCCAACAACTATGACCTCATCGTCACCTACGAGCAAACCGACGCTTCCACGCAAAGCCAGTCAAGAATCTATGTCAACCGCATCACTGCCACAGGCGAAAGAGTGTGGGGAGAAGGCATTCTGTTGGCCGATTATGTTGGCGTCTCATACGCCGACATCATGGTTGACGCTTTTGAGGACGGCAGCGGCTTCAGCGTGATTTACACGAAAAGCAGCCCCAGCAACTCCTACTTCACCACCATCGAGGCCATGGGCTTTGACATGGACGGCAACCAACTATGGGCCAAGACCTTATGCTCGAATGCCTATAGAAGGACGGTATGCGACAACACCCCAGGCTTCGTTTTTGGACAAAACATCGTAGCTTGGGTGAACTGTATCAATGGCGGTATTTATGGCCAAAACATCGGCCCCGATGGCACTATGGGTCCCATCGAGCCACCCGTCATCACCTGTCTTGCACCTGAAGACTTTGAAGGAGAATATGTGTACAACGTGGACGAAGAATTGTTTGGCGTAAAACTTAGCTGGGTGGCGCCTGAGACCTTGCCCCTGCATTATAACCTCTACCGTTACAACACCATTAACAAGGACGAAACCATCATCGAAGTGGACGCCAATGCAACGACCTATTTTGACGAAACAGGGGTCGGACAGTTCAAATACCAGCTGACGGCCGTCTACGAAGACTGCGAATCCGACTTTGCCCTTACCCCTGATGGAGAGAACTTTGTCAATATCCAGGTGACTGGAATAGAAGAAAACAGCAACGACGAAATCGTCAGCGTCACAAGGATATACACCATGAACGGACAATGCCTGAAGAGCACCAATTTGAATGAGCTGAGCGGTGGTGTGTACATCTTGCAAGGCTTGACAGAGGAAGGTAGGTTGATAAGTAGGAAGATTATTGTGAACAGAGAATAATGATGGCACAACGAGCTGCCATTAAGCGTATATAAAACAGGCTTCGGAAAGCAGAAAAATACTTTCTGAAGCCTTTTTGTTTTTACCGCTTCGCTTGTAGCATGAAATACTAGTCAGCGGTACGTGCCAAACGCACTGCGAAGCCATAGCAACGATAGTAATCGTACTGTGCGATAAGATTGCTGTCGAGGAAGTTCAAATAATACGCATTGTTTCTATTGTAGTAGGAGGATGACCAATAGTAGCCGCCATTGCCTACAAAAGAGACCGAGGTCCCACTGCGATAGCCAACAGCAGGTAGGAAAACTGCTCCGAATTGCTCCAAAGTACTCCATTCTGTCGCAGTGATGATATTGCTGTTGAAGCTAGCCACTCTACTGTTTGTGTTACTCAGGCTGTAATAGCTTGCATTCCAATCATCGGGCAATAAGATTACACCGTTCACATTATTCACATTAGCCTTGGCATAACGAATACCTGATGATGTGGTCCTAGTATTGAAAACATAATTCCATTCAGTATTGGTCAGTGTGCGCCACTGGTTGGGCTGGTTGCCCCCATTACTTATTGAGTTGTGACCCCAATCTGCTTCACCAGTTTGTTCGTACAAGTTGAACTGATAGCCACCATAGGCGTAGTAGTCACTGTTATAGGTGCTCGTGTTCCAAGGCTGGTAACTATTGAATCCGATGGAGTAGCCACTCATGCCCCAACCAAAGAGGTCACGGTCAACGTTCTGGTCATCACTATTTTGGCCTGTTGAAGTGCCCAGTATATCCCACTGGTTTTCGGCAAACTTCCAATATGGTGTGCTGGCACTTCCAATATATTGCAAATTGCCCTGCGAAAAATACACTTGGGTATTGTCGCTTACAGAAAAGAGGCCATCTATGGCACCCATGAGAGTGTTGTTCTGAGAAGTTGTGCGTACTGCACGAAGAGAATGTCCATAATATCGACTGCTGTAGCCCATGTCGCAGTCGACCTCATCGAAGTCAATACTCCAGGCAACGGATGGATATTCTGTGTGAACCGAACTCGACCAATAATCTCCGTAACTGCCAGCAAGATAGAGATTGCCACTACCGAAATAACCAGCAGCGGGAAGGAAGAGACTGTTACCATTTGAAGCAGTGAAGAGTCTTCCGTTTATACCGTTCAATGTCGTCCAAACCATGGTGGTGTTTTGGTACAATTCTAACCATTCATCATAAGTTGGTATCCGCCAGTCTGAGCCCCAGTTGACCAAGGCGGCGTCATCCTCAGACGACAATGTGGTCAAATTGTCGATGAAACCGTTATAACCATAATTGATTTTGTTGCAATATTTGGTGAGAGTGGTGGAGTTGCCCATACAATACTGGTAAGAACTCCACTTGTAGGTATCCTTGGACTGAATTTCACCCCAAGCGAAATAGTTGCCGTAGTCCTCTGGCGAGTCTGCACCCACATTGCAGGTAGCCCATAAAATACCGCTTGGTAATCCGAGGTCAACGAATTCGTGATTGCTGCTGTTAGCGTCATCCATCGTGATGAAATTAAGTTCTTCGCCATATGCAAGGCCATAGTCGGACACTGCGTATGCACGAATATAGTATGAAGTGTTTGGACTCAGACCTTCCAATAAACTGATGAAGGTCCCCGTACTTGTTTGCTCTGTAGTATGAGCTCCATCAATATCAAGGTTTGGGGTTGTGCCCCAACACAAACCTTGCATGAATACGTGGCTGCCTTCAGGGAGTGTCACCATGCCACCAACAACGGCACTCGAAGCAGTGATGTTGATAGGATTGGCAGTGGTCACTGTGAATTGTGAGACGGGCGCACACAGCACCACACTGACGTTTTCTGTCCTATTGGAATAATACATGAAGCCCTTTCCTGGTTCCATACTTAAAACATCACCAAACCAACCAAAACCTGCAATATATTCGGAAACCCCATCAATGGACTCTATCCGATCTTCAGGCAGTGGCTCAAAATCTCCAAACACATTGTCTATATCAACGGATTCAGGATATGGATAGCCTATCCAGTTCCAGCCAGGACGCAATAAAATTGAAACTTCCTGAGCCATGGCATTCATGTTGCCCGATATCATTGCGAGCAAAAGTAGAAGTATAGACAATCTTTTCATAGCATACTATTATTTATAAAATTGATATTCAACTATTTAAAATAATTACAGAAAGCAAAAACAATAATTTAAAACTAGCTCCAGATAACACATTGCTTTTTTATAAAATGGAACCTCTTCTCCGCAAACAAACGAAAAAAGGAGCTACAATGCAAGTAACTCCTTCGTTTTTGTGGGAACTGTTGGACTCGAACCAACGACCCCCGCCTTGTAAGGGCGATGCTCTGAACCAACTGAGCTAAGCTCCCATTTCCCCCTCTAAAGGAGCATAGGGGATTGTTTCGCGCTGCAAAAATAGGAAATCTTTGATTTGATGTGCTCATTTTTTTCTCTTTTTTCAATATCAAATGCGCTTTTTCCATTATTTTCATTATTTTTGTAGGCATAATGAAACTACCAAAAGAACCATTGTTTGCAATGAAAAGACTAAATACCAACAAATTAAAACAACTCTTACCCTTTATTCTGCTCTTAGTGGCCATTGTTTGTTGCAACCTTGCCATAGCCGATGTGGGTAACAACAACCGCTATAACTCTGGCGGCGGTGAAGGTTTAGGCGGCGACTTCGACATAGGTGTGCTCATCGGCTGGCTTATCAACTTGTTCATCCAGAGTCCTGTCTTAGGCTTGATTGTGGTGGTCATCATCATCATTGCCTATCGTATCATGAAGAAAAAATCCAAAGACACTAGCTATATCAACAAGAACGTGAACCAACAAGCTGAATCCGATGTCACGATGGACCTCAGCCCAATGGTTGCCGGACAAATCCGTGCCATCGACCCAGATTTCTCATCTGATAAATTCATCGGTTTTGCCAGAGAAGTGTTCATGAAGATTCAACAAGCCTGGACGACCAAAGACTGGAAGCCCATCCGCCCCTTCGAGAGTGAGACATTATTCAACCAGCACAAGCAGCAATTGGACGAATTCATTCGCTTGGGAAAGACAAATGTGGTGGAAAAAATCGGCATCAAGCATTGCTCTTTGCATTCGTTCAGCCAAGATGGCGACAAGGAAGTGCTCACCGTGTGGATCAACGCCGTGATGCGCGACTATGTCATCGATGATGCAACTAAAAAAGTCTTAGAAAGTGACCCCAACCGCGACTGGTACATGAAATATGAGCTGGTCTTCAACCGAAAAGCTGGCGTGAAGACAAACCCCGGCAAGAAAGGCAACACCATCACCAACTGTCCCAACTGTGGCGCACCAACCGAAATCACCTCCTCGGGCCAATGCGTCTATTGCGGTAGCGTCATCACCAACGGTGAACATGATTGGGTGTTAACCGATATTCATTCAAGACCATAATCTATAGAGACGCGATAAATCGCATCTTTACAAACAACAACGATTAAACAATTAAACAAATCAACAATAAACAATTAAACAACAATACTATGGGACTTATCAAAGCAATAGCAGGCTCCATCGGCGGCACCTTGCGTGACCAATGGTTGGACCTCATCAAATGTGACAACATGGACATGGACACCCTAATGGTGAAACAAACCACCAAGTCGGGGCAAATCTCCAAGAGCAGCCGCATCATCGTGGCTCCCGGCCAGGTGGCCGTCATCTACGACACTGGCGTCGTGCTCGATGCTACCGCTGAAGAAGGCGTCTACAACTTCGACCAATCCTCATCGCCTTCATTCTTCGCTGGCGAATTTGGTCCTGTCTTCAAGGAAATGTGGCAGCGTTTCACCTATGGTGGCACCCCCGCCAAGGAGCAAGCCGTCTTCTACTTCAACGCCAAAGAAATCCTTGACAACAAATTTGGCACTGCCACACCTATCCCCTTCCAGGACTGGTCGCACGCTATCCCGAACCAGATGACCAACTCGCTGATGCCTATGGGCGTCAACGTGCGCTGCTACGGTAAATACACTTTCCGTTTGGACGACATGGGCATCTTCATGCGCAACCATGCCGGTACCGCTAACGTCATCCGTAAAGGCGACATCACCGAACAGATGCGCAGCGAGGTGATGGCAGCCTTCCAAAACGTGCTCAATGAGATGGGCAACAGCAACCACCGTGTGCCCGTGCTCGAACTGCCCAGCTATACCGACGAAATCAAGCAGGCCATGGACGAAAAGGTCTTCGACGAGCCTATCCGTGCCCGTGGCGTTCGTCTGGTGAGCTTTACCATCGAGTCCGTCTCGCTCGACGATGCCAGCCAGAAGAAGATCGACCGTTATGAGTACAGCACCAACAACATGATGCAGCAAGGCAAGATCATCGACGTGATGGAGACCGCAGCCGGCAACGAAGCTGGCGCAGTGGGCGGCTTCATGGGTGTAGGCATGGCCAACATGGGTTCAGGCGGCATGACTGGCGGCGCGATGCAGAACGCTTGGAACGGCCAAGGCGGACAGACCACCTACGACCCCTATAATCAACAAGGACAAGCACAAGGCGTTCCCTGTCCGAAATGCGGCACACCCATCACAGGAAAGTTCTGCCCCGAATGCGGCACACCTGCTCCAGAACCCAAGGCAAAGATGAAATGCCCGAAATGTGGCACGGAAAGCACAGGAAAATTCTGCCCCGAATGTGGCACACCTTTGGCAGCCGTAGGACCTAAGAAATGTCCAAAATGCGGTACAGAAGTGACAGGCAAGTTCTGCCCCGAATGCGGCACTCCAGTGTAAATCAGCAGAATAATGGATAAAAAAAGCGCGGCCTCACAGCCGCGCTCCCCTTGATTAAAATCAAGTCCCATGAGCGAATAACGGGGTTCGAACCCGCGACCCTCAGCTTGGGAAGCTGATGCTCTACCAACTGAGCTACATTCGCATTTAGCTTCGTTGAAATCTCCGATTCGACGGAGTCAATCTTGCGATTTCAGACTGCAAAAATACAGAAATTTGTCATTCTGCCAACATAAAACATCAATTTTTTCGGCTACCACATTGCTTCGACAAGTCATGCGACCATGTGAAAGCCCCACAACTGAACAACTGTAAACTGAATTATTATGCCCATTACAGAAAAAGACGAACGTATCATCCTCGAAAGTTTCCATCCAAAATCGTGGACTGACATCAAAACCCACAACGCTTGGTCAGTGTTCAAAATCATGGCCGAGTTCGTGGACGGCATGGAAAAGATGTCGAGAATCGGGCCTTGCGTGGCCATCTTCGGCTCGGCACGCACCCAACCTGGAGACAAATATTACGAAATGGCCGTAGAGATCGCCGAAAAACTCGCCGATTACGGCTTTGGCACCATCACAGGTGGCGGTCCAGGCATCATGGAAGCCGGCAATAAAGGAGCAAGCAAAGGCGGTGCCACCAGCGTAGGTCTCAACATCAACCTGCCCTTTGAACAACACTTCAACCCATACATCGACAACGATAAGAACATTGATTTCGACTATTTCTTTGTCCGCAAGACCATCTTCATGCGTTATGCGCAAGGTTATATCGCCATGCCTGGTGGATTCGGCACTTTGGACGAACTCTCGGAAGCCATCACCCTTATCCAGACCAACAAGATGGTGAGTTTCCCGGTGGTTTTGGTCGGTAGCGATTATTGGAGAGGGCTGATCGACTGGTTCAAAAGCACCTTACTCCCCAACCACATGATCAAAGAAGAAGACTTTGAGATTTTCCATGTTGTTGACACCGCCGACGAGGCCGTGAAAATCATCAAGGAATTCTACAAGAAATACGCCATCAAGCCGAACTTCTGATATGCGACGCTATATAGAAGTTCCGCTGCAACTGCTTGACATCGAAGGAGAAGGCTTCCATATCATGGTCAAAGGAATGATACATGGTAAGGAAGCCCATTTCCTCATCGACACAGGTGCTTCACGCTCCGTCTTCGACCCCAACACCATCACCAACTTCATTGAAGACATTGAATTCGAGAAGAAAGAAGGCCTGACCGCTGGTGTGGGCAGCTCCGACTTGGAGAGCGCCACTTTTGTCATCGACAGTTTTACCGTAGGAGATTTGGAAATCCATGATTACGAAGCCGTTGCATTGGATTTGGAGAACATCCACGAGATGTACGACAAACTCGGATTGCCCCGCATTGACGGCATCATCGGCGGGGACTTGTTGAAACAATATAAAGCCGTGCTAAACTATAGGTGTAAGAAACTGAGGCTTACACCTCGGTGAATTTGTTTTTCTAACGCAGAAACCGTTTTTTAACTCACGCAGAATTCGCAGAAAACGCAGAAGTCTAACGGACACAAACTTGTCGTCGCTTTGCACTTCACAAAATTCTGCGACTTCTGCGTGCAAAAAACAATCCCCTTACATTGCCCTCTGAAGAATCACTCCTCCGAAACGTCCTCTGACGGTTTCTTAATCATATCAGGCTCCGAGGCCTCTTCTTTCTCTTTGACATAGCGTGCGTCCAAGCACAGCCTAAACCCTCCGAAAGAATTCTTCAAGTCAGGTAGACGTTTGCCGCGCCACGATACGCGACACGAGGTCTTGGGCAGCTGCCATGCGCCACCTCGGATGCAGTACATCTCTCCGTCCTTGCCTAAATTCGCGTTACGTTCCCTATCGAAGTAGCGATACTTGGAACTACACCATTCCCACACATTGCCCGACATGTCGTAGATACCTAACTCGTTGGCAGCACGTTTCTTAACCTTTTTCAGCTTCGAAGTATTCCCATTATGCCAGGCCACACGGTCCACTTCGTTGCTGCCGCTATAGATATAGCCCCGCGTGTACTTGCCACCACGCGCTGCATACTCCCATTCCTCCTCAGTAGGCAGGCGGAACTGCATTCCCGTAATACTGTCGATGCGCCTCAGAAATTCCTGAACCTCAAAATAGTTGACATTGGTCACAGGGCGTTTCGGGCATTTCTTTGCGCTTGGATTGTAGCCCATCACGGCTTTCCAGAGTTTCTGTGTCACCTCCGTTTGGCCGATGTAATAATCCTCGCGCATCTGCACATAATGCACCGGCAATTCGTCCGTTTGCGAATGACGGTCGTAATTGAATTCGGCAGTATCTTTGTGCTGAGCGCCCATCCAGAAACCGCCTTTCTCAACACGTACCATATTGAATGACACCTTGTTGACGCGATAAGAAGTAGGCGCAGGAAGCGTATCTTGGGCAAACATCCACGACTGTGCCACCATGAACAACCCTAAAATCAAAGAAAGCTTCTTCATCTCGATAAAATTTGAGGCAAAAATAAGGATATTTGATTTAAGATTCAAAATTCAAAATTTAAAATTCAAAGATTTAAAACTCTTCATTCAGAATTCTGCATTCTACATTCTACATTCTGCATTCTTCATTCTGCATTCAAAAAATTTCCACTATCTTTGCACAAAATTCGACAAAATGACCAAGATACTTATCATCGACGACGAGGCTCCTATCCGCCGCGTGTTGCGCGACATCCTCGAAAACGAAAGCTATCAGGTGGACGATGCCTCAACGGGCATGGAAGCCCTGCAAATCATGAAAGAGCAAGAATTTGATGCCATTTTCTGCGATATCAAAATGCCCGAGATGGACGGCATCGAGGTGTTAGAAGCCATCAAAAAAGAGTCGGACGTGCCTGTCATCATGCTCTCAGGCCACGGCACTATTGAGACCGCTGTTGAAGCCATCAAGAAAGGTGCCTTCGACTTCATTCCCAAGCCCCCCGACTTGAACCGCCTCCTCATCACCCTGCGCAATGCCCTGGACAAGAAGAACTTGGCTACCGAAAACAAAGTACTCAAGAAAGCCGTGAAGATACAGAGCCAAATGATTGGCGAGTCGGCACCGATGTTGGAAGTGAAAGATATGATCGAGAAGGTGGCTCCCACCAATGCCCGCGTACTCATAACGGGCGAAAATGGAACGGGCAAAGAACTTGTGGCCCGACAGCTGCACGAACTCAGTCCCAGAAACAAAGGCCCTTTCATCGAGGTCAATTGCGCCGCCATCCCCGCGGAACTCATTGAAAGCCAACTGTTCGGTCACGAAAAAGGTTCCTTTACATCTGCCATTAAACAGAAAAAAGGCGACTTTGAATTAGCCGACAGCGGCACCCTCTTCTTGGACGAAATCGGCGACATGAGTCTTTCTGCCCAAGCCAAGGTACTCCGTGCCTTGCAGGAAAACAAGATTGTGCGTGTGGGTGGCGAGAAGGAAATCCCCGTCAATGTGCGTATTTTGGCCGCAACCAACAAAAACTTGAAGTCTGAAATCGAGAAAGGCAACTTCCGCGAGGATTTATACCATCGTTTAAGCGTCATTGTGATCAATGTGCCACCGTTGCGAGAGCGCAAGGACGATATCCCTCTATTGGTCGGCAATTTCCTGGAAATCATCGCTCAAGACATGGGCAAGCCTATTCCGACCTTTGAGCCTGAAGCTTTGGAAGCCTTGAAACAATACCAATGGACCGGCAACATCCGCGAATTGCGCAACATCGTGGAGCGTCTTGTCATCCTTTGCGGAAACGATATCACGAAAGACGACGTGGTGCGCTTTGGGAACCCCCTGAATTAAAGCAGGGATCTCAATTATCATTCTTTTTCCTTATATCCTCAAACTTGGACAAAGCCTTTTTGAAGTTGTCCTTCAGCTTTGTCACACCATCGAAAAAGACTTTATCCTCGCTGTAACGGTCCAGCACAAGATACCAATGTGTTTGTCTGTTTTTTATGCTGTAACCAAGTTGGAAACCGTCATCCGTACGATAGAAGGTCTCGCAGTAATCCTTTCGAGCGCTCCTGTCCTTGTGTTCCTCAGCAATCAACGACTCTAAAACATTATCGATTTCCACAAAGTCGTCGTAAGCCACAAAAACCTCAACAGCGGGTTGTTCTTTCCCTTCTTTACGGTACATGCGATAGAAATACTGAACGGCTCCATCCACCTCAACGGTTCTTACCGAAGTTTCCAAGCCATCGAAAAGTTGGGCGTAAAGCGTCGTGATGGCATAGTCCGTAATCTTGCATTGGACCCCGGTTTGATGGGTCAACTGTTCATACTTTGTCTGACGGTCATCCACCCTGACATAGGGAGTTTGTGCCAGTAAGAGCCTGCCTGCAAGCAGCATCATGGCAAGTAAAACTACTCTTTTCATGTCTAATTCTTTTTAGTTTGTTTTCTTTGGGTAATGAACTGCAAAGATATGAATTTCGTTAAAATGGCAAGTTTTTTTTCGCACCACTTGCGGGGTTTGGAAATTAGCTGTACTTTTGCAGTCCGTTCTTTGAGGGGATGTATGGTTTTGACAGCAAGATGAATTGTCATGTAAGCATGTCGAGCCTCGCAGTGACGCTCGTAAATCTTGACTGCAAAAAATTAATTGGCGAAAACAACTACGCTCTCGCTGCCTGATTGAAGCACAGTAGATCACTGGCTTAATCCGCTCACAAGGTGGGCGGACGAGACATCCCGCAGGTGGAGATTCCTGATTCCGGCCTGAGCCCGGGGTGCTAAGCAATTTCGGGATAGCCTTGTCGGCGCTCCGACAGCAAGGCGAAGCCTTAGGAGATAAGGTCGCGTTTAGGGCGTTCGTTCCCTTGCGCGGCACGAAAACCAACAGCGGAATAAGCATGTAGAAACCATGGGGGTTCCTTGTTTGGACGAGGGTTCGACTCCCTCCATCTCCACTTTTTGGACTTAAAACCCGCTGATTTTCAGCGGGTTTTTGTTTTATTTCAACTTATAGTCCCTTTTTTAGTTCTCCCTTTTGCCATAAAAGCAGCAACCAAATCATCGCTGATATTGTTTCCAAGTGCCGTTTCTCCAATCCCTATTACTCGTTTCTTGGTCATAATGCTTTGTATACTTTCCCGAACTGCTGGATGTCGGCCTTGACGAGTTGGGATAATGGTCGTTTTTTTGAAAAACCTCTATGCGAATAGGATTTTTTCTGTAATTTTGCGCCCTTAAAACGGCACAAAATAAATGTTATATTATTGTAAATCATCAATTTAAAAAAAGATAAACAAAAAAAAACGCTTTCCATTCCCCAAAGGGGAATCCCAATCCCTGAATCTTTAAATCTTGAATCTTTGAATCTTTAAATAATAAATCTCTAAAACTCCAAACCAACAAAATGAAAACTAAAAAAATGAATCTGAAAGCCATCGTACTTTCGCTCGGGCTGGCGGCCATGATGCTGCCGGCCAATGCAATAGCACAGGGAACCTCCAAAAGACCTGGAGGATTGTTTGGCTTCAATGACCTGTTCGTTGCAGAAGGCCTGTTCCAAACCAAAGGTGAAGAACAGGAATTGGAGCTCGACGTGGAAATCCAACCTTTCGAAGACCCCGCTCCTTTGGGTAGCGGCATCGCCATCCTGATTGGCGCGGGCCTCGGCTATGTTACACTGAAGAAAAAGGAGGACGAGCAATGAAAAAGTTGGCAATTTTCGTGGCAGCCTTTGTGCTGGCCCTCGGCCTTGCCCAGTGCAAGAAGGAACAACCCGTCACGCCCCAAAACACAGAAGGCAACCTTGTTCACCTCACCGTGAACGTGGGTGCTTCGACAGGCTCAGCAACCAACGGCTCAAGAGCTGATGTTGACCCCTCAACTGGTGCTTTCTCTTTCAGGAATGGCGACAAGCTCTATGTCGGCTACGACAATGCCTGTGTTGGCACGCTGGAATATAACGCCAGCACGGAAAAATTCAGCGGCGACCTCAGTCTTTCGCAAAACGACGACCAACCGCTGCATTTCTACTACTTGGGAGGAAAGGTTACCCAAGTTGGTGAAACGCAGCAATACATCGTTGACATCAGCGAACAATACGAGAATCCCTATCCCGTGATTTCCTACGGCACTTCAACGACTAACTATTCCGAAAGCAGCAACGCTTACTCCACCACATTGGAGAACCAATGCGCCTTGGTGGAGTTCACCACCAACAGGATTCTCAAGGAAACGGCCTTTATGATCCAGGGAATAAACAACAAGATGATTATTGACTTTGCCAACCACACCTTTACCCCCACCCTAGACCCAGAATTCATCAATATCAAACTGTACCCCGAAACTCCCACTAACCGCTGGGCCATCCTGCTTCCCAATGAAGACTCAGTGACCGTCAACGTTAATGTCGTAGGTTACATTGAAAAAAATATTACCATTCCTCCTGTCCATAAAAATGATTTTCTGCATGGCAAGAATGCTGTCCGTTTTGAGTTGACGGCTATGGAGGCCGGCAACCCGCTGACGATGATGGCCTTAGAGCCCGCTACAATCCATGTGATCAATCCGCCGGATGGAATGAAGTACTCGATAAACAACTATGACGACAAGATACTCATAACCGAAGACATTGGAATCCCTGTCAGCCCACTGGATGAGGTGCATTTCTACGGCAACGGCACCAATGGGGCTACCAATATTGTCAGCACTAACAATGTGGAATTGTCTGGCAACATCATGAGTTTAGTGGACGAGGAAAACTTTGCGACGATCACCACAATGGAAGGTGCTTCTTTCGCAGGCCTTTTCGCTGGAAAAGATTATCCCGGAGGCACCTTTATCATCAATGCAAGCGGTCTGCTGCTGCCCGCCACGACGCTGAGCGAAAACTGCTATTCCGGCATGTTTGCAGGGTGCTCCGAACTGACGGATACCCCCACCGAGTTGCCCGCCTTAACATTGGCCCCTGGATGCTATTCCAACATGTTCGAGGGGTGCGACAAATTATCGGATGCTCCCCATCTGCCCGCCCCGGAATTAGTCGATAGGTGCTATGCTTCTATGTTTTACCAATGCGGTACCCTCCAAAATGTGACCTGCTTAGCCACCACCATCAATGGCACTGACTGCACCACAGACTGGCTCTACGAAGTGAACAATCCTGGCACATTCACCAAGGCCAAGGGTGCATCCTGTTGGCCCTCGGGTAGCAACGGTATCCCATGGGGCTGGACGGTGAACGAATACTAACCCTACAACAATCGTCTAACCTTATATAAAGAGGATGACCTTTTTGGTCACCCTCTTTTTCTTTTATATCCATTCGAATCTTTTTTCTTATCTTTACCGCCTCAATATTAGAAAGAACGTATTAGGAGTGCATTGCAAATGAGATACCGACACACCAATAGACCAGGCTTTTTGCTTGGATGCATCGACTTTTGCACCTTTGGGTTATTCTTCCTCTTCTACATGCCTTTTGGTGGATTGCAGGATGAGTTAGATGAAATCCTTGGAATCAAAACGCAACGATATTGGGCGGCATATCTTTTAGGCATTCCTACAGCGTTTATTTACACGCTTGTATGGATGTCACGTATTGCAGAGGGGCTGAAAGCCAAAGCAATTGAGCTGAAGATAGAAGGGCCATACACCTCATGGTGGCACATGTTTGGGTGGAACACCTTTGGCTTGTTGCTATTCGGCCCCGCTGTGGCTACCTACCGGTTCTTCGACACGCTAAACAAGATAGAGCGCAAATTGAACGAAAGTGGTTCTGAATAAAACAAATGGACAAGAGGATGAAGAAGATTTTGTTCCTACACGGTTTCTTTGCCAGCGGTCAATGCGTACCAGCCTTGGCTTTACGAGAGGCGTTTGGTGGTCTTGCAGAGGTGCTGACTCCCGACTTGCCGAGGCACCCAAAAGCAGCCATCGAGTTCATACGGGAACTAATTGACCGTGAGAAGCCCGACCTTTTGCTTGGCAACAGCTGTGGATCGTTCTATGCGCAGATGATTGCTCCCACGGTAGGCATTCCGGCCTTGCTTGGGAACCCTCACTTTCAGATGACGGAATTCTTGAAAAAACGCATTGGCAAGCACGAGTATAAATCTCCCCGTAAGGATGGCATCCAGAAGTTCGTCATCGATGAAGCTCTTATTGAGGAGTTTGCCGAGTTGGAGGCCATACAATTCAACAGCTGCAATCCCGACTACAAAGACCGTATCTGGGGCTTGTTTGGCGAAGGCGACACATTGGCCCACTATGAGCCGTTATTTTTGGAGCATTACAATAGGTCGTTCCATTTTCCCGGCAATCACACACCAACCGCCGATGAAGTCCGCGACTGGTATGTTCCCTTGGCCAAACAGATGCTGAAATATCCCCCGTCAGAAAAGTAAATATGGGCACGAAAAAATGTTTAATTTTGTATTTTTGACCACTGAAAATATAAGTTCTCATGCTGTCATCCATCAAACAATCTTCAAATAAAATCTGCTATATGATCCTACCCGAAGGAATCAGGAAGGATTTGCATGAGGGGTTGAAAGGATTGGCCGAAAAACACGGGGTTTCCATTGTCGTGATAGAAGCGGTCAACTGGAACGATGATTTAACACCTTGGCCCGCAGAAGGTGTGTTCAAGAAAGCGAAACCATTTGGAGGGCAGTCGGCTGCATTCCTCAACAAGCTGACTAACGAGATAATACCTGAGACAGAAAGAAGTATGGGTATAGAGAATGCCGAAAGAGCCCTCTTGGGTGTTTCATTATCGGGTCTGTTTGCGGTATGGTCGGCTTTCAACACCGATGCATTCACCAACATCATCAGCATATCCGGGTCGCTATGGTATGATGGATTAGTTGAATGGATGAAGGAACAAGCGCTCTCACCTCGGATCAAAAAGGTTTGTATGTTGTTGGGTGAAAAGGAGAAAAACGCCAAAGAGAAAAGAATGGCGACAGTGGAAGAGCGAACTCAAACTGCCGCCATCATTTTAAAAGAGAAAACCCAGGCCTCTGTAACATTCGAGTTAGTTGAAGGGACCCATTTCTCACCGATTATGCCCAGATTGGAGCGAGCATTTGAGATAATCGAAGTAACAGTTACCCCTACAACACATTACTCATAATGTCTAATCCTCACCTCTACCCCATCGGCTTCCAATTGTGAGGGGATGCCGCTCACATCCGTCTGGCCGTAATGGTAGGGGAACAGCACTTTCGGCTTGACCATTCGTGCGGCGTTGATGAGTTGTTCGGGGGCCATGGTGTAAGGCTGGTTGCAAGGCAGGAAAGCGACGTCGATGTCTTTGATTTCAGCCATTTCAGGGATGTCTTCGGTGTCGGCGGCGATGTAGATTCTCAGTCCGTCGAGGGTGAGGATGAAGCCGTCATCCCTTCCTTTGGGGTGGAATTGCAGATGTCCTTCCGTGGTGTTGTAAGCGGGGACGGCCTCAACGGTGAAGTCGTCGGCAATTGGGAGTTTGTCACCATTGACCATAACGGTGCCATAACCAAGCATTTCGGCGCAGCGTTGGTTCGTAATCAGTTGGGTGTTGTCGCCCGTCAGCTGGTTGATGGCCGTGGTGTCAAAATGGTCGTGATGTTCATGGGTGATGAAGATGTAGTCCGCTTTGGGCATGGCGGCGTAGTTGATGGTCTTCTCCCCTAACTTCGCCACGGGGTCAATCTGGATTTCCTTGCCGTCATATTCGATTCGGATGCTGGCGTGAACCAAGGCATGGAACTTAACCGTCTTGCCGCTCTTGGTAGTGAAGGTGTCGACTTCGTAAGCTTCTTCAGTCATCTCTACTGGCATCTCTGCATTTTTCCATGCCGTGATGCCACCCAAAAGATTCACAACCTTGAAGCCTTCCTTGGCAAGCATTGCGGCGGCATTGGCTGAGCGTTTTCCGCCTCTGCAATACACAGCGATGGTCTTGTCGGCAGGCAGGGTCGATTTTGCCTTTTCGACAAATCCATCCTCTTTGACATCGATGTTGAGGGCATTCGTGAGGTGGCCTTCGCCAAACTCCTCGGCGGTTCTCACGTCGAGCAGGACGACATCGGGGCTTTTGATGCGTTCAGCAAACGTGTTGACTTCTGCATTTTCATAACCTTGCTGGCCACAGGCGGTAGCCAGTCCCAAAAGGGCAAGTAAGTTGGTGAGCATTTTCTTCATGGTGTTTGAATTTGTTTGGCACAAAAATACAACATTTTTCAAACTCGCATCCCATCCAACCAAAAATTTCCGTACCTTTGCAGATTAAATAAAACCTAATCCGCCATGGCACTTGATAACGAAAAAATCATTGGTGAAGGCCTGACCTACGACGATGTTCTGCTGGTCCCTTCCTACAGTAATGTTCTCCCGCGTGAAACGAGCTTGAAAACCAAGTTCTCACGCCACATCGACCTCAACATCCCCGTGGTCTCCGCCGGTATGGACACCGTCACGGAGAGCCGCATGGCCATCGCCATCGCCCAAGAAGGCGGCATCGGCGTGTTGCACAAGAACATGACCATCGGCAAGCAGGCCGCCGAGGTGCGCAAGGTGAAACGCGCCGAAAACGGCATGATCAGCGACCCCGTGACCATCCACGTCGACGCCACCGTGAAAGACGCCCTCGACCTGATGGCCGAATACCGCATCGGCGGCATTCCTGTTGTGGACAGCCAGAACGTGCTCGTCGGCATCGTCACCAACCGCGACTTGCGCTTCGAGCGTGGCCTCGACCGCCCCATCGCCGAGGTGATGACCAGCAAAAACCTCATCACTACGACAGAAGTTTCATTTGAGAAGGCTGCCGACATCCTCCAACAATACAAAATCGAGAAACTGCCTGTGGTCGACAAAGGCAACCACCTCGTCGGCCTCATCACTTATAAAGACATCATCAAGGTGAAGGCGCGCCCCAACGCCTGCAAGGACTCGCGCGGTCGTCTGCGCGTGGCCGCCGCCGTGGGCATCGCCTCCAACACCCTTGAACGCGCCGCCGCCTTGGTCGACGCTGGCGTAGATGCTTTGGTCGTCGACACCGCTCATGGCCATTCGCAAGGCGTTATCGACATGGTGCGCAACCTGAAAAACAACTATCCTGAAATCGACATCGTGGCTGGCAACATCGCCACGGCAGAAGCCGCCAAGGCTTTGGCCGAGGCAGGTGCCGACGCCATCAAGGTGGGCATTGGCCCTGGCTCCATCTGTACTACGCGTGTGGTGGCTGGCATCGGCGTGCCGCAACTCACCGCAGTCATGGATGTGGCGAAAGCCTTGGAAGGCACGGGCATCCCGCTCATCGCCGACGGTGGCATCCGCTACACGGGCGACATCGTGAAGGCCTTGGCCGCAGGTGCCTCCTCCATCATGGCAGGTTCGCTCTTCGCTGGTGTGGACGAGTCGCCAGGCGACACCATCATCTTCGAAGGCCGTAAGTTCAAGACCTACCGTGGTATGGGCTCACTCGAAGCTATGCAACAAGGCTCTAAGGACCGTTACTTCCAAGACAACGTGGAAGACGTGAAGAAACTCGTCCCCGAAGGCATCGCCGGCCGTGTTCCGTACAAAGGTACGCTCTCTGAAGTCGTTTATCAGATGGTGGGCGGCCTGCGTTCCGGCATGGGCTACACGGGCTCACGCACCATCGACGATTTGAAGAAAGCCAAATTCATCCGCATCACCAACTCGGGCATCCTTGAAAGCCATCCGCACGATGTGACTATCACCCAAGAAGCCCCCAATTACAGCAAAAGAAGTTAGTTTTAAACACGAATTTCCATGAATTGAACACGAATTGACATTAATTTCATTCTCGTATTCTATGTTAAATTTCAAAAGATATAAGGAACTTGTTTACAACATTATAGGCTCGGCGATGACGGTTCATAGGGTGTTGAACTGGGGGCTATTGGAACCTTTGTATAACGAGGCTCTTTGTTTGGAATTGGCAGAAAAAGGAATTGCTTGTGAGTCAGAAAAACTACTTCCTTGCTTTTACAAGGGCATCCAGATGGAAAAGTTTTACAAGATGGATGTCGTAGTTGAAGATGAAATTATTGTTGAACTTAAATCTGTAAAAGAACTGCTTCCCGCACATCGCGCACAACTATTTAATTATATGCGGCTGACCAAAAAACCATTAGGCTTGCTTATTAACTTTGGGCAACCGAGTTTACAAAGTGAACGCTATGCATATATAGAAGAGACAAACGAATGTGTTTTACTTGACAAAGACATGAACCTTCTCTACCCTGAATACCCAAGCTGGGACGTCGAGGAAGAAGAAAAAACAATTAATGAAAATTCGTGATACATTATTGATAATTCGTGTAATAAAGAAAATAAGAAAATAAACAAAAATGAAAGCCTCCATTTCTTTCCCTGAATTGCAGTCCATTCTGCAAGAAAAAACCGAACAAAACATCGGACTTGCCTTCGTCGACGACAAGACCGTGAAGGTCACCTACCCCCTCAACTTAGGCTTTATGAAGAAGGACATATCTGCCAATCTCTCTATCCTTGAGATGGTAGGCAGCGACCTGCTCGTCAAGTTGGATGCCGGCATGGGCACCGATACTTTGATGAGCACCGTGCTCAGTCTGCTCCATAACAAGCTTCCAGAAGGTCTGATTGAGAAGCGTCCCGACCGGCAGCTGTTGCTCCATCTCGGCCAAATCGAACAGGTGAAGACCGTTTTCGATGCCATTCAAGTCGGCGACATCCATGTCCTCGACAACGGTTTGGAAGTGGAGGGCGGATTGAAATAATATCCGACAAATCGCGTTATGAGAAATAAGCAAACAACAAATATCAGTAATGAAGAATTGTAACTTTTTGAAACTGTTTGTGTTGGTATCATTCATCATGCCAACCTTATTTGCCAATGCGCAAACGAAACTCGACAAGCAAGTATTGATGACCATTGGCGACCAAGACATCACCGTGAAGGAGTTCTGCGATGTGTACTATAAGAACAACCTCAAAAGCGATGTCATCGAGAAGAAATCCGTTGATGAATACCTCGACCTTTTCACGACTTTCCGTATGAAGGTGATGGAAGCCGAGGGTCTGCAATTGGACACCAGCGCGAAATTCCAAAAGGAACTGGCTGGCTACCGCAAGCAGTTAGCTAAGCCTTTCATGAGCAGCGACGACATCACTGAAGAGCTGTTGCAGGAAGCCTACCAGCGCAAGTTGAAGGACATCCGTGCCTCCCACATCCTCATCCGCTGCGACAAGAACGCCATGCCTTCCGACACGTTGAGGGCCTACAACAAAGCCATGGAGATACGCAAAAAAGCCCTGAAAGGTGAAGACTTTGGCGACCTCGCTGTGAGTTATTCGGAAGACCCGTCAGCGAAAGACATGGAAGCCACCGACCAGGCTCCTGCCCGTCCAGGCAACCGTGGCGACCTCGGCTATTTCACTGTGTTTGACATGGTTTATCCTTTTGAGACGGGAGCCTACAACACCAAGGAAGGCGAAATCTCCATGCCCGTACGCAGCG
>JAEEGG010008652.1_pt1 | contig 23022 bp, 21 predicted proteins | sample 9134161 | NCBI WGS metagenome assembly JAEEGG01 (sample SAMN16246543, study PRJNA631951) | gut metagenome | biome: gut microbiome; feature: rumen; material: CR-attached | host: Bos | place: Iran: Karaj | collected 2018-10
TATGCAGCCATTTGTTTTGACTGCAAAGATACGAATTCAAATCGTCGCACCCTCAAAAATGCTTGTAAAAGACTGAATTTCAATTATTTCAAAGACCGATTAGTCCACTTTAACGGGACAGTAGTGAAAAAAGATCCAAACTGCATGGTGGTTTGGATTTTTTTATGTACCTTTGCCCTCGAAATCAATAATCATACTTAAACCACTTAAAACAATGAAACAACGTAGATTAGTATTAGCGCTTTTGAGTTTGCTGACGCTTTCGGCTTTTGGAGACGATGGTGTGCCGGAACTGGTGTTCCTCCCCGACGTTAACAACGATAAGCCGCTCGACCTCTCTGACGGCAAGGACCAGCATATCATGTACTTCCCATTGTGGAACCGTGAAGACCATGTGCAGGAGTATGATGGCGAGTGGAATTATGACATCTCCCTGGGATACAACATGCCGCTGCAGCAGTTGTTACAGTCGTTGCCTGGCAAGCCGCGTGACCCCAATGAGGTGAGTCGCGTGATTCTCTATGACCTGAACCAAGACGGCTTTTCCGATGCGCTCATCTGTCTGGGAACCTACGGCGACGACCCAACGATGTATTTCGACGCCTACCTGTGGGATGAAGACAGGTTCGGCGGCAGTTTCGAGTATGTGGAGGATTTCCGATTGATCCCGAACCCGAGGATTGATGAGGAACACGGCATGATCTTAGGCCGCCATGGTCAAGACGCTGAGATCTGGCGGTTCGACGGCATGAGTAAGATTGAGAAGGTTTCCGTAAAACAAGGTTACTATTGATATGAAACAGATTGCACTGACTCTGATTCTGGCTCTGGGCTGTCTCGCTGAGACGGCGAAGGCTCAGGACGCAAAGGCGGCGATCCGCCAACACTATGCGGCTGCAAAGGCGTATGTGGAGCAACAGAAAACGGTGGAGGCTGGCGGCGATATCTACCCCGTGACGCAGTGTTTCTCCGTCCAGGTGAAGCAGAACCTGCCCGGTACGGGCTATCATCAGGAGGACGTGAAGCTATACTACCGTGAGGAACAGGATTCTGACGAGCAGATCTACCCCGACCTCTTGTTGGATTTCGCCACGAAGCGCTATAACTTCGCCGCCAGGACGTATTACGAGGAGTATCTCTACGACCAGCAGGGGCGCATCGAGTTTATCTACGCCGCCCTACCCGACCTCGACGAGGATAAGGATTATGAGCTGCGCTTTTATTTCAACAAAGGCGAGTTGATAGAGACGATCGTGAAATGCCGACCTATGGGTGGCAGCGAGTTTGAGACCGTCTATCAGGGTAAGACGGTACCAAAGGCATACAGCGACAACTACGAGAGCCGACTGGGTGCTGCAAAAGGAATCACGGATCTGTTTAAGACCATCAACGCCAACAGGGAACTATGATGCCTGTTTGTTGACGGGCAAGGTCAGGACAAAGCGGGAGCCTCCGATGTAGGCGGTGTCGAGCATGATGTCACCACCGATACGACGCGCCAACGAACGGGCGACGGTGAGACCGATGCCTGTACCCTCATAGAACTCATCCAACTGTACAAACTCATCGAAGATACGTTCCGCCTCCTTGTGCGGGATGCCGATACCCGTGTCTTCCACCGAGAAGAACAGACGATCGGAGGATACCGAGATGCGCAGGACGACCTTCTGCTGATGATCCGTGAGTTTCTCGTGCTGGCGGGATTCGGCAGGGGCCGTGAACTTACGCGCATTGTCGAGTACCTGCGACAAAGCACGGGCTGCAGCCAGGAGATTGGTCTGGATCAGAACCTTTTCGGCTTCTGGCGACATGATCATGCTGAACGTGAGATGACCGGCATCGTTGATACCTGAAGCACCGATGGCCTCTGAGGCAATCTGCTGGGCCGTCACCTCGTCGTTGCATTCGATGTCGGAGTGGTTCTTCGCCTCGGAGAGTTCGAGCATCTTATTGACCAGGTTGGTGATACGGTCGGTATTCTCCGTGATCTGTTCCTTGATGTTGGTAATCGTGGCTTTGTCATACTTCATATCTGGCATCGTGAGCAACTGGGTGAAGCCTGAGAGGATGTTGAGCGGCGTGCGGATCTCATGGGAGATCTGCTGGATGAAGTCACTCTTCATGCGTGATGACTCCTCTGCACGGACATTGGCGCGCTCGAGGTCGTAATAGGCTTTCTCCAGACGCACCGACGCACGGTGATGGAAGAAGATGAAGAGTCCGAAACCCAGAATGACGAGCACCAGGGTGATATAGACAATCAGAAGGCGCAGATCGGAAAGGCTGGAGCGCTGTTCCATCAGTTCGTTCTCCTTCTGTTGGGTTTCGTAGATCGTGGCCAGTTCGGCGGCATCGTCATGTTTCTGCCAGACGATGGCAGAGTCGAGGGCCTGACAGATCCAGGTACCCACGGCAATGGCACTGTCGAGACGGTTGGCCTTCACATTGGCGAAGTATTTCGGCAACAGATAGGCATGGATCGTCTCCTGCGTCATACGGAAGTCGTAGGTGCCCAACTGCGCTGCCAGCACCACGAGATTATCGGCTGCCTCGTTCCAACGATGAGCCGCCATCAGGTAATTGGAAGCCTCTACCTTTCCATCGCCTGTCTTGGCATATTGGGTCTGCAAGGCCTGATTGTAGGCTTTTGCCGCCTCTGCCTTCTTACCTAAACCCTCTAAAGCGGAGGCACGGTACAGACAGATTCGAGCCCACTGCTTGTCAATATAAGACTCCCGCACGCCAGGCAACTCGCGACACTGTTGCAGCATACTGTCCAGACGGTCGATCCATTCCAGGGCCTCTTGGTAATGTTCTGTCTGTATATAGGCATCGACAATAGTGACCAGTCCGACGATGGAACTGGTGTAACTGTTGATGGAGTGGACGGTCTTCGTGATCTGCTGATAGGCCTGCCAGACTTGTGAGAAGTTGTTGGCAGCCCCTTCGGGTTGGTCTAACTTCAACTCACAACTGCCAATGAAGGTCAGCAGGTTGAAGTAGTCGTTGTTCATGGTATAGCCCTTCTCTTTCAGCAGACGGATGGCAGGCAATGCCACCTGGATGGCTTCACCGTATTCTGCCTTCAGATAGAGCAGACCCGTGAGACGATTGGCTGACTGGGCATAATAGATCAGATCCTCATCCGTTTCAATCGTCTGTGCGACTGCACGCTTCCATTCTATCTCTGCCATACGGATCTTGCGCAGACGTGAATAGGCATAGCCACGCCAGTAACAGGCTTCGATGTTGGAGAGCGTGCCTTCCTGCTGGTGCAGATCTGCCAGACTCAAGATAGAATCATAGTTGCGTGCCTGATAGGCAATGTTTATCAGACTGTCAACAGCCACATGATGTTCTGTAACATGGTGTTCCCTGCAGGACGAGAACAGCATCGCTGTCAGTGCCACAAGCAGGATTATCGATTTATTAAGTTTCATCATTGATTAATCATTTGGCTGCAAAATTACGAAAAAAATTCAAATTAGTCAAGTAATCGACAAGAATTTGACGAAAACGGCTTTTTATTTATGATATGTCAAAAAGAAAACGTACCTTTGCCACAAAAAACAGAGAGATTATGATGGAAGATAAGTTTTATTGGTATGGCATAGCGGCAGCAGTCTATATTGTGACCTGCTGGGTTTTCTCCGTTGTCAGGGCAGTCCATAACTGTGGAACACCGAAAGAGCGCAGAGACTACATCTGGCCTGACCGTAAGATGCAGGTGGCGGTTTACCTGAGTGCCACAGTACTCCTGCCCTACGTCCTGAACCCCAAGGATGAGGCGGCATGGATTCTTTTCAAGTCGTATTTCCCCGGCACCTATTATTTCTATTGCGGTGCCCTGATTTTCTGCTTCTTCGGCACGGTGAAGCAGTGGAAGATGTGGAAGACCACCAACCTGATTGCAGCCGCTGTCACCTGCTTGGCCATGTTACCGCTCGTGCTTCATGCCTGGTGGCCGTCAGGACTGCTGACGCCTAACGGCGTGAAGGTGTGTAATGTGATTGTGCTGGTGACCAGCTGTCTGGCGATGATCTACGCTGGTGTGGCCATGTGGCAGGTGAGACAATGGATGAAGGTTTCCCGCGACGTGAACTACTCCAATCCTGAAGACTTCCCGACGGAATATGCCCACCGCATGTGGATGGCCCCGATCATCCTCACGCCGTTCCTGTGGCCTGGCTATATCACTGACTCGCAGACGGTGATGGCATGGATGTGTGTGCCTCTGGCCATTTTCAACATCGCACTGCTGCTCAACGTGATGCCCGTCTGGCGAAGGGCTGCCATCCTCAATGGTATTGAAGAGATTGAGACGGAGAGCGAGATGGATGCCCCAGCAGAACTGGCGGAGGAGCGAACCAACAGGATTGCTGCTGAAATTGAGCAGTTTGTCAACACGGAAGCCGCTTATCTGGATCCCCACCTGAAACTGGAACAGGTGGTGGAACGCTGCAGTTTCAGCCGCAAGTACGTCATCAAGGTGTTCATAGACCGTTTCGGCGGGTTTGCAGACTATGTGAACGGCTTGCGTATCGCCTATTTCGAACGTTACAGGGCGCAGCATCCGAATTCCACGGAAGAGGCTGCCGCAGAAGCCAGCGGATTCACCTCGCTGAAGGCCTACGCGAAAGCCAAGGAAAGATTAAGATAAGCATCAAGAATAATCCCCGCCGATTGGCGGGGATTCATTTTTTCTACTTCGTATAACCCTGTGCGGGGTTCTCATACATGGAGATGGGGATCCTGAACTGCTGCATCTCATCGAGGTTGTGGACGGGGTGCTCCATATCCTGCGGGATCGGACGCTTCGAGAAGGTCTGGAAATAGAGCAGACAGGCATCGCGCCACCACTCTGAGTCACGGGCCTGGATGCGGAGACGGCGCTGCACATCACAGAAACGCTGGCAATCCACATAGGGCTTCATGGTATCCCAGACCACGAGGAACTGACGGGCCTGATGCACACCCTCGTCGTACTTGTGGCACAGTTCATCCCAGAAGGTGCGACCACTCTTCATCTTGTAGTCCCAGGGCACATGATGGAACCAGGCAATCACGTTTTCCGGACAGGTCTTGATGTCGTTGAGGATGCTGCAGAGCGAGTCGGGATACTGATTCACGTTGGCACTGCCGTTCACGGTACGGTCGAAACCGAGTCCGATACTATCGGCCTTGTGGTAGTATGGCGGTGTCCAGTCTGGGCGCAGGCCCTTCGGTGCATACCAAGGCTCGGGTCCATAGTGATGACCTCCGGCAAAGATATGATGGATACCCAGCGGCATCATGTAGTTGACACAGGCCTCACGGCTGTCGAGCATCACCTGCTCCATCGGTTTGAGAAGTTGCTCATTGTTGGAGAAGGTCTGACGCAGCCACTCGTCGGCAATCTGCTCTGAGGTGAGCGAGGGATTCCAGGCCAGACGACCGAAAGCGTACCAGTTGGACTGGGCGAAATGGTGTCCGCACCAGTTCACATCGTCACCGATATTGGCAACACCTGCCATCGCCTTCAGACTGGCGGGTTTCACGGCGTCGAAGAACTCCTTCCACATCGGCGCGAGATACACCAGATGGTTAGAGGCGCCAAGATACTCCTGCGTGATCTGGAACTCGACCATCATCGGGGTCTTCTGCAAGGAAGTGAACAACGGGCTGTAGGGCTCACGCGGCTGGAAGTCGATAGGACCGTTCTTGATCTGGATGATCACATTGTCGGCAAACTGACCATCGAGGGGCATGAACTCCTCACAGGCCTGGTTGGCACGATCGCTGCTCTGGGGATTATACACGAAGGCGCGCCACATCACGATACCTTTGTGGGGCTTCAGTGCACCAGCCAGCATATTGGCACCATCGGCATGCGTACGTCCGAAGTCCATCGGACCAGGCTCTCCCTCGGAGTTGGCTTTCACGAGGAAACCGCCGAAGTCGGGAATCAGTTTGTAGATCTCGTTCACCTTGTCCTTCCACCACTTGATGACCTCGGCATCGAGGGGATCTGCCGTCTTCAGACCACCCACCTTGATGGGCGATGCGAAGTTGATGGAGAGATAGACACGGATGCCATAGGGGCGCAACTGGTCGGCTATCGACTTGGTCTTCTGCAGACTCTCCGTGGCGAGGGCCTCAGGTTTGGCGTTCACATTGTTGAGTACTGAACCGTTGATACCGACGGAGGCACAGGCACGTGCATACATCTTCATACGGGCAGGATCGGGATCGAGGAAGATACTCTTTCCTGCAAAGCCACGCTCCACGGTGCCGTTGGGATTGTCCCAGTGGTTCAGGATGCGCAGACCGTACATGGGCTGCTCGCTGATGTTCAGAGAGGCTGTTGAAGCATCCGTCTGCTGCAGACGCAACAGATGATAGGCGCCATAGAGCAGACCTGCATCGCTGGCAGCAGAGATGACGGTCTTTCCGCCCTGGGTCTTGATGGTATAGCCGTCGGCAGCCATACCTTTCTGGCGTTTCAGTACCACGGGACCACCCTTCCAATAGGTTCGCAACTCTGTCATAGCGGTGCCCTTCACACCAGTAACCGCCTTTGCGGCATTGGTGGTGTCAAGACGCAACCACAAGCGGCTACCGTCCTCGCATTGAGCGGTAGCTGAACTCCATCCTGCAAGCAACAGGACGAGCATTGAGATCAGTAATTTCTTCATGTTCATTTATAGGATAGTTAATTATCTGTGGCAAATATACGCAAAAAATTCCAAAGCACGATGATATTTCGGCAAAAAGTTGTATTTTTGCAGCCGCAACCCATAATATTAAGGTGGGAAATGCGTTTTAAAGTATAAAAAACAATAAGAATGAAAATAAGAAATGTCATCATTGTGTTATGGGGCGTGATTATTCTTACCTCATGTGCAACACCGAAAACAGTATCATATTTCCCCAATCTTTCTGATGGCGACAAGATGATTGTCAAGGAGAGCAAAGGAATATTGCTAAAGCCTGCTGATAAGATTTCTATCATCGTAAACACAAAATCGGTAGAACTTAATAACATATTGAACCTACCTGTAACATCACAGATCATCGGTTATACGGAGCAGCAATCCATTTATCAAAGCAGAGGTGCTTCCGGATATACGATTGATCCTGACGGCTATATAGACTTTCCCCTGGTTGGTAAGGTGAAAGCGGCAGGAATGACCCGTGCGGGCCTGGCAGATTATCTGAAACGTACGATGGCGGAGAAAGACGTCGCATCAGACGCTGTCGTCACCATCGAGTATATCAACCTCGGCTTCTCTGTGCTCGGAGAGGTCAAGAATCCTGGTTTCTACTTATTCGACAGCGACAAGCTCACTTTGCTGCAGGCACTCAGTAAAGCCGGAGACATGACGATCTATGGTGACAGGATGACTGTAAAGGTGATCAGACAAAGGGAAAACGGCGACCAGGAGGCTTATGTCCTAAACATGCAGGATGCCGATGCCGTCATGAAATCACCGGCCTATATCCTGCAGCAGAACGATGTGGTATATGTACAACCCAACAACTACCGCAAACGCCAGTCGGCTATTGCGAGTGATATCACCAATGGTTCATTCTGGCTTTCTGCCATCTCTGTGCTAACATCTGTCTTAGTACTCATCTTCAAGTAAAGAACTGCGAAATGGCTCAAAATAATACATTAACAGTAAGCGAATTCTGGAAAGAATGCCTTGCAAAGTGGAAATGGTTCTGCTATTCTGTCGTCACTATCATGCTGCTTGCCGTCATCTATCTCGTGGTGACACCTCCCAAATATACGAGGAAAGCCCAGGTTCTCATCAAGGAAGAAAATGGTATGGGGGCCCTGATGGGACAGCTGGGAGGACTGGCAGAACTTGGAGGACTCATCGGACTGAACATGGGTTCTGCCAATGTGTATAATGAGCTCTATGCCATGCAGTCGCCCTGGCTGCTGCTCAATGTCATACACCAGCTGCATCTTGACATGAGCTATACGGTCAAGGGGATTCGCAACAAGGATCTCTATGCCGAGACACAGCCTGTCATCGTGGATTTCAAGGACATCACGGAAGAAGACGATGTGAGAATGAAAATTGACCTGAATAAGAACGGGAATGTCAGGATCTACAAATTCAAGAAGAATGATGACTCCTTTGATGACGACCTAACCGGAAAAGTGGGACAGACTTTCAAGACATCCATCGGAAAGGTAGAGATCAAGGCGACTCCTTACCTTTCCAAGATGGAAGACGATGAGGTGACCATCACTGTGAACCGGATTGAGCCGATGGCATTGGTGGATCAGATCAAGAAGAAACGTCTGAATATTGTCGTGGGGAGCAGAGACGCCTCTATCATCGACATCAAATATAAAGATGTGTCCAAGCAACGTGCTACAGATGTGATAAACGCCATCATTGCCGAGTACAGGAAAGAGCTGACGGAAGAAAGAGACAGGGAGATGGCTGTGTCGGAGCAATACGTCATTGAGCGTCTCGCCTCGCTCCAGACAGAACTGAAGACACTGGACCAGCGTGTGGCAGACTACAAGAGCAAGACGATGGTGCCCGACCTTGAGGTGATGGCAAAAGTCTATGCAGAAGGGGCGAAGGACATCTCTCAAGCCCATCTGGAAGTGAGCAACCGCCTCTATATGGCACAGGCAATCCGTGACTATCTGCGCGACGAATCAAAGAAGGACGAGCTGTTACCCGCACTTCTTGTCGCAGACAATAAAGGACTGGCAGACCAGCTCCTTGAATATAACAAACTTCAGATTCAACGCCAGAAGATTATCGCCAGCTCAAATAAGAACAATCCGTTTGTGGCAGATATCGACAAACAGCTGTCGGCGATGCATGATGCCGTGCTTGTATCTGCGGAAAACGCCATCAAACAGCTGAAGATGCAGCTGAAGACTGTGACTGACATGGAAGAAAAGGGTAAGCAGATGATTTCTTCGGCACCCAAGAAATATATTGGCGGACTGACCGATGAACGTGACTGGCGTGTGCTCAACGAGGTCTATGTCTTCCTGCTCCAGAAACGGGAGGAAGCCCAGATGTCGAAAGCCCTTCGTACAGACATCCGCATACTGACGCCTCCCCTTGGCGTAAAAGAACAGAGCTCGCCGGTGAAGAAGAATGTCATCGCCGGTGCTTTCCTGCTGGGATTATTCCTGCCTGCTGCTGCCATTTTCATACGGGAGCGCAAACGTAGAGAGTCATAAGGGAACAGACATGGATCTCCTGATCATCGCACTTGTAGGCATCTTGCTCCTCCTGTCATGGAAATATATCCTCAGGTTGGAGCCTGCAGGCGTATTTGCTTTGATATGGGCATCTTCTATTCCTGTTGTCCTTCTGTTACAATATTATATCAGCTTACAGCTGACAGGCATCCTGTTTATTGTAGGAGGCGTGATCTTCTTCATGTTTGGGACGATCTTCTGTGATACCATCTACCTGCCGGAACCATCAAAGCGACAGTTAGTATTCAGGAAGGAAAGGGCTTTCCCCTTAATGCTCATACTGGTGGCAGGAGCCATGGTCAATCCCCTTTATTCCATCATCCTTCATGGCTTTAGCCTGGAGGCGCTGCTCAGCATGCAAGATATCCTTAACATGAACAGGCAGATCTCTGAAGACCGCTATATGAATGGTGGCGTGACGAATGCCATCAATCAGCTGTTCCTTGTTTTCTGCTATGTAGCCCCACTATTCGGAGGTTTTTGTTACCGCTGGGTAGGGAAATGGACAAGATTCGTCTGTATTCTGACATTGATACCAGGCATTTTTATCGCTATGACCCAGTCCATGAAAATGGGTATGATTACAGGTTTTGTGCTATGGTTTTCCGGCTATCTGGTCAGTTCCTTCAGTTATGGGATTACGGTTCAGATTAAATTGAAGTATATCTTTTTTACAGGTGTAGGCATCATCTTCTTCTTCGCCATCTTGTTTTCTTCGATGGTATTCAGAACCGGAGAAATCAGCGAAAGGTCCATCACGGATATCAGTCAGAAGTTCATCACGTATGCATTAGGGCATTTCCATTGTTTTGAAATGTGGTTTACGACATACGAGCCCACTGTATATTCCTATGGCACCAAGACCTTTTTAGGTATCTCCAATGTCATCGGACTTGAAGACAAGATACAAGGTGTTTACCAGGAATACCATCAGATAGGCCAGAACGGCTACTATGGCATTTCCAACATCTTCACCATTTTCAGATCACTCATCGAGGACTTTGGGGAATCCGGCACTTATCTGGTGATGTTTATCCTTGGCTTCTTCTCCAAGCTTTCTCTCAAGAACCTGATCAGCAGGAGAAACATTTTTGCCAACCAGGTATTGATTACTGCTGCTTATGCCTATCTCCTTTGGTCATTTGCCACTTCCTTCTTTGCTTACACCAGCTATATCGCGACATTCTTCGTGGCCTATTTCCTGTTTATGATACTTCAAAAAAAGTCTGAACCATGCTAAATATCATGAAAGGGAAAGGTGGGGCCAAGATGACAAAGGATGTCGTGTGGACCTTTATCATACAGATGATGATCATGCTCTGTTCTTTTGTCATTACGAAGTTGCTCAGCAATCGTCTGGATATGGATGAATTCGGTCAGTACAATCTGATCAAGCGTTCCATACAGGTTCTTTCGTTTATGATGCTGGCAGGTGTGGGCATCACGCTTCCACGATATATACCGCTCTACCAAAACGGGACGCCACGAAAAAGCATATACCCCTTATTGAAAGCGTCGCTCCTTTTTATAGGATGCGTATCTTTTCTGGTTTGTCTTTTCTGTGCCGTGTTCCGTGGAGAAATGCAGCAGTTGATGATTGGAGAGCCCGATAACGATCTGCTTTATACGATCATTCTTGCGTATGCCTTCCTGCTGGCACTTGCACAGTTTACGTATGCCTATTATCGGGGTATCAGTAATTTCAAATGGTATAATGGTGCCCAACTGGGGCTTCAGTCAGCCATTATCATGCCATTGATATTCCTGCCCATCCTGACAACAAAGCGCGTGTTTGTCTCCTGGCTTGTCATTACCGCCCTCTTCGTCGCCTTCTACTGGGGAAGGGAATTGTGGAAAAAAGAGATCTGGAGGCGCCCTATGCCCTATAGAAATTGGAAATCCTCCCTTTATGAAGAGCTGAAGACCATCGTCAGATATTCGTCAGGACGGTTATTGGCAGATTTCTTCTTATTCTCCCTCTCTGCATTTCCACTCATCTACATCAGCCATCATCAGGGATTCCAGGCTACAGCCCATTTCTCTGTCGGAATGACATTTGTCACGATGGTGACGACACTCTTCTCATTTATGGGAATCATCTTATTACCATTTGTTTCCGAATGCATCGCAAAGAAAGAGATCAAGAAGGCCTGCAACTTCATCAACAAGTTGCTACTTCTTTATATTTCAGCCGCTATCCTCATATCCGTTCCGTTTTTCGGGTTTACCGACTTCATGACCTCATTATTCTTCTCTGAGGAATATCTGGTCACGAAGGAGCTCTCTCAGATCTTACTCCTCTCCATCCTGCCTCAGGCGCTCTATCTCCTCTACCGGAACCCTATAGACGCCATTTCTGTCATACCCTATAACACCATCAACCTATGTATCTGTCTCACGGTGATGGTGATTGCCTTCTCTTACTCACAGAGTATCACTCAGCTCGCCTGGGCCTACTTAACCGTATCACTGCTGCAGGGAGGACTTTCCTGGCTTACATGGACCATCTTAAAGCACAAAGGCGTATGATCAGAATTGCAGTGTTTTGTGTATCATTTGAATCCGATAAGGAGAAGGATCAGTTTCTGTCATCCATAGAACAGGCAAAGAAGATAGCCATGGAGCTTGTTTCAGTTGACGTGTTTGTGGCATGTAATACCCGAAACGACAATCCAGGTTATTTTGGAGCTGTAAGGTTATTGATGAACCAGGTGGATCTTGGCACCTATGATTATGTGATCATCAGCAATGTGGATCTGGTGATTGAAGAGGATTTCTTCATCAAACTGGCGAACTATCAATGTGAGAAAGATATCGGATGGATAGCCCCCCAGATATGGTCGGAAAAAGAAAAAAGAGACAAGAATCCCCGACAGACAGCGAGGTATTCCCTCAGAAAACTCAAACTTCTGAGATTAGGGTACCAGTATCCCTGGCTCGACACGCTTTATACCAAGACACTTTATAAAAGAAAGAAGATGGATAAGAAGCGACCTGGACTGGTGTATTCCGGGCATGGTTCCTTCATCGTACTGACGAGATCGTTTATAGCCCGTTGTGGCAAGGTGAACTATCCCGTTTTCCTGTTCTGCGAGGAAATCTATCTGGCAGAACGGTGCTTGCAGGCTGGACTAAAGGTTGTTTATGCTCCGGAAATAAAGGTGATTGACCTTGAGCATGTGTCAACAGGGAAGATGGGGCATCGCACCTATTGCCGCCATAATCTTGAGGCCATAGAGTACATAATTAAGACCTTCTATTGAACTTTCACCCCAAATCCCCTTCATAATCGAAAAAAAACTTGTACCTTTGCACACGATTAAGGAACAAACGCCGTTTATAATATAAATGAAGATTCGGAAGGTATCAGTCATTTGCCCTGTATTCAATGAAGAGAGATTCATTGAACCATGCCTGATGTCCATACTGGAACAAGACTACCCCAAGGAGTATATTGAGGTATTCATCATAGACGGGAACAGTACAGACAAGACACGTGACATTGTTAGCCGATACGCAAGCGAATATTCCTTTATCAGGCTTTTAGACAATCCCAGGCGGTATGTGCCTTACGCCTTGAATATGGGCCTTGAAGTGGCATCAGGGGAAGTTATCATGCGACTTGACGGTCATTGCATCTATCCGACGAACTACATTTCCGAATTAGTGAAATACCTCTATCTGCTGGATGCGGACAATGTAGGAGGTGTATGGAACACTCAACCTGCCAAGAACACGGTTATCTGCCAAGCCATCGCCCAGGCATCAAGTCACCCCTTTGGTGTTGGTGGTTCCATGCATAAGATTGGCAGTTCCAAGATTATCGAGACCGACACAGTGCCTTTCGGCTGTTACAAACGGGAGGTCTTTGAGAAGACAGGCCTGTTTGATACCGATTTGGTCAGGAACCAGGATGATGAGTTTAATGGGCGTTTACTGAAATTGGGCGGAAAGATATTCCTGATCCCACAGGTGATCATCAACTATACGGCCCGTGACACCATCTCAAAGATGTGTAAGATGTACTATCAATATGGGCTCTACAAGCCTTTGGTCAGCAAGAAGCTGGGGGCACCTGCTACGATCAGGCAGTTTTTCCCAATTGCCTTCCTTTTATGGCTGGTCTTAGGAGGTATTGGCAGCTTCTTCTCGCCATTCATCATGTATGTTTACCTGGCGGTTTTAATGCTCTATACTTTCATCGGCGTCGTCGTTGGCAGTATGAGTGCTATCCGAACGCATCAGTTACTCTTAACACTGGTCATGCCATATGTTTTTTTTAATATACACGTTAGTTATGGTATAGGTTACATGATAGGAATCTTCAACCTGTTCATCAACGAAAAGTATTCAGCAAAATCAAATAGATAGATATTATATATTATGACTATTCCATTTTCGCCACCAGATATCACCATGCAGGAAGCCCAGGAAGTAACTGCAGCCCTTCTCTCCGGTTGGATAACAACAGGGGCACGCACCAAGCTGTTTGAAGAAGAGATTGCCCAATCCTGCGGCACAGAAAAGGCCGTGTGCCTCAATTCTGCTACTGCCTGCCTGGAAACGATCCTTCAGATTCTTGGCATAGGCAATGGAGATGAGGTTATCACAACACCCTACACCTATACGGCAACAGCCAGTGTGATATGTCATGTTGGTGCCACGATCAGATTCGTTGACACGCAGAAGGATTCGTTTGAGATGGATTATGAACAAGTGGCAGAATGTATCAACGAACGTACAAAAGCAGTCATTCCCGTAGATATCGCTGGCGTACCTTGTAATTACGAGAAAATCTTTGCTGCAGTTGAGAGCAGACGTGAACTGTTCCATCCTGAAAACGAGATCCAGAAAGCTATCGGACGCGTGGCTGTCGTTGCGGATAGCGCCCATGCCTTCGGTGCTCAGTGGAGAGATCAGAAGGTGGGAGCCATTGCCGATTTTACAGCATTCAGTTTCCATGCCGTAAAAAATCTCACTACCGGTGAAGGAGGCGCACTAACTTGGCGAAATATAGCTGGCATTGACAATGACAGTCTCTATAAGGAATTCCAGTTGTTGTCACTCCATGGACAAGACAAAGATGCACTTGAGAGAAGTGAGCATAACTCATGGGAGTATGATATCATCTATCCTGGATACAAGCGTAATATGACCGACATCACTGCAGCAATCGGGTTGGCGCAGATGAAGCGTTTCCCCGGCATGCTGGCACGCAGAAAGGAACTGATAATGCATTATAATGAAGCATTAAAGGATGAGAACGTCGATATACTCTCTCATTTTACTGACGAGTATGCTTCCTCAGGGCACTTGTATATGGTCAGACTGCTGGGCCGAACGAGTGAAGAGCGCAATGAGATAATCAGGAATATGGCTTCGCGGGGGATAGCAACCAACGTACACTTCAAGCCGTTACCTATGATGACGGCCTATCAGCGTCTTGGGTTTGACATTAATGATTATCCTAATGCATATCATTTCTTCGAGAATGAGATCACGCTCCCGCTCTATACGAAATTGACAGATGAGCAGGTAGATTATCTGCTGAGGAACTTTAAGGAAATTATACATTGATAAGGCTATTAGACATCATCTTCTCCACATTGGGAATCATCATACTGCTCCCGCTTTTCATAATCATCTGCCTGATCATCAAGGCAGACAGTAAGGGAGGCTGTTTCTTTATCCAGGAAAGGATAGGGAAAGGCGGCAAGCCCTTTGGGATTCTAAAATTCCGCACCATGCGATGCGGTGCTGACGTTGATGGGCTTCTTACCATTGGCACACATGACAAGCGGATCACCCGTGTGGGCAGTTTCTTGCGGAAGACAAAGATTGATGAACTGCCACAACTCTGGAATGTGCTTAAAGGCGAGATGAGCATTGTCGGTCCAAGGCCGGAGGTGGAAAAGTATGTTCGGCTATATACGGAGGAACAGCTAAGGGTTCTCAGCGTCAGACCAGGTATTACTGACTATGCCTCCATCGAATATGTGAATGAGAATGAGATCCTCAGTCAGGCAAACGATCCTGACAGAGCCTATATTGAGAAGGTGATGCCTCACAAAATCAAACTCAGCATGAGATATCTGGAGCATTACTGTGTCAGTGAGTACCTGAAGATCATTTTCCTTACCCTAAAAAAGATCATATCATGAAGAGGCTTATAGACTTCCTGCTGGCACTGATCGGTCTGATCATCTTCTCTCCCCTCTTCCTGATCTGCTATATCGCCATCCGCATTGAAGACGGGAAGCCTGTCATTTTCAAGCAACAAAGAATCGGAAGATACGGGAAGCCTTTCTACATCTACAAATTCAGAAGTCTCACTATTGATGGAGGAAACGAGGAGGACCTGTTCTCCGGACCAGCTAAAAAGAAGAAAAAGCTGACCCGTATTGGCAAGTTCTTAAGAGAGCATCATCTGGACGAACTGCCACAATTATGGAATGTGCTTATTGGTGATATGGCTTTCGTAGGACCGCGTCCGGAGCGGAAATACTATATCGACATGATTATCAAATACGATCCAAGATACGAGCTTTTGTATCAATTACGCCCAGGTGTTACCAGTTATGCCACGCTCCATAATGGCTATACGGACAGCATGGAAAAGATGCTGATCCGCCTGGAAATGGATCTGGACTATTTAGAACACCAGTCCATCATGCTCGACGCAAAGATCCTGATTGAGACCTTTACAAACATTATCACTGGAAAGAAATTCTAATCAGAACTTACGGAACCACAGTTGCAGGTCCTGGTTACGCAGAACCATATCATCACCATTAAGGGTTATAACTTGAAAATACTCCTGCTCTTCATTGATGCCATAAGGCAGAATCAGATACATCGTTGAACTGCTAATCGCCGGATCCCCCTTCTCACGATCCCTCAGATGAGGATCCGACAGATCGAGCCGGTTTTCATGGTGATTGAAACGAAGATAGAATTCCTGTTCATCACCTCTTAACTGAAGCAAATCTTTCTGGAATGCCCAGAACAACTTCTCTTGCGACAAATCCAAACTTCCTGATGTTGATAACGTATCAACACGTTCCAAATGCCAATAGCCATCAAGATCACCATTCTTTGACGACTCTATATCGCATGAACAGAACAATAGCAGTGTGGAGAATATAAAAAGTATCTTCTTCATTTTCTAATAATACCTGATTTAACTAATGTGAACTGAACGCCGTAATTCTCTCCTCTGAGTTTTCCCTTATCCATGCCGAATCCACCACTCAGACTCCAACCGCCTTTCAGTCGCCATGAGACTTCTGCAAGTAAACTCAGGTCATACTGAGGGGACGTATAGGGATCATCATATGTTCCCAGTCCTGTCTGATATGTGGCTAAGAACCGATAGCCTAACGATGAGACGGGGTTTCCGCCTATTCCAAGATGCCATGCTACGAAACGATTGTTAGCCACATAGATATGACCATTATCATTATATAATGGAGATAAATATAAGGGGTTACCCATGACTTGTCCCCAGTGCTGCCAACCAGTGAAGATATGATGATTATAGTAGTTGTCATTGCCACCTATATGATCACTAAAGGCTTTTGTCCTGTCATGATACACTGGTCCGCTTTGATATTTTGTGTAGATATACTCCAGCACGATATCATTCAGCCAGTCATTCTGCTTCAGTTTCAGCTCAAGCCCTAACAGCATATCCTTAAAATCGTACAACAGATACTTGCTCTTCTTGCGGGTATTCCATTCCTCACCTTCCCCATAGCCGTCGTAGTCAAGCATAAACATACTTGAATGATCCTCGAAATAATGATCAATATAGGCACTGATAGCCCAATTCCGGGCATCATAGTTGAATCGGGCAACCCACGATCCTAAGATGTTACCGCTGGCATTACGGTACGTTGTCTCATCAGACTCTCCACCACCTGGGATAAACGCATGCCAAAACGACTTAAATCCACTCTCATTTGACACCCATCCCCAATTACCGGGGGTGATTTCAACATAAGACTTACCACCAAACTGGCTCGCCATCTCAAGACCTAACTCAAAGGTGATATTCTTTGGACCGATGCGCAGATAGCCTGCCTTGCTGTGGTAAAGGGTATTCTCGGTATAACGGGTATTCGGGGCCTTAAAATCTTTCTGCCACCTGTCATCAGTAGTCATACCATAAGCAATATGACCCTTCAAAGCCAGCCAGTTGCGGGTGCCGGGAATCGACCAGTAGTCAGGAAGGGCTATCCTTACCTGAGGCACCGGACGGGCGTTGATGCCTAATGTCTGTGAACCTGAACTCAGCTCCTGGTTCTTCAGCTCCATCGGCTGTTCCTTCGCGCCGACGGTGAGGACGCCTTTGAGCCAGCGTGCCTCGATATAGGCCTGCTGGATGACAAGTGTACTGGTGAAACCTGCTGCCAATGCCAGATCGACACCATAGCCCACCCCCCAGCGACGTCCATCATCGTTAGAGAGGGGACGCATGATGGCGCCCCTGATATAGCCATTGGCTTTCTTCAAGGAACTCATACCATACTTGTTGGCATTCAGCCATAGGGGAGAATGATCGCCACCAGCCAAGGTGCCTTGCATCTCAGCCCGATACTGCAACGAATCAAAGAGTGAACGCTCCTGAGCAGAAACACCCCCCACGCTGCACAGACATAATAAAAGAGGTAATAATCGTCTCATAACTGCGGACAAAGGTAAGGTAAAAAGCTCAATTTACCAAAAATATTAGCCTAAAAATAAGGATATAGGGATTTTCCCCTATCCGTTTAGGGAAAATCCTTTGCAAACCTCCCGTTTTTGTCGTTCCTTTGCAGCGAGAATCAAACAAAACGAATGTCGAACAAGTTAAAATGATACGATTATGAAGAAGATGTTTTTCGCACTGATGACCATGCTGACAGTCAGCATCTCAGTAAACGCAATGAGCTACGAGCAGGCCCGCAACGAGGCCCTCTTCCTCACTGATAAGATGGCTTATGAGCTGAATCTGACTGACGAACAGTACGAGGCAGCTTATGAGATAAACCTCGACTACCTGATGGGGGTGACAGGACGCAACGATGTGTTCGGAACCTATTGGGAGCGTCGTAACCTCGATTTGAGCTACATTCTGCTCGAGTGGCAGTGGAACACCTTTGTCGCAGCCACCTATTTCTATCGTCCACTCTACTGGGAGGCTGGTTACTGGCACTTCGGTATCTATCGTCGTTATCCACATCGTGACTACTTCTACTTCGGTCGTCCTCACTTCTATGTGACCTATCATGGCGCACATGCCTGGCATCGTGTAGGCGGACATGGTTACTATCATGGACATAGAGACCACTTCCGCGCCCCGCACAGAGAGCATTTCGGCATGCACGACCGTTGGCACCGTGGCGATTTCCGTGGCCCACGCCACAGCTCTACCCGCATCACAGGTCATCACGATGGACATAACAGAATCGGCACCAGTGGCAGCGGAAACTTCTCAGGACGCAGGCATAACGGCTACAGCGGAGGCGGTAACTTCGATGGACGCCATAATGGTAACAGTGGAGGCGGCAGCTTCGACGGACGTCGTAACGGCACCGGTGGAGGCGGCAGCTTCGACGGACGTCGTAACGGCACCGGTGGAGGCGGCAGCTTCGACAACCAGCGCTCCAACAGCTCACGCTTCGAGGGTCATGTGAACCGTACGCAAAATGATCGCGTAGGTCAGAGCCACGGGATGTCCAGAGGACGCTCTGTAGATTTCAGCAGCAGCCGTGGCAGTAGCACCCGCAGCACAGGATCTTTCGGCGGAACACACAGTAGAGGTTCATTTAGTGGTGGTAGTTCACGCGGAGGCGGTTCGTTCTCTCACAGCGGAGGTTCATTCTCACATGGCGGAGGTTCTCATAGCGGTGGTTCGTTCTCTCATGGTGGAGGTGGTTCTCACGGTGGTGGTTCTCACGGACATGGTGGCTTGGGAGGCCGTCGATAAGATTATAGTTCCAGCACACGTACCTCTGCATTCATCATGCGCTGTATCTCGCTCATAGTTTTGCCATAATATACTGCCTGTACGGCCTTGTTGATAATGCCGTGGCCTACAGCCAGCACCTTCTTTCCTGGGAATGTCTTCTTGACATAAGCGATGAATTCGCCAGCCCTGGAAAGAAGGTTTTCTAATGTCTCGATATCATCGGGCCATACTTCGTTCTTAAGATCAGGGATGAAGCGTCCTGTAAAGCCACCCCAGTCACGTTCACGCAATAAAGGCATAGTAATAACCTCCAGACCGTGAGGCTCTGCTATGATACGGGCGGTATCAATGGAGCGTTTCAGATCACTGGCTATCACCACATCGATGGGGCGGTCTTTCCACGCCTCACTCACTTCCAGAGCCTGACGGATGCCGTTCTCATTAAGTTCCCCCTGCGTCTGTCCCTGCATGATCTGATTAGCATTATCCACCGTCTCACCATGCCTTACTAAATATAAAGTTGTCATATTTTATAAATTTCTTGCAAAAATACGAAAAAACTATAAACTATAAACTATAAACTACAAACTTTTTGTATCTTTGCAGTCGCAAACCCCTAAAAAGACCATAAAAGATTATGAAGATATTACAAAGTTCGGTATTCCGTTCCATCAGCGCCATCGCAATCGGCTGTCTGCTTATCAAGTATCCAGATAACACGGTGACGTGGATCACGGTGGCTATTGGTATACTGTTCCTCCTGTCTGGACTCATCTCGCTGATTGTATATGTGCATGCACGCAAGAACGTATCGGAATTCAAGATAATGGATAGTGAAGGCCATGTGATTGCCGGCGAGAAGCCCACTTTCCCGATTGTGGGTGTGGGTAGTCTGATTCTCGGTGCGATGCTGGCACTGACACCAAACGTGTTTATCACGGCTCTGATGTATATTATCGGCGGTATTCTGATCCTGGGTGCCATCAACCAGTTCATGAACTTAGTGAATGCCCGCAGATACGGCAAAGTCAGTTTTGGTTTCTGGATATTCCCGTCAGTGGTTCTTCTGATTGGACTCTACGTCATTATCAAGCCAATGGTACCTGCCAGTATGGCAATGCTCATTCTGGGTTGGTGCTCATTACTCTATGGTGTAACGGAACTGGTTAATTCACTGAAGTTCCATGCCGACAAGCGGAAGTTCAGACAGGCGCAGGAGGTTCCTGTAGCAGAAGAAATCATTGAGGAATCAGCAACAGCAGAGGTTATCAAGGCAGAAGAACCTTCTGATAATACGCAGCTTTCTGTTCCAACTTCATCGGATACGCTCTAGAACTGCTGGGCATCCGATAGAGTCGCAACTGACGCCCTTCGAACTCGAAGGGCACTGATTCACCAACCTTTGGAGGTATCACACCAAACTGGCTGCAGGCTATCTCTGTGGCCAGTTGTCCTGCTGTAACTACGCTTTCGCAATAAGGAATTCGTCGTAACATCTGATGAAGATCGGTCTCCTCCACAATCTCAAGGTCTTTATCTGAAGCCGTCCCCGTGGTGCGACGGATACGGGTGGCTGTATCGAAGAGGGCTATCCCCTGCTCTTTCAGAAACGGGATCAACAAGTCGAGACGGAAACGTTTCTGGGCTGCATCTACAAAATAATCCTTGTCGCGGAAGAAAAGCAGTCCCGCGATCCTCCACATGTCATTGATATAATTCGGATAAAAGAATCTCACAGACCATCGTTTCTCCGATGGCGGAAAGGTGCCAAGCATCAACAGCCTGGCATTTTCCGGGAGAAACGGCTCAAAAGGATGGACCTCTACCTCCATCACTTCCCACTTTTCACTTCTTTCATTTCTTCCCTCACTTCCTCGGAGAAGCCAGAGATATAGGTACGCAGGATGTCGATACCTCGTTTGTTCTCACGTCCCCAGGGAATAATCAGGTCGGCAAACTTCTTCGTGGGCTCGATAAACTGCTCGTGCATGGGCTTCACATCATTCTCATAATGATCGAGCACCATATCAACGGTACGTCCACGCTCCACCACATCACGACGGATGTTTCGGATCAGACGTACATCGCTGTCGGTATCCACAAAGATCTTCAGATCCATCATGTCACGCAGTTTCTTATGGTGCAGCGTCATGATACCCTCCAGGATGATAACGGGCTTCGGCTCAATATGGACCGTCTCAGGCAGACGATTGGAGAGCACATAAGAATAGGTGGGTTGTTCCACTGCCTCGCCATTCCTGAGTTTCTTGATCTGCTCAGTCAACAGTTTCCAGTCAAAGGCGTCAGGATGGTCGAAGTTAATCTGCTTCCGCTCCTCTGGCGTCAGGTCGGTGGTGTCGTTGTAATACGAGTCTAAAGGTATGATTGCTGCACAATGGGGAGGCAGCGCTTTGGCAATACGCTTCACGACGGTGGTCTTGCCAGAACCAGAACCGCCAGCGATTCCGATGATAATCATTCGTTATTGTTTTATTTTGAGATATACAACTGTAGGCAGATGATCACTAAAGCCGTTGAGCCACTCACCTCCACTATGGGTGCGTAAAGGCGTACCAGCATGAGGACCATCCTGATGGATCAGATAGTCGCGACGGAAGATCTCGCACGAGTCAAAACCCAACGTACCAGTCTCCGGATGGAGCAGCGAGGGAGAGAGGATGATCTGGTCGAACAGATTCCATGCACCTCTGAAACTCAGCGTACCATGACCTGAAGCCAGCACATTCCACCAGGGATTATAGAGGTCGCCCTCTCCCACCTCACTGATTTCACGCTTGGCACCCAAGCATACTGACATCGAGGCATCCTGTGGATCATCGTTCATATCACCCATAATCAGGAGTTTCTGATCAGGATCCTCTTGTAACAGCGAGTCCTTCACGGCCTTTAACTGGCGCCCACCCTCTTCACGATAATAAGAGGTGGCACCTCGTGACGGCAGGTGATTCACGATAATCGTCACGTGTTCACAGGCCAGCATACCACTTACCACCAGGAAACCTCTAGTGGCTTTCAACGAGTCTTCTGGCTGCTTATATATATAAGGTACGAGTTTCACATCTCGAATTGAGAAGAGCGAGGGGTTATAGAGCAGACCACAATCGATGCCTCGCTGATCCGGTCCTTCCACATGTATATACTGGATATGACGCTGTTTAAGAGGTGGCTCGTTACAGAGATCTGCCAGACATTTGGCATTCTCCACCTCAGCCACACCGATGGCTGCACAGCCTTCTGCCAGACGGTCGGAAGCCATCTCTGAGAGTACACGGGCAAGGTTATGCAACTTATTGGTGTATTTTTCCGTAGTCCACTTAAACGTACCTTCAGGCATAAACTCATAATCATTCTTCCCCTCATCATGACAAGTGTCGAAGAGATTCTCAAGATTATAGAAGCCAATGGCATAATTACTGCCTTTCAAGGGTTTACGTGCCGTACTGGTCAAAGAGATCAGTAGCAGACTAAGGATCAAAAAGGTTATTTTTCTCATATATCGTTGTTTTAGTCTGCAAATATAAGATAAAAATCCGAGCATGCAAAGAAAATCGGCAAAAAGTTTGTAGAATCCAAAAAAACTTTGTACCTTTGCGGCCAAATTTGGCCCGAGTACCGGCTGCACCTCAGCAGAAAGCAAGTTTTCTGCCTTTGGTTTGCACGGTTCTTGCAGCCCGCTTTTAGAGAAATATTTAGTTTTAATTAATTTTTTAAGTTCAAAATGAAAAAAGGTATTCATCCAGAAAACTATCGCCCCGTCGTGTTTAAGGACATGTCCAACGGCGATATGTTCCTTACGAAGTCTACTGCAAAGACAAATGACACC
>JAEEGG010008653.1_pt1 | contig 23021 bp, 22 predicted proteins | sample 9134161 | NCBI WGS metagenome assembly JAEEGG01 (sample SAMN16246543, study PRJNA631951) | gut metagenome | biome: gut microbiome; feature: rumen; material: CR-attached | host: Bos | place: Iran: Karaj | collected 2018-10
AGCCTCAGGCAACGCGAGCACGTCGTTGAGCGGGGCAATGAGCTGCTTGATAGCGGGGATAATCTCGATGACACCCTCGGGGATAACAACAGTACCGAAGTTGTTACCATCAGCAGCACGAGCAGCAACAGTTTCAGCAATATATGTCACGATGTCGTCGAGGCTCTGACCCTTAGCCTCTACCTCCTCAGAAACGAGGCAGATGTTGGGCTGAGTCTGCAGGGCGCACTCCAGAGCGATGTGAGAGGCTGAACGACCCATCACCTTGATGAAGTGCCAGTACTTACGGGCTGAGTTACAGTCGCGCTCGATGTTACCAATCAGCTCAGAATAGGTCTTACAAGCGGTATCGAAACCGAAAGAGGTCTCAATCTGATCGTTCTTCAGGTCGCCATCGATGGTCTTAGGACAACCGATAACCTGTACGCCATAGTTCTTGGCAGCATAGTACTCGGCCAGCACACAGGCGTTGGTGTTAGAGTCGTCACCACCAATGATAACGATAGCCTTGATGTCGAGCTCGCGGATAATCTCCAAACCCTTCTCGAACTGGTCAACCTTCTCCAGCTTGGTACGGCCAGAACCAATCATATCGAAACCACCAGTGTTGCGGTACTCGTCGATAATCTCCTTGGTCAGCTCCATGTAGTTGTGGTCAACCAAACCGCCAGGACCCAGGATGAAGCCATAGAGACGGTTCTCGGGGTTGAGCTTCTTAATCTGGTCGAAGAGACCAGTAATCACGTTGTGACCGCCAGGAGCCTGACCACCAGAAAGGATGATACCAACGTTCATCTTCTTGGTGTTAGCCTCAGTAGCGGGCTCGAACTCTACGATAGGCATACCGTAGGTGTTGGGGAAAAGCTTCTTAATCTCTTCCTGGTCACCAACACTCTGGGTTGCTGCACCCTCTTTAATCTTTACTGCACCCTGAAGTGCCTTAGGCAACTTAGGCTGATAAGCGGCTCTCGCCAACTGCAATGCACTTTTTTCCATTGTTGAAATACTGTTTATTTTAGTGAATAATTGATTTTCGAATTGCAAAAATAGTTATTTTTTGTGAGAAACGGAAAGAAATCAGCCATTTTAATATTTTTTTTGTTGTAAAAACTATGTTATCTCAATTTTTTTTGCTAACTTTGACGATTGAAATATGAACAAATCAAAATAGGAGGATTAAAACATGGCAAACAAAAGAACACTGAAACACAGTATCAACCTAGTTTGTGGCGACCTTTTCGCAGAGTGTGTAGCAGCAAAGCTTTATGGTAATCGAGGAGACGACTGCGAGGCCATTATCTACAGCATCCTGAAGATGCAGAGCGACTTTATCTGTCGCGTTTCACATCCAGAGCCGGGTATGCCTGCCAAGAAGTACTACCAGAAGTTGAGAGAAGACTTCATAGCACAGGCTAGCGAGATTGTGGACCAGATAAATAACAGATAAGAATTGAGAATTAAGAGATAAGAGATGAAGAAATTTTGCAACTGGTTGCTGTTTAAACACATGGGGTGGACGGCGAATGTCACGGAGCCCCATCCAGACAAATACATTATCTGTCTGGCACCACACACCAGCAACTGGGACTTTCTGATAGGACAACTATATAGCAAGAGCCAAGGAATGAAGAGCAACTTCCTGATGAAGAAGGAGTGGTTCTTCTGGCCGTTGGGCCCCATCTTCCGTAAGTTAGGCGGCATACCCGTCTGGCGCTCCAAGCACACCAGCATGACTGATAACCTGGCAGAAACCGCCAAGAGGGAGAACATCTTCCACCTGTGCATCACACCAGAGGGTACACGTTCGCTGAACCCAGAGTGGAAGAAGGGTTTCTACTATATTGCCCAGAAGGCTGGCATCCCTATCCTACTCTACGGTGTGGACTATGAGAAGCGCCACATCCAGTGCACCAAGACCATCATTCCCAATGGCGACATAGATAGTCAGATGCGCGAAATCAAATTGTACTTTAAGGACTTCAAAGGCAAATGTCCAGAGAAGTTCACCATAGGAGAAATCTAAAGTGATGCGTAGAAGGATAACACTGTTGCTGCTGTTACTGGCGACACTCTCGCTGAGCGCCCAGACCGCCAGAGACGAGGCGAAACTGGTAGAGAAACTGAACTCGTACTTTTCGAAATACAAACCTAAGGGTACCCGACTGACTCAGGCACCCCGTATGGTGGGCTACCAACTGGACCACCAGCAAAAGACACTCGTCATCACTGCTGACGAGTTTTTTGCGTGTCAGGAGTTTACGCCAGAGGTCACGGAACACATCTATAATAAAATAAAAGGTGAGATGCCCAAGGTCTATCGTGACTACCAGGTAACGGTGATGACCAACGGTATGACCATCGACGAACTCATCCCGAACCGCTTGTCACAGAATGCCGATAAGTCGCGTCTGTGGGGTGACATAGACTACGACGGAGCACCCTGGGTGAAAAACATCTCAACACCCTTGAAGGTGACCCACGGACTGCAGAACCGACACCTGTCACTATGGGCCAGTCACGGACGCTTCTATGACCTTGGCAAAGGCTACTGGCGTTGGCAACGTCCAAAGCTGTTCGGAACAACAGAAGACCTCTATACTCAAACCATCGTGGTGCCCTATCTGATACCCATGCTGGAGAAAGCAGGAGCTATTGTCTTCACGCCTCGTGAGCGCGACTGGCAGAAAGAAGAGGTCATCGTCGATAATGACGGAGCAAAGAGCAATTATATTGAGGTGACCAATGGCGACAAGTGGAAGACCACACCACAACCTGGGTTCGCTTTCCATACAGGGACATATACCGATGGCGAGAATCCTTTTGTGGAGGGCTCAGCTCGCATGGTGAAGACCACCAGCAGCAAGTCGCGCTATTCATTGGCAACCTACCAGCCACGTTTCCCCAAAGCGGGTCGTTACGCCGTCTATGTCAGCTATCAGACGATGGAGAATAGCGTGACGGATGCCCTCTATACCGTTTGGCACAAGGGCGAGCGCACACAGTTCCACGTTAACCAGCAGATGGGTGGTGGCACATGGGTTTATTTGGGCACATTCGATTTCGACGCAGGTTATAGCGAGTTCAACCGCGTGACACTCTCGAACCAAAGTAACGAGAAAGGTGTGGTCACTACCGATGCCATTCGCTTTGGCGGAGGTATGGGCAACATCGAGCGTGACGGACAAACCAGTCAGTTGCCACGAGCCTTGGAGGGTGCTCGCTACTGGGCACAATGGGCAGGTATGCCCTATACGGTCTATAGCACCAGGGAAGGAACCAACGATTATGCTGACGACATCAACGTTCGCTCGCTGATGACAAACCGTCTAGGTGGTGGTTCATGCTATATGCCTACAGTAGAAGGTTTGAAGGTACCCATCGAACTGTCGCTGGCCTTCCATAGTGATGCAGGCTATGCGAAAGATGGTGAGGGACTGATTGGCTCATTGTCAATATGTACTACGAATTTCAATGATGGCAAGTTGAATGCAGGCATCTCACGAATGGCTTCACGCGACTTGGCTGATGCATTGCTCTCAAACGAGACCATGGACCTGAAATACAAATTCGGAAAGTGGAACCGCAGAGAACTCTTTGACCGCAACTATTCGGAGACCCGTCTGCCAGAGGTGCCCAGCGCCATCTTGGAGATGCTGTCACACCAGAACTTCCCTGATATGCGTTACGGACAGGATCCGAACTTCCGCTTCACCCTGGCTCGTTCCATCTACAAGACCATTCTGCGCTATGTCAACGATCAGCATGGCAGACCGTTCGTCGTGGCTCCTCTAGCTCCTGACCAGTTCCACATAGAACTGAAGAAGAATGTGGCACGTCTGAGTTGGAATGCCGTCAACGACCCACAGGAAGCCACTGCCAAGCCTACAGGCTATATTGTATATACTGCTATTGGCGAGGCCGATTTCGACAATGGAAACTATGTAAGAGGAAAGACAGAGCACGAGGTAGAACTGGAACCAGGATTGTTGTACCACTTCAAGGTGGCAGCAGTCAATCGTGGTGGAGAGAGTTTTACAACAGAGGTGCTTTCAGCCTGCGCCATGCCTAATGCCAACAAGACCATCATGATTATCAATGGTTTTCATCGTGTAGCATCTCCTGCTGTTCGAAATACTGTTGAGGAACAAGGTTTTGACCTGGATGACGACCCTGGTGTGACCTATGGTCCTACACTTGGATGGTCTGGACGACAAATCAACTTCGACCGTACACAGATGGGTATCGAAGATGGAGGACTGGGCGATACTGGTGAGGAACTCACAGGCATGCTCATTGCTGGTAACAACTTCAACTATGTGATGACTCATGCCAAAGCAATCGCCTCGGCAAAGAAATACAACATTGTGAGTTGTAGCAGCGATGCTGTAGAGACTGGCAAGGTGAATCTGATAGGCTACGATGGTGTGGACCTGCTGTTGGGACTGGAACGAAACGATGGACACAGCGTGCAGAGTTACAAGACGTTCAGTACGCTGATGCAGAACGCTTTGCAGAGATACACCACTCATGGTGGAGCGCTATTGGTGAGTGGCGCTTATATCGGAACGGATATGACACAGGAGAGTGACCGTAGGTTCCTGCAGACTATTCTGAAAAGTTCGTGGGGCGGTCGTTCGCAGGCAACAGACAATAAGATAAAAGGTCTGGGAACGGAGATGGCTTACTGGAAAACGCTGAACGAGGAGCATTATGCTGCTACATCAGCAGACATTCTGCAACCTGTAAAGCCTGCCTATACTGCTATGCAATATGCCGACGGCTATGGTGCAGCAGTGGCCTATCGCGGTAACTACCGTCTGTTTGTCATGGGCTTCCCCTTCGAGTGCATTCAGGGAGAGCAGAAACAGGCAGGCATCATGAAAGGAATATTAAACTATCTATTACAATAATCACTAAGAACCACCTATTATGTACAAGATTCAAACGAATTCAAGCGGAACACGCAGTATTGAAATCAGTGAGGAACATCTCCAGACCATTGACGACTATCAGTTCTTTCGCGACCTGATAGACTCAAACGGCTATGTCGACGAACAAGTCCTCGACAAGTTGAAACTAAACATCCGTGCTCTGCTGGAGTCAGAGGCAGGAAAGGACAAGCGACTGCTGGACCTCTGCCTCGACGTCATCTATCATAGTAATATGAAGGCGTATGGACTGCAACAACTGGTCCTGCTCTTCATCAATTGGAAAAATCGCGGCAATGACGAACTGGGTACGACCAAACGCGCTATCCAGGGAACACCGTTTAACTAATTATGGAGCGTGGTTTCCCCACGCTCATCAGAATGGAATACAGACTAACAGATTTCTTACCGACAACAAAAAAAGAGTTGGAGTTGCGAGGATGGGATGAGGTGGACGTCATCCTATTCTCAGCAGATGCCTACGTGGATCATCCGTCATTTGGTGCTGCTGTCATCGGACGAACACTGGAGGCAGCAGGCTATCGTGTAGCCATCGTTCCTCAACCCGACTGGCATGGCGACTATCGAGATTTCAAGAAGTTGGGCAGACCCCGACTCTTCTTTGGCATCTCGCCAGGGTGTATGGATTCGATGGTCAACAAATATACCGCCAATCGCAGACTGCGTTCAGAGGATGCGTACAGTCCTGACGGACGTCATGACCTGCGTCCAGAATATCCCACCATTGTCTATAGTAAGATTCTCCGAGAGCTGTATCCTGATGTCCCTATCGTCTTGGGAGGCATTGAGGCGTCGTTGCGTCGCCTGACACATTACGACTATTGGCAGGACAAGTTGCGTCCCAGCATTCTCTGTGATGCACCTGCAGATATCATCATCTACGGCATGGGCGAAAAACCCATCGTAGAGATTGCCCATCGTTTGTCCGATGGTTTGGCCATCGGAGATATCCACGACCTTCCCCAAACGGTCTATCTCGCCAAGGACATCACCCCCAAGGAAGACGACATCGTCCTGCACAGTCACGAAGAGTGCCTGAAGAATAAACGCTCACAAGCTGAGAACTTCCGTCATATCGAGGAACAGTCGAACATGATGCATGCACAGCGACTGCTACAGAAGGTGGGCAACGAGTATGTCGTTGTCAACCCTCCCTATCCGCCAATGACTACTCAAGAGCTCGATGCCTCCTTCGACCTGCCCTATACCCGTGTGCCCCATCCGAAATACAAGGGGAAGCGCATTCCTGCCTATGAGATGATCAAGTTCTCAGTAAACATCCATCGCGGATGCTTTGGTGGTTGTGCGTTCTGCACGATATCAGCCCACCAAGGGAAGTTCATTGCCTGTCGTTCGAAGGAGAGCATTCTGAACGAGGTAAAGCAGGTGGTGCAGATGGATGGCTTCAAGGGTTATCTGAGCGACCTTGGTGGTCCCAGTGCGAATATGTACGGCATGCATGGTCGCAACCTCAAGGCCTGCGAGAAGTGCAAACGGCCCTCATGCATTCATCCTCAGATTTGTCCGAATCTGGACACCAACCACAACAAACTGCTGGAGGTTTATCGTGCTGTTGACGCCCTGCCAGAAATCAAGAAGAGTTTCATTGGCAGTGGTGTGCGCTATGACCTATTATTATATAGGAGTAAGGATGAGGCGGCTAATAAGTCGGCGATGGACTATACGCGTGAACTGATAACCCGTCATGTCAGCGGACGACTGAAGGTAGCCCCAGAGCATACCAGCGACAAGGTGCTCTACCTGATGCGCAAGCCATCGTTCTCACAGTTCTATGACTTTAAGCGCATCTTCGACCGCATCAATCGTGAGGAGCATCTCAACCAACAGATTATCCCCTACTTCATCTCCAGTCACCCAGGTTGTACGGAGGCTGATATGGCGGAGTTGGCCATCACGACCAAACGTCTCGACTTCCAACTGGAACAGGTACAGGACTTCACGCCAACACCCATGACTGTCTCCACAGAAACATGGTACACGGGCTATGACCCCTATACGTTGGAACCTGTGCAGAGTGCCAAGAGCCAGCGCGACAAACTGGCCCAGCGCCAATACTTCTTCTGGTATAAGCCAGAGGAGCGTCGAAACATTGAACAGAGCCTGCGCCGTATTGGTCGCCCGGACCTGATTAACGAACTTTGTCCCCATGCAGATTATAGAAAAGAGCGTCATCGCCAAGAACCCCAAGAAGAAAAGCGAGGACGGCATCGTCATCACAAATGATTTCGTAGCTGTCATTGATGGCAGCACGTCGAAGAGCAACTACCGTCATAGTTGGTTGCACAGCAATGGGCGTTATGCTATGTTGCTCGTGTCTCGCTATATTCGTCGGATGCCGAAAACGACAACCAGCGAGGAGTTCATGCGTGGTGTGACAGCAGTCATCCGTAAGCACTACAAGAAATCGATGCTTCAACGTCTGGCAGAGCATCCTGAAGACCGACTAACGTGTTCTGCAGTCATCTTCAGCAGATTAAACAGGGAGATATGGATGATTGGCGATTGCCAGTGTTTGATTAACGGAGAACTCTTTGACAATCCCAAACCTCCTGAAGCAGAACTGGCTGCTATGCGTGCTGAGGAGGTGAAGCGACTGTTGGCTGAAGGAATGACTATCGATGAACTGTTGCGTAATGACATTGCCCGACCTGTTATTATTCCCCACATGCTGGAAACCATGCGCCAACAGAATATCACCTATAGTGTCATCGATGGATTCCCCATCGATAGACGTCACGTCCGCATCATACCGCTTGACTTCCGCCCTTGGGAAATCGTGCTGGCCAGTGATGGCTACCCCGTGCTTTGCCCCACCCTTGCAGAGAGTGAACAGCAACTCCAGAAACAACGTGAGGAAGACCCGTTGAACATCGGCACATTTCAGGCCACGAAAGCCTTTCATCCCGACTTCAACTCGTTCGACGACCGCAGTTATATCAGATTGAAGGTATAAACCGTCTGCAAGCAATTACTTACGCGATTGTTTGATAATACTGTAAGCTTGATAGAGACCTAATTCGCCTGCTTTAGAAAGGTCGGCGACACTCTCTTGTTGGTGTTTCAGTGCCAGATGCGCCAAACCACGATTGTAGTATGCCTCTGCCAGATTCTGGTCTAAGGCAATGGCTTTGGTATAGTCATCAACAGCGTGAACATAGTCTGCACGCTGGGCATGAACATTGCCTCGATTATAATACAGGTAGGCCGACTCATCCAGGTGAATAGCAGCACAAAGGTCAGCCAACACACGGGCCGTCTGCAGTTTGACATCAGTACCCTGAGAGGCATTAAACTCATTCAGGCGCGACTGACAGACTGCTCTCTGCCAATAGGCAACTGGAGAGAGCGAATCAGTAAGGATGTAGGTCGTCAGGTCGTCAATGGCAGCATCGTAGTTCTGAATGACGCTATAGGCGATAGCCCGCTGGAGCAGAAGTGTCAGCATCTGCTTTTCATTCGTCTGCTGACCAATCAGTTGCGACAGACTGTCTATGCGATTGAAATAACGACGCATAGAGGCTTCACTCAGCGTGCTCTTGTTGCAAATGATATGTATCTGACTACCTGCAGGAAGTTGGGCGTTCAACTGTTCTACCTGACGATTGTAAGGCACATAATACTTGACGGCATGCTGGAATTTCTCAGTAGAGAGGGCGTACATCGGCAGATAGTCCATTCCCACCTTGCGGTTCTGCACACGTCCGCGATAGTCGCTTTGGTATTCGTGTTCCATCTCCTGCTCGTCAGCAACAGCCAACTGGTTGTACTTCTCGATGTCCTCATCGCTACGCTTACGCATCTTGTCCTTCGAGAGTCGAGGCTGTTTGCCAAAGCGCTTGTTTATCTGAGCCTTCAGAATGCGGAACTCATCCTGCTCAGCCTGCTTGGTCATACCCAGACTACGATAACACTGGGCACGCTGATGCAATCCCGTCCAGAAATTGGGATATTCATCAATTACCTTGCTATAGTCGCGGATAGCCCCACGAGGATCGCCCGTTTTCTCCAGCAACAAGGCACGATTGTAGAGAGCCATGAGGTTGTCGGGCTCCATCTTCAACACAAAGTCGAAGTCAACAATGGCTCTGTTGTCATCACCCACCTGTGCTCTCAGCAGTCCACGATTATAGTGTCCCAGGAAGTTGTTGGGTTCAAAATCCAAAGCCATATCATAGTCTGCCATCGCCCCACGCAGATTATTCTGATTGACACGTGCCAAGGCGCGATTGATATACAGCCCGCCCTGCTTAGGCAACAGGTGGATGGCTTTGTTGAGATAGCCCTCACCCTCTTTCCATTCCTCACGAGCCAGACTGATCATTGAACGCATAGCCCAGGTATTACCGTTATACGCGTCCAACTCCAGACTCTTCTCCAAGGATGCGATAGCCTTGGTGGTGTCCTTCTGCAACAGATACACCTCCGACTGCATGGCATAGACGCTGGCATTGGTACTCCAGCGCTGAGCCATCGTATCAATTTCTGCTGACGCCTGTTCATAATCCTTTTGCTGGATACGACAAAGCGTGCGGTTATGCCAGAGATTCATACTCTCCGGTTCGTAGCGAAGCGCCTGGTTATAGTCTTTGATAGCGTCCGCATAGTTCTTCTGTTGGATACGGCAAAGGCCACGCAATTCGTAGATACCGACCACATAGGGATTACGATGGATAGCCTCCGAGCAGTCGTTCTCCGCTCCAGCAAAGTCATCGAGGTAATACTTCGCTATGGCGCGATAGTACCACGGTTCAAAGAGATAAGGCTTGGCAGAAATAGCCTGATTAAAGTATTGGATAGAAAGCACATAGTCTTCATAATAGAGTGCCGAGCGCCCTATCATCACCAGCCTGTCGGTATTGTACTGTGCCCATAGCGACAGAGGGAAAAACAACAAAATGAAAACAATCTTTCTAACCATCAACCTCTAATTCTCTGTTTTCTGCTTACTTATGAGGAGCAGCCTTGGTCTTGTAACCACAACGGTAACGTCCCTGGAGGAGCGCCTTCAGCTTGTTCTTTATCAACTGCTTGCGCAGAGGAGAGACACGGTCTGTAAACACCTTTCCCTCCAGATGATCGAACTCATGCTGCATGACACGGGCCAGATAACCGTCCACCCATTCGTCATGGGGTTGCATCTTCTCGTCGAGCCACTGCACGTGGATGCGCTTGGGGCGCGTCACCTTCTCATGGATAGCAGGCAGCGACAAGCAACCTTCTTCCAGAGAGTCCGTCTGGCTGTCATCATATTCTACAATATGCGGATTGATATACACCTGGCGAAAATCCTTATATTCCGGCATGTCGTCACTCAACACGTCCAGGTCGATAACGACCACACGTATGGACTTGCCCACTTGAGGAGCAGCAAGACCAATACCTTCACTCTCTGCCAGCGTATCCCACATGTCTTTCAGAAACTCATCCAGATTGGGATAGTCGGTAGGAATGTCTTCAGCCACTTTTCTCAATACGGGCTGACCTAATATATAAATAGGTAGAACCATTTCTTAATTAGGAATTACGAATTACGAATTTCGAATTACAAATTACAGTTTACGGGAGCGCATAAAGTCTTCCAGAATAATCGTTGCGCTGATTTCGTCAACCAACGCCTTGTCCTGACGCGCTTTCTTGCGCAATCCTCCGTCAATCATCGCCTGATGAGCAATAACAGAGGTAAAACGTTCGTCATAGTACTCAATGGGAATCTGAGGCATCGCCTTACGCCAACGGTTGACAAACTGTTGTACACGTGCTAAATTCTCACTGGGCTGACCATTAGGCTGGCGGGGTTCGCCTATGACAATGCGCTCTACGGGTTCCTTGTCAACATACTGTTTGAGATAATCAAACAACTCTGACGTAGAAACAGTTGCTAACCCACTGGCAATAATCTGCAGTGGGTCAGTAACTGCTAATCCCGTACGTTTCTTTCCGTAATCAATAGATAGGATTCGGGCCACTATTCATTATTTTGCATACAGCAACCATGCACCAGGATACTTCTCCTGCAAGGCATTACGGCTGGCTGCAGCCTCACCCTTGGTCTCGAAAGTGGTTGCTACCACACGATACATAGCAGGGCTCACCTGGTTATTCACAACAACCTGTGCGTTATAGCCCTGTGCATTCAGTGTCTGCTGCAAGCCCTCAGCATTAGCCTTCAGAGAGAATGAACCAACAACAACGCTGAAGTTCTTCAGACCAGTACCAGCAACAACAGAGACAGTCTCCTGACGAACGGGAACATTGTCTGCATTGTCAACCACCTGGGTTTCAGTAACGGGCTTCTCCTCCATAGGAGTAACCACGTTATTCTCTGCTTCTTGAGCTGCCTGAGCGGCGGCTGCCTGAGCCTGAGCCTCTGCTTCCTGCTTCTGCTGAAGTTCCTCCTGCTGCTTAGCTTTCAGATAAGCCTGCTTGTAGGCACTCTCACTTGACTTACATCCTGTAAATAACATAGCTGCGCACAGCGCTGCACATAACAATGTGTACTTTTTCATACTTTTTCGAGTTGTATTACTTGTATTAAATTTGATTATTCTGAATAATTTTCTGCGAAATTACAAAATATTGAGCAGAATTGGCAAAAAATACTGCATAAAGTTTGTTAATTTCAAAAACTTTACGTATATTTGCCAGCAGAAAGACATTTTTTAATATAAAAACGAAGAATTATGAGAAGTTTAGGTTTTTTAGGCGCATTCTTGGGCGGAGCTCTTGCTGGTGCCGTTATTGGTTTGTTGGTTGCCCCTGAAAAGGGTTCAGACACTCGTGAGAAAATCTCTGACACTGTAGAGGACTTTCTTAAGAAACACAACATTAAGTTGAGCCGCAAGGAAGTAAAAGACTTCGTTGACGATATCGAGGAAGCTGCTCCTGAGGCATAACAATCTGTTACTACGATGTTGTCTAGCGACAAAAATGTTGAGTCAATAGGCCAACTTGTTGAAGCGCTGAAAGAATACGTTGGACTCCAGAAGGAATATCTGGAGCTCAACGTTATTGAGAAGATTGTCAAGTTGGTAACAGCCCTGACAATGGCTATTGTCTTTGTTATTCTGGGTGTTGCCGTACTCTTCTACCTCACTTTCGCATTGGTCTATTGGATAGCACCATTCATAGGTCATGGTCTGGCCTTCTTCCTTGTGGCACTGATATTCCTTGGCCTGCTCGTTCTTGTTTGCATGTTCCGCAAACGCTGGATTGAGCAACCCTTGGTGCGTTTTCTGGCAAACACCTTATTAAATTAAAGCTCGCTATGCAGACGAATCAATACAACTCTCTAGAAGATATTGCATTGCGCAAAGACGAGCTGAAAGCCCAGTTGAGCGATGAGTCCGAAAAAATCGGAACCCTGTGGCACGAATTGTTCGTAGCCCAGAAACCCAACTCCAAGGGAGAACTCATAGCCAATCTTGTGGGCAATGCCATCACGGCTATCGACGCATTCCTGTTAGTGCGTAAACTGATGAACACCTACGGCTGGCTGTTTGGCCGTCGTAAGAAAAAGTAACATGACAAACAACAAAGCACTTATTGCCCATCTTTCGATGTTTGGTGCTTGTGCCTTCTGGGGCCTGATGGCCCCTTTAGGCAAGGATGCGATGACCCACGGACTCGACGGACTGACAATGGTGTCATTCCGTGTGCTGGGCGGCTTTATCCTCTTCTGGCTGACATCGTTTCTCGTCAAGAAAGAGCATGTACCGACAAAGGACAAACTGATGTTTATCGGTGCTGCCATATTCGGTCTGGTTACAAACCAGTGCTGTTACACCATCGGCCTGAGTATCACCTCGCCCATCAATGCCTCCATCGTTACCACATCGATGCCCATCTTCGCCATGATTCTCGCGGCGCTGATTCTGAAAGAACCGATTACGGGCAAGAAAGCCATAGGTGTGCTGATGGGTTGTAGTGGAGCGCTGATTCTGATACTCACCTCTGCATCGGCAGTTTCTGACAAAGTTGGCGATATCCGAGGTGACCTGCTATGTCTGGCAGCGCAGTTCTCGTTCGCACTCTACCTGTCGTTGTTTAATCCGCTGATACGTCGTTATTCCGTCTTCACCATCAACAAGTGGATGTTCTTCTGGGCCTCGCTCCTTATCATGCCCTTTACCTTTGGCCATGTGCAGGAGGTTCTGAGCAAGCCTATACCTGCCACCACATGGTGGGAGGCGGCTTATGTCGTGGTCTTTGGTACCTATCTGGGTTATATCCTGACAATGATTGGTCAGAAGACGCTTCGCCCAACGGTGGTGTCAGTCTATAACTATGTCCAGCCCATCGTCTCTGTCATTGTTTCTGTCCTGACAGGTCTTGGCATCCTGAAACCCTCCCACGCCCTTGCAGTCATTCTGGTGTTCTCGGGTGTATGGTTAGTCACCAAGTCCCGCAGCCGTCGTGATATGGAAAAGCTGGCACAGGAGACCTGACACATTTCATTTTTTGGGGATGCGCTTCGACACGCCAATAGCACCTGCAGGACAAACCAGGCGGCAGAGATGACAGCCTACACATTTGCTACCTATCAGATGAGGTTGACGAGTTTCTACGTCAAAGGCGATGGCCTGATGACCACCATCGTTGCATGACATCTGGCAGCGTCCGCAGCCCACACACCGTTCCTTGTTGAACTTCGGATAGACAATCGTCTCGCGATTGATGGTACTCGGCTTCAGGAACGATGACAGTTGCTCACCGACAAGCTCTTGCAGGTTAGTGATGTTACGCTTCGCCATATAACGCTGCAGGCCAAGGATAAGGTCGTCAATGATGCGATAGCCATACTGCATCACGGCCGTACAAACCTGCACATTGCTACATCCCAACTGGATAAACTCCGAGGCGTCGCGCCAAGTCTCAATACCACCTATTCCGCTCAGTTCCACCTTTTCTGGCATCTGTGCCAGTTCCAGAATATGACGCAGGGCAATGGGGCGCACGGCACGTCCTGAATAACCGGAGATGGTACGCTGACCTGCCACCTCTGCATCCTCATCCATAGTCACCGACTTAATGGTGTTGATGGCCGATATGGCATTGGCACCAGCCTGTACACAAGCCATAGCAGGTTCTTCTATATGCGTGATGTTGGGTGTCATCTTCGGAATGACAGGAATGCTTACGCTGTTCTTGACACAGGCAGTATAAGTTCTTACGAGTTCAGCATCCTGTCCCACATCGCTACCCATACCTTTATGTTTCATCTGTGGGCACGAGAAGTTCAGCTCCACAGCATCACAGCCGGCCTCTTCTGCCATCTTGGCCAGTCTGATCCACTCCTCTTCCGTCTGTCCCATAATTGATGCTACCACAACCTTCGTAGGATAGTTCTGCTTCAGTCGGCGCAAGATGTCGAAGTCCATCTCCACAGGATTCTCGCTCAACTGCTCCATGTTACGGAAACCATAGAAGTCACCATGTGTAGCATTGTTGTGCATGGCATCAAAACGAGGCGACACCTCTTTGATTTCCTGCAGACAGACGGTCTTATAGAACACGCCTGCCCAGCCTGCCTCGAAGGCACGTGCCACCATGTCGTAGTTTGTACATACAGCCGATGAGGCGAGGAAGAAAGGATTCTCACACTTGATACCGCAAAAGCTTATCTGTAGTGAAGGATAGTTACTATCATCCACGTCATCCTGCTGAATGCTGCGTAGCATCTCCTTGATATGCAGGGGCCAATTGTAGTGAATACAAGCCTGTTCAGCACGCTCCAAATCAGCATCGCTGCAGTCTTTTATCCAGCGCAAGGCTATCTTGCTGTTGTCAAATCGGATGGCACGGATAGCACGGGCAGGATCACCCGTCATGCAGGCTTTGCTACATGGAGCCTCTTGACATAGCAGGCAGCGACTGGCCTCTTCGTATACATTTATTTTCATAGGAGTAGTATTTTAGGTTATTGATTATTTTTTTATTAGGTTTGTCTTACCAATTGGGTGGCAACACGATATTCTCCACATCGTGCGCCTTCTCAAATAGCGGAGATATCTCTTCGTTGGTGAATCCTGCAATGCCACAACCGATGCGAGTCACCAGGAATGTCAGCTCAGGGTGCTGCTTGGCAAACTCGATGAACTCATCCACATACGGACGGATAGTCTCTACTCCACCCTGCATCGTTGGGATGCCGTAGCTCTGTCCCTGCAGTCCTACGCCTTGTCCCCAGATGGCACCAAACTGGCGATAGGCCAGCAATGCTGCGCCACCGCCATGCATACCACTAAGATTACTGCCAAAAACGAATATCTCGTTTGGCTGGAGCGATGTAATACGCTCCGGAGTTACTCTTTTCTGTTCCATATATTCTGCCCACCTTTGCGCTATTTACAGTGGACAAAGATAGCAAAAGCCGAGCGAAATACAAAATAAAATGCTTTTATTTTTATATTTCCGAGGCGTATTTTATCTTCGAGCGCAGCTCAAAGTAGCAAAAACCGAGCGAAATACAAAATAAATCACAATTTATTTTCATTTCCTAGAGCAAAAATTGGATATTCTATGAATAGAAATTCAACAATCTGTATAATTATGTTAATCTGTTCTAAATATTAGTCATTTAAAGAACAATATTGTGAAATATTTCCTATATTTGCAGAAACCATAATCTACTGAGCTATGTTTAAGAAAATTGAAGTAAAAGACGAGAAGATGACGATTAACCAGAAAAAGGTGGAATCGAGTGAGAAAAAGCCTATGCCATCTATATGGTACTCCTAAAAACATTAGCGCGACACCACTACGGTGCCGCGCCATTTTTTTTCTGTCAATTTTCTGTTGTACATAATCTAAAAAAACTATCATTCGTTTCTAAGAATAATATTGGTTTATTCATTTGGTTTTTTGCTAACTTATTTGTACCTTTGTCAAGGAAAAAGTGAAGAAGATGGAACATATTAAGATATTCACAAAACTCATCAGCACGGAACTGCACCTGCAGGAGCATGCTGTGGAGAACACCCTGAAACTGCTGGACGAGGGTTGCACCATTCCGTTCATCTCCCGCTACCGTAAGGAGCGGACGGGTGGACTGGACGAGGTGCAGATTACCGCTATCTCGAACCGTCTGGCGCAGTTGCAGGAGATAGCGAAGCGCAAAGATACCGTTGTCAAGACGATTACGGAGCAGGGCAAGATGACACCCGAACTCGAGAAGCGCATCGACGACTGTTGGGAGAGTACGGTACTGGAGGACATCTACCTGCCCTACAAGCCTAAGCGCAGAACGAGAGCGCAAGTAGCGCGTGAGCAGGGACTGGAGCCACTGGCACAGTTGCTGTTGATGCAACGAGAGCAAGACCCCAAGCGTGCTGCCCAGCGTTTTGTGCGCGATGGCTTGTCCGTTGCGGACTGTCTGAAGGGTGCTCAGGACATCATTGCCGAACAGGTCAGCGAAGACGAGCGCTGCCGCAATCTGGTGCGCTCAGCCTTCCGTCGCGAGGCTTTCATAGAGTCGAAGGTAGTGAAGGCGAAGAAGGACAGCGACGAGGCCCAGAAATATAGCGACTACTTTGAGTGGGAAGAGCCCCTGAAGCGCTGTTCCAGTCACAGGCTGTTGGCTATGCGTCGTGGTGAGAGCGAGGGTATTCTGCGCGTCAGCATCACCATTGATGACGACGAGGCCATAGAGCGCCTGCAGCGCAACTACGTTCGTGGCAATGGTCCGTGCCAGCGACTGGTGGCAGAGGCTGTTGAGGACGGTTACAAGCGTCTGTTGTTGCCCTCGATAGAGACAGAATTCATGACGCTGAGCAAGCAGAAGGCTGACGAAGAGGCTATCCGCGTGTTTGCAGAAAACCTGCGCCAACTGTTGCTTGGTGCGCCACTGGGTCAGAAGCGCGTGATGGGTATAGACCCCGGATTCCGTACGGGTTGCAAGGTGGTCTGTCTGGATGAGCAGGGCAACCTGTTGCACCACGAAGCCATCTTCCCCCACCCGCCCATCAATCATCGTATGCAAGCCACCATGCATCTGCAAGACATGGTGAAGAAATTCCAGACGGAGGCCATTGCCATTGGTAATGGTACTGCCAGCAGGGAGACCAAGGAGTTTGTGGAGGATGCGCTGAAAGAAGTGGCGTTGGCCAAACCAATGCCCACCATCTTCGTGGTCAGCGAAGACGGTGCCTCGGTGTATAGTGCCTCGAAGGTGGCCCGCGACGAGTTCCCTGACGAGGACGTGACGGTGAGAGGTGCTGTCAGCATTGGTCGCCGACTGATGGACCCGCTGGCTGAACTGGTGAAGATAGACCCCAAGAGCATTGGTGTGGGACAGTATCAGCACGACGTGGACCAGACGCAGTTGAAGCACTCGCTGGACCAGACCGTCGAGAGTTGCGTCAACCTGGTGGGTGTCAACCTGAACACAGCCTCACAACACCTGCTGACCTACGTCAGTGGATTGGGCCCTGTACTGGCGCAGAACATCGTGGACTACAGGAAGGAGAACGGAGCCTTTACCAGTCGTGCACAGTTGAAGAAGGTGCCCCGACTAGGCCCTGCTGCCTATCAGCAATGTGCTGGTTTCCTGCGCATCCCTGATGCCAAGAATCCACTCGACAACTCGGCTGTACACCCAGAGAGTTACCATGTGGTAGAACAGATGGCGAAAGACCAGCATTGCAGCGTTAGCGACCTGATAAGCGATGCCTCCAAGCGTTCGCAGATAGACATCAAACGCTACGTCACGGAAGAGGTCGGTCTGCCCACGCTGACAGACATTATGAAGGAGTTGGAGAAGCCTGGTCGTGACCCCCGTGAGCAGATTGAGGAGTTTGAGTTTGACAGCAGCGTACAGACCATTGACGACCTGCACGAAGGTATGGAACTGCCAGGTATCGTGACGAATATCACCAACTTTGGAGCCTTTGTGGATATTGGCGTACACCAAGACGGACTGGTACACGTGTCGCAGCTGGCAGACAAGTATGTCAGCGACCCCACCCAGGTGGTTCGCCTACATCAGCACGTACGTGTCCGCGTGATTGGTGTCGATTTGCGTCGCCAGCGCATCTCGCTCAGCATGAAGGGTATGAAATAAAAAAAAGCGGCCATGATGACCGCTTCGTGATCCGGTCGGGATTCGAACCCGAGACCCACAGCTTAGAAGGCTGTTGCTCTATCCAGCTGAGCTACCAGACCTAAAGGGTGACAAGGATGGTGCAAACCGAGTGCAGAGAACTCGTTCTTTGCCGAGGTGCAGCCCATCCTCGCAGCCGAATTGCAAAATTCGGGTGCAAAGGTACAAATATCTTGGCAAAATACAAAATAAAAAACGCAATTTCTTACTATTTAAATGAATATCATCGAGATTTCGTCACTACAACAAGAAGGCTTAGAGGTCTTTAGCACACTCACCGAGGCACAGTTGCGCATGGAACTGGAACCCGAGAAGGGACTGTTTATTGCTGAGAGTCCGAAGGTCATACGTGTGGCGCTGGATGCCGGTTGGGCGCCCACTGCCCTACTCTGCGAACAGAAGCATATTACGGGTGATGCAGCAGACATCGTGGCGCGCGTTGGCGAAATACCTATCTATACAGGCAGCCGCGAACTGTTGGCCAAACTGACAGGCTATACCCTGACACGTGGCGTATTGTGTGCCATGCGTCGCAAACCGTTTCCTGCAATTGCTGACGTGCTGAAAGACGCTCGTCGCGTAGTGGTCATCGAGGCTGTGACAGACACCACGAATATTGGTGCTATCTTCCGTTCGGCAGCAGCCCTAGGCATTGATGCCGTACTGCTGACACGCGACACCTGCGACCCCTTGAACCGTCGTGCCGTCCGTGTGTCGATGGGTAGCGTGTTTCTTGTTCCCTGGACGTGGATAGACACTGCCAAGACGCTCCATGACTATGGTTTCAAAACGGCAGCAATGGCCTTAAGCGACAACAGCATCTCGCTGGACGACCCACAGTTGAAAGCAGAACAGCGCCTGGCCGTCATTATGGGAACAGAGGGTGACGGACTGCCACAGAAGACTATCACGGAAGCCGACTATACCGTCAAGATTCCGATGGCCCATGGTGTTGACTCGCTGAACGTTGCTGCAGCAGCGGCTGTTACCTTCTGGGAACTGCGCCGATAGACATCAGATATTGATGCCGTAACTCTGCTTGACCTCACTCATGACGAAGGTGCTCTCAATGGATGCCAGGCTCTCTATCTCACCGAGTTTGTTGAGCACGAACTCCTGATACTGCTTCATGTCGCGAGCACGTACCTTTAACAGATAGTCATAGGCACCCGACGTGTTATAGCACTCCGTCACCTCCGGTATGCGCTGAATACGACGCACAAAGGCATCGGCTATCTCGTGGTTGATCTGCTTCAACTTCACCTTACAGTACACCTGCAATCCCAAGTCCAACTTCTCTGCGTCGAGGATAGCCACATACTTCTTGATGAAGCCCTTCTTCTCCAACCGCTTCTGGCGTTCAAAGACAGGTGTGGGCGTCAGATGGACAGCATCTGCCAACTCCTTGGTAGTGAGTTTGGCGTTCTTCTGCAGGGTTTTCAGTATCTGCAGATCTACATCGTCTAATTTCGTCATTGTTGTGGGGAATAAGATGATTTGTACTTGACATTAACGGCATTGCCCTTGAAGACATCGGCAAAGGTCTGCGGAGTGATGGTGACAGGGCCTTTCATGAATTCAGGAATGTTGTAACTGCGCAGGAACTCACGATGATAGTTGGGATCTTCGCAAGGCAGTTCGAAGGGTTTGGTGGCATGGCCGTCCTTATCGACATGGGCAATGAAGGGACGTGTGAAGTTGCCATCGTTTCGACGACTGCTGATGATGATCCACCTGCCATTGCTGGACCACGAGTGATAACTCTCCGTATCGGGACTGTTGACCTCTGTGAAGGGACGTACCGAACCATTCGTCAGATCCATCAGCCACAGGTCGGCATCGTGGTGCCAGATGTGGAAATAGCCATAGTGCCCCATGGTGAACAAGAGATAGCGTCCGTCTGGCGAGATGCGTGGCCAAGTGGCACTACTGTCAATGGCAGCAGCATCGAACACCATTTCGCGAGGACCAAACTGACGTGTCTCAGGGTCGAAGGACTTGCGATAGATACTGTACTTCACCTCTTTATAGCGCTTATACACCTCAGAACTCTTTCTGCCCGTGGTGTCCTGACGCTCAAAGTGGGCACTGCAGTAATAGAGCATCTTGCCATCGGGAGCCCAGGCAGGGAACACCTCAAACTCCGTATCGCTATTCTCCAGATTCGTCACCTCGTCAGTCTCCACATCATAGACAATGATATCGCTCTCCTCGTCGCACACCTCCACCTTGTTGGCATCAACGGTATGGAAGTTCTGACTGGTCTTGTCGGTAGCATAGACGATAAGGTTCAGCCAGGGGTGCCAGGCAGGATAGACACCAGCAGAGAGGATGGAGTCGTTGCGCATGTTCACCTTCTTCAGTTTACCGTCATAGGCAACAACCGTACCACCCAGATTCTGACGGGCATGGAACTGCATGCGGTTGGGATTATACTGCTGGTAGTGGTGACAGTTGATGCACTGGCCATCTTTCTCAAAACCACAGAGGATATTGTCGTAGATAACGCTCTCGTCGTAGTTCTCCAAGCAGCGCTGGTTGATGGTCAGCGCCTCGTAGGAGATAAACGAAGGTGCTATCAGACGGTAGCTGATATAGGGGTCGATGGAATCTGGCGACACAAAGATTTCGAAGGGTTTGAAGCGTGTCCACTGATCATCCTTGCGAGTATAGACATCAACGGTGATGGACTTGCCCTTGGCTTTCTCTGCCAATGCGTGCCACTTGTCGATATCGGGTTGTCCGTTGCACACGATGTCGTCGTCGCCAACAGCATAGCGGGCCACCATCTCGTCGACCTCCCCGTCGTATTCAAAACTCAAGGGCGCCATATTCACAGGTATCGTCACCTGCGCATAGTCAGGATAGATGGCTGGCAACTTGTCAGACTGCGTATAATTCGTAGGAACTGACGGGCCACAGGCCACCAGTAAGAGGTAAGAGGTAAGAGGTAAGAAGTATGATGTAAGTCTTTTCATATCGTTTAATATTCTGGAAGGTTTGCCATGATGTAATAATTATAATAGAAGGTGTTGCTGTAGGGCAGTCCTGTCTGTTGGCGAACTTCTGCAGCGTCCACACCTTCGTATTGACCAAAGAACTGGAAGAACTTGTCGAAACTATCCTTCACACCTTGGCTGAACGGCATCTTGTCGAGATCAGGGCGTTCCTCCAACTTACCATAGAGGTAAGCGGCCTCCTGATAAGCCACAGGAATAGGACCATTGGGGTGCAGACGGATGAAGACATTGAAATGGTACCAGAAGGGCTTAGGCTCTCTGAGCCACAGCGACGCCAGCAACGACTGCTCCTGGAAAATGGGGTCTTTGGAGTAGCTGTAATTGGCCAACTGTCTCATCACATAACGCTCCACGTAACCATTGTCACTATTCAACTCGTCCGTATAGTGGAGCATGTGGGTAATGGGTTCCATTTCCTTGTCCTGAGCAATGAGCTTAGGATTGTCTAACAGCTGCGCTGTCTTTTCAGCCCATTCGTCGAAGAACATCGTCTTCTTCAGGATGTTGATATACTTTCGTGCCACTTCCTTCTCGTTGTTCAGCACAGCACAACGTGCCAAGAGTTTGATGTACTCAGCGCGCCAGCCAAACTCCACACCCATCTCCGTACACAAACGACTACAACTGTTGAGCAGTCCGTATTGGTAATAGACGAGCGGACCGTTCACCAACATCTGACGCATACCGAAGGGCGCATCGTAGGCTTTCGAACCATTGCGGTATTCATACATCAAGTCACCCTGGCGACCAAGACGCGACAAAGCCAGATTGCGCATCATCACAATGGCACGTGTGGGCTCGTCGTTCTGTCGAGCAGCCTCTTGAAGCACCCCTTCCCAATCGGTCTGGTCTATCAGGTGCATCATCTTCACCTCATGATGGAAGTTCTCATCCTTGTACCAGAAATGAACGACACCCCACGCCACAATGGCTAGCGTCACAGCCTGTACGCCCCATGGCAGCCAAGCTTTCTTGAAGGCTGACGGCTGATGACTGATGCTTATTGGCAGGCAGGTCATCACTAGCATGAAGAGTGCCAATATATAATAAGGTGTATAGTACCAGGGGTATTCCTCCGTGATGAAGAAAACGGGAAGTCCGGCATAGTAGATATTCGCCAGATTGGTCTCGTGGTACACATAACGGTAGCAGAACAGGGGAACGGCTATCGCCATGAGCACGGCTATCACAGTATGGATGGCAGCACGACTGCGAGGCATCAGTCGCCACGACCAGATACCCATCAGCATGGTGGCTGCCAGACCATAGATGCCCAGCAGCGGATAGCCCACCACACTGGTTAATACCAACCAGATGGTACGCAACCCGTATTTTTCGGGCATAGAACGGAAACCCCATAACAGGGCCACTACCGATACCGTTGCGATGGTGGTCAAGAAGAACTGACCACGCAGTTTCAGCATGTATATCCAATAGCCCATGTCAACGTCTGTCAGCAGAAGCAGGGCCACAGGTATCAGCAACAGCGCCGTCCAACGGGCAGCAACAGCGAAGGTGCGTTTCAGCAACCACAACAGCAACAACCACCAACCACACAGCACGGTCACACCCAACCATGGGTAGTAGAACAATTGGGTCAGCCACGTACCCACGTAGGTCAGTATGCCTGCAGGCACAACCATCTGCTGTCGGAAGAAGAGCGGGGTGTTCAGAAATAGGTTCAACTCTTGCACTTTCCATAACAAATCACTCTCATAAACGAGCAGTCCACAGGCTATGGCAACAAGGGCGAGAATCCAGGTAATAGCGTATTTCATATATGTTTTTAGAATTTTATTCTGTTAGAGGCGGTTGAATAGTCTCTTTCTGAAAAGATTTTCTTTTTCGACTGCAAAATTAGGGATATTTTCTGAATTACGCAAGAAATTTGGTGGAAATTTCCAAGTGTAGTACCTTTGCACCCAGAAACAAGAA
>JAEEGG010008655.1_pt1 | contig 23020 bp, 11 predicted proteins | sample 9134161 | NCBI WGS metagenome assembly JAEEGG01 (sample SAMN16246543, study PRJNA631951) | gut metagenome | biome: gut microbiome; feature: rumen; material: CR-attached | host: Bos | place: Iran: Karaj | collected 2018-10
GGATAGTCCGAGCCCCACATCAGGCGGTCCATGCCCACCCACTCGGCAGCCTCGCGTATACGGCGGATAGCCGTGGGGAACGGATAGAACTCAGGGTTATAAAGCCAGGTAATGCCGCCCGACTCTACCATCACGTTCTCACCTTTACGAGCCAAAAGCACCTGACTGCGGAAAGAGGCTGTCGTCGGCATGCCGAAGTGGCCGATGGCCACGCGCAGCCGTGGGCACTCCTCGATGACCTCACCCATCTGGGCTATCTGCGCTTCGTCGTCGCCCAAGCACATCGAGAGCACCATATCGTGCTCCTCCATCAGTTTGAACACGGGCATCAGCGTCTGCAACGGCTCGTGCATACGGTGGCCGGGGAAGGCGATGCCGCGCAGACCAGCGTCGATGACAGCCTGCGCCTCGGCGACATTCCACGCCATGCCCATACACAGAAAGCGGTCGGGGTATTGCCGCTGCACCTCGGCCAGGTACTCGTTCTGACAACCGTCAATCACTTCCTGAACGACAACGGCTGCCGCCACCTGGGCGTAGTTCATGTTCGACAGGAACACCTCGGCAGTGTTCCTGCCGTCAATCATAAATGGCGGCAGCATCTGCACCTCTTCGTCCATAAAGATACTGCGGCCGTTCTTGTGCGAAAGTATCCGCTTGCCGTCAACCGTCGTGTCCTGGCGCAGCCACAGGTGGCTGTGTGCGTCGATTATGAGTTTGCCCATGTCACACGCTGCTGATTACCGATGATTTCCTTGACTTCGGCCACCAGGTTCCAGTCCGGCTCCTCGCTGGCCCACGCAATGTTGCGGCGCACGTTTTCGGGATTGGCCGACGAGAATAGCGTCGAGGCGATGCGCGGATTGCTCACCGAATACTGTACGGCAAGCTGCTCAATCGGGTAGCCCTTCTCGCTGCATAAGGCGGCAGCCCGCTGACAGGCCTCCACCAACGGCTTCGGAGCCGGGTGCCAGGCTGGTACGCCGCGCTGACTGAGCAGGCCCATCGACAGCGGCGAGGCGTTGACCACGCCAATGCCGTTTGACTCGAAAAAGTCCAGATAGTCAGTCAGGGCATCGTCGTTCAGCGTATAGTGGCAGAAGTTCAGGACGCTCTCCACGACGCCCTTTTCTGAATGCTCAATCACCCACTTCAGGTTCTCAAGCTGCAGGTCGGTGATGCCCACATGGCCCACCACGCCCTTATCGCGCAGCTCAACCAGTGCGGGCAGCGTCTCGTCGACCACCTTCTGGAGTCCGCCGGGCAGGGCAGCCTGAAACTCAATGTCGTGGACGTTGATCAGGTCGATAAAGTCGATGCCCAATCGCTCCATACTCTCATAGACGCTGTCGGTGACGCGCTTGGCCGAGTAGTCCCACGTGTTCACGCCGTCCTTGCCGTAGCGCCCCACCTTGGTGCTCAGGTAGTACTTGTCGCGCGGGATGTTCCTCAGCGCCTTGCCCAATACTGTCTCGGCCTTGTAGTGGCCGTAGTAGGGACTGACGTCGATAAAGTTAATACCACCCTCGATGGCCGTCTCGACGGCCTCGAAGCTTTCTTTCTCGTTTGTCTCCCTGAACACGCTGCCCAACGACGAGGCACCGAAGCTCAGGTGGGAAATCTTCATTCCCGTCTTTCCAAGTTCTGTGTAGCGCAACATTATATTTACGATTTACTATTTACGTTTTTCGATTCTCACATACGAGCGGTAGCCGTAGGCAATGATAAGGAGGAAGCAGACCAGCGGCAGCACGAACGACACGTTGACGGCGGGGTGGCCCATGATGGTGTGCTGGTCGATGATCAGGCCCTGCAGCGGTGGCATCAGCGCACCGCCGACGATGGCCATCACGAGGAAGGCTGCACCGAGGGTGGTATCCTGTGAGTCGACGTCCTCAAGGGCAATACCGTAGATGGTGGGGAACATCAGCGACATGAAGAAGCTGATGCCTACCAGACAGTAGAGTCCGAACATGCCCACGAAGCAGATGGCGCCCAACGAGCAGACGGCAGCGCCACAGCCGAAGATGGCCAGCAGGCGGCGCGAGTTGACGTACTTCATCAGGAACGTCGAGATGAAGCGACTGCAGAGGAAGAGCGACATGGCCACGATGTTATACATCTGGGCTGTGGCCTTGTTGATGCCTAAGTTGTCGGCATACTGGATGATGAATGTCCACGTCATAATCTGTGCGGCCACGTAGAACATCTGTGCAAGCACGCCCTCGCGGTAGATGGTGTTGTGCCACAGGTTGCTCAGCGTCTGACTGGTGGTGTGCGTGTGGCCCTGGGCCTTCTGCTCCTCGCTCTGCGTCTTGGGCATCTTGGTCAGGGCAATGATGATGAACACGGCCACGACTACCAGTCCGATGGCCACATAGGGATTGCGGATGACGGCCAGGTCGTGAACGCGGATGTCGGCCTTCTCAGCCTCTGAGAGTGCTCCGAAGATAATCTGTCCGGCAGCGTCGCGGCGGTCGCTGATGAGCTGCGGCAGCACGATGAGCGAGGCCACGCTCATGCCGCAGAGCGAACCCATCGGGTTGAAGGCCTGCGCCAGGTTCAGGCGCCGCGTACTGGTCTCCTTGGCTCCTAACGACAGGATGAAGGGATTGGCCGTGGTCTCGAGGAAGGCCAGTCCAAACGTCAGGATGTAGAGCGACACGCAGAAGAACGCGAAGCTCTCGTTTGCGGCAGCGGGGATAAACAGGAAGGCGCCGACGGCGTAGAGTCCCAGTCCCAACAGAATGCCGCTCTTGTAGCTGTAGCGGCGTATGAACAGTGCTGCCGGTATGGCCATCGTGGCATAGCCGCCGTAGAAGGCGAACTGCACCATCGATGCCTTGGCGGCCGTCAGCTCCATCAGGGTCTGGAAGGCGGCCACCATCGGGTTGGTGATGTCGTTGGCAAAGCCCCACAGGGCAAACAGCGACGTGACGAGAACGAACGTCAACAGGTACTTCTTCTCAATGAGTTTTGCTTTCATCGTTTTATGGTTTTGTTATTTTTTGGTTGCAAAGGTACAAAGTTTTTTCTTTTCGGCTTTTCGAAAATCGCTTTTTTTATTTAGCTTCTGTCGCTTTATTCGTTTTTTTTCCGTAACTTTGCAACCGATTATTACTATTCTTATGAAGAAAGTCTTTTTTACCCTAATCCTTGGCTGCACCATAGCTGCCGCCACGGCACAACAGAGATACAGGATTCCGGTAAGCGAAGCCGACGAGCAGATGCAGAAGGGACGGTACGAACCGACATGGGCGTCGCTCGAGACTCACCAGACGCCGGAGTGGTTCCGCGATGCGAAGTTCGGCATCTGGGCCCACTGGGGGCCGCAGTGCGTCGAAGGCTCGGGCGACTGGATGGCCCGCTCCTTGTACATGGAGGGCACCAACGAGTATAAGCACCACGTCAAGAACTACGGCCACCCCTCCGAGTTCGGATTCAAGGACGTGCTGCCGCTGTTCAAGGCCGAGAGATGGGACCCGGAGAAGCTCGTCGAGCGCTACAAGCGTTGCGGTGCAAAGTACTTCTTCGTGCTTGGCAACCACCACGACAACTACGACCTCTGGGACTCGAAGTACCAGCCGTGGAACTCGAAGAACATCGGTCCGAAGCGTGACGTCCTCGACGAGTGGGCTCGTGCCGCCAAGAAGGCGGGACTGCCGTTGGGCATCTCGTTCCACGCCGATCACGCCTGGACGTGGTACGAGCCGTCGCAGCGCTACGATCTGGAGGGCGAGAAGGCCGGTGTCTATTACGACGGCAACCTCACCAAGGAGGACGGCAAGGGCAAGTGGTGGGAAGGCTACGACCCGCAGCAGCTCTACCAGCAACGCCACCCCATGAGCAAGGGCTCGTGGGATAACGGCGCCATACACGGCCAGTGGGACTGGAGCCACGGAGCCTGTCCGCCGTCGCAGGAGTTCGTCGACAATTTCTACAACCGCACGCTCGACGCCATCAACCGCTACCAGCCCGACCTCATCTACTTCGACGTCACCGTGCTGCCTTTCTACCCGCTGAGCGACTGCGGCCTCAAGATTGTCACTCACCTTTATAATAAGAACCCGCGCAGCGTCGTCTTCGGCAAGATTCTGAACGACGACCAGCGCCACGCCCTGACATGGGACGTGGAGCGAGGCGCCCCCAACGAAATCATCGACGAGCCGTGGCAGACGTGCAACTGCATCGGCGGCTGGCACTACAACACGAGCATCTACGAGCAGAACCGCTACAAGACGGCCGAGGCAGTGGTCAGACAGCTGGTCGACATCGTCTCGAAGAACGGCAACCTGCTCCTCAGCATCCCCCTCCGCGCCGACGGTACCTACGACGACAAGGAGGCCCGGTTCCTCGACGACCTCGAAGCGTGGATGTCAGTCAACGGCGAGAGCATCTTCGGCACACGGCCCTGGGTGAAGTTCGGCGAGGGTCCCGTGGCCGAGAAAGACATCAAAATCAACAACCAGGGCTTCAACGACGGCCAGTTTGCCAATATGGACTACCGCGACATCCGCTTCAACCAGACCAAGAAGTACCTCTACGCCACCGCCATGAGCTGGCCTCACGACGGCCGCCTCATCATCAGGTCGCTGGCCAAGAAAGCCTCCCCTACGGGGGGAGGTTGGGAGGGAGCTCCCATTAGCAGCGTCACACTGCTTGGCTACGGTAAGCTGAAAGCCCGCCAGACCGCCCAGGGACTGGAGGTCCAGCTGCCCAAGCCCTGCAACAAGATCGCCCCTGTACTGAGAATCAACAAATAAATCGAAAACAAATAAATCGAAAATAGAAAATCGTAAATAATCATGGGAATCATCATTGGAATTGACGTGGGCATATCCACCACGAAGATTGTGGGACTGAAGGACGGACGGGTCACTTCTCCCACACGAATCACCGCCGCCGACCCCATCACATCGCTCTACGGAGCATTCGGCAAGTACCTGCACGACAACGACATACAGCTGCAGGACGTTGAGCAGGTGATGCTCACGGGTGTAGGCTCGGCCTACATCAAGGGCGACCTCTACGGACTGCCGACACGAAAGGTGGAGGAGTTCGAGGCCGACGGCCTCGGCGCACGCTATGAGTCGAAGCTCGACCACACCATCGTCGTCTCGATGGGCACGGGCACCAGCTTCGTGCAGTGCGACGGCGACGAGATGCGTCACATCGGCGGCATCGGCATCGGAGGCGGCACGCTGGCCGGACTGTCGCGCCTGCTGCTCAACACCAGCGACATCAAGGCCGTATCGGCAATGGCCATGCAGGGCGACATCAGCCACATGAACCTCCGCATCGGCGACATCTCTGCCGAACCCCTCCCCGGACTGCCTATGGAGGCCACGGCCAGCATCCTGGCCAAGGCTCAGAGCGACGCCTCGAAGGAGGACATCGCCCTGGGTATCATCTCGATGGTGCTCCAGACCATCGGCTCCGCCGCCTGGCTCTCGAGCCGCGGCTCCGGCATCCGCGACTTCGTCCTCATCGGCAACCTCACCCTCCTCCCACAGTGCAAGGAGGTCTTCCCGCCGTTAGAGAAGCTCTACAACATCCACTACCACATACCGAAGTATTCACAATACTGCACCGCCATCGGTGCCGCACTGAGCTACAAGAAATAAGTTCACCTCACGCCCTCGTTCAGGTTTCGCTCTAAGAAGAAGCGGCGCGTACGCAGGAAGAACAGGGCGACACCCGTGGCGTTCACGGCTGCCACCGTCCAAAAAGCGGCCGAGTAGCCCGCCAGCTCGCTGATGACGCCGCCCACGAGGATGCCGAGTCCCATGCCCACGTCCCACGACACGAGGATGGTCGAGTTCGCCGTGCCACGCTGACTGTTAGGCGCCACGCTGATAGTCATGTTCTGGAATGCCGGCCACATATGCCCGTTGCCCAGCCCTATCAGCAGCGCCGATGCATAGTAGCCCACCATATTCGGTACCAATATAAATAAGGTATAGCCGATGAGCGAGATGACCATGCCCTCCCCAGCGTTGTGCGTCACCCTACCCTGCCTGAGCGCCCGTCCCCCCTGCAGCCGCGACAGAATCAGACCCACCGAGCAGAGCATGAAGTAAGTCCCCGTGCCGCCCGTGATGCCCATCACCTCCTTGCCGTAAATGGCCAGATAGTTAGACAGCACACCGAAGCAGAACCCGAACGCCACCATGTTAACACCCAGCAGCCAGCCGCGAACGAGGAAGAAGCGGTCAAGGCTGATGGTGGAGGGTCGAAGCTTCTGCGCAGCAACTCCCCCTCTTCGGGAGGGGGATGGGGTGAGGCTCCCATCCACTGCCATCCCCACAACAGCCACGAAGAAGGCTATCCAAAACAACAGCTCAAAACTCTGCGTATACTTATAGACAAAGATGCCCACCGTCGGCGCAATGGCCATCGCCAGATTGTTCGACAGCCCGTAGTAGCCTATCCCCTCGGTGCGCCGGCTCGACGGCAGCACGTCGATGGCCACCGTCGAGTTGGCCACCGTCAGCGCACCGAACGGCCCCCCATGCAGCGTCCTCACAATAGTAAACAGCAACAGCGTCGATGCCGCCAAATAGCCCGCAAAGAAGATCGAGAACGCCACGAAGCTCACCATCAGCACCGTCTTCCGCGGAAACGAGTCCACCAGAAACCCGCTGAACGGTCTCATCACCAGTGCCGTCACCGTATACCCCGACAGCACCAGCCCGATCACGTCCTTAGTCGCCCCGAAGTGCTCGCTCAGGTACAGCGGCAGCAGCGGCGTCAGCACGTAAAAGGCAAAGAACAGCGCAAAGTTCGCCACCATCACCTTACAGTAGTTCCTGTTCCACAGTCTCTCCATACTCATCCTTTTGCAATCAAGCTGCAAAGGTACGCATTTTTTTCCCATTTCCCCATTTTCCCCCGCAATTATTTGCACAGTTCGGAAATAATGCCTAACTTTGCAAGTCATAATACTAACCGCTATTCAAGATGACGAACCCGAAAACCATCATATTACTGCTCGTCGCCCTGTTCTACGCAGCAGCATCCCCGGCACAGCGCGAGCGCAACTACATCTACCTCGTCGACTGCACAAAGTCAATGACGGGCTACGCCGGCTCCCCCGACATCTGGCAACCAACAAAGGATTACCTCCGCAGCGAGCTTACAAAGCACAGGCCGGGCACAACCCTCCACGTCCTACCCTTCCAGGCTAAAGCCCATCCCGCCATAAGCTTCAATGCCGAAAAACTGAAGTGGGACGATATCGAGAGAAGCATCGACGGCTATGTCCAGGTGCCCACCAATACCAGCATCTGCGATGCCTGGGACGCCATCGACTCCTTCATAGACCGCCACAAGGACAACTACATCATACTGCTCACCGACGGCAAGGACAACGTCCACGGTATGGATGCCGTGGCACGCAAACTGAGCAGCTGGTGCGGCAAGTATCCCAACACCTATGCCTTCTATGTCCAGCTCACCGAAGCCGCCGTCGACAAGAAGGTAGCTGAGGTCATCGACATCTGCGAAAACATATTCGTCGTCGACGCCAGCAAAGGAAAGGGCATCCCCGTCTTCGGCGGATTCGAGAAGGGCATCGTCATCTACGCCAACACCTTGAACCTGGACAGGCGCCACCGCCTGGCCTTCTCGGCGGCTGGCAAATATGCCGCCAAGGCAACGTGTGACGACCCTTGGTTCGACGTCGCCATCAGCGGAGGCAAAATCTCCAACGGACAGTTAGAGGTGCAGATAAACGCTCGGAAGCCCATCTCCGACATCAACGCTGGGCTCCCCCCGACCTACAGCTTTACCTTCGACGTTCAGTCCGACGAGATTCGCATCATCAACCCCACCGTCAAGGTCATCATGACCAACAAGCCCGAGCGCGCCTTGGAACTGACGTCCGAAGAGACCGACATGGGCCGGGCTTCATGGTACGACAGTTTCCTCTTCTGGGGAGCCGACACGCCCGACACGCTTCACGCCGACCTCGCAGCTGTTTTCAACGACGAAGCCAGGAAGGACGGTTCTGCCATTGAACTGCAGGTCAGCGACGATGAGGGCAGGCACGACTTCGACCTGTTCTACAACGGACAGCCCGTAAACGGCGGCCGCATCACCATGCGCAGCCAGAATCAGGGCGAAAGCATCCTCTCGCTCGTCTTCCACCCCTCGGCCAGCGAGGGCAAGCGCTACCTGAACCTGAAGCCTGTGGCCAAGCACGAGCTCGACAACATCAACGACCAGTCTGTAGAGCAGTACGCCCTCACCCTCCGCTCGCGATACGCCGTAGGCTGGAACCCCCTCAAGACCATACTCACCTGGACCGCCATCCTCCTCACGGCAGCCCTGCTCCTCTGGTTCCTCATGCTTAGGCGCCTCTTCTTCCCGCCGATAAGCGTGAAGACCATTCAGATCAGCGACCCATACTTCAGCTCCGTTAACGTGAAAGGCAAGCGGCGTGTCGTCTTCACCGACAAGAAGATGAGCCAGGGCCTCCTCAGCCGACTGTTCACCGGCGAGATTCTCTACAAGAAGAACGACGTTTGGACCTCACCGCTCACCCTCGAGGCCGGCTCGAAGCGGAAGACGCTAAGGGTGGTGCGCACGCGTGACTACACCTTCGACCCCTATACCTCAGTACTGAAGTCGCCCGAGGACTACGTTGTCGAGAACCTCAACGATAAGACGAAGATAAAAATGACCATCAATTAACAAAACCAACAAAAGATACCAACTATGGCAACAAAGATTAAGAGATGCCTCTACGTAGGCCTTGGAGGAACAGGCATGAACGCCCTGCTCCACACCAAAAAGATGTTTGTCGAGACGTACGGCGAGGTCCCGCCAATGATAGGTTTCCTTGGCGTCGACACCGATGGCGACGCCTACCAGAAAGAGCTTCCGAGCAAATACGGCCCTGTCAGCCTCGCGCCCAACGAGCAGACACCCATCCTTGTGGAAGACGCACAGGCCGCCTACATCACCAGCAAGCGGCACTTCTCGTGGGTCCATCCCGACAATGTCTTCGCACTCACGTCGATGACCAAGGGTGCAGGACAGATACGCTCCAACGGACGCTTCGCACTCATCTGCAACTTCGAGAACCTGTCTGTCAAGGTGCGCGACGTCGTCAGCCGCATCACGTCGGCCAGCATCAAGACCAACCCCAAGTATGACGCTGACTTCGTGGGCGACGTCGAGGTTCACATGGTCTTCTCCATGAGCGGCGGCACCGGGGGAGGCACGTTCCTCGACATGGCCTACGTCATCAGGCACGCACTCGGCAAGTGCAAGCTCACGGGCTACGCCGTACTGCCCGATGTCTTCGAGGCTATGTCACAATATGGTATGGAGCGCGTCAAGCCCAACACCTACGGCAGCATCGTCGACCTCGACTACTTCATGCACCTCAACGGCACCGAGGGACTCCAGTTCGACTATGTCACCAGCACACAGGAGGTCAAAAGCCGACCCTTCTCGGCCTTCTTCTTCATCGACAACAAAAACAAGGGCGGCGACTCATACAGCAACATCGACCAGCTCGCCGAGATGATCTCGCTGGCACTCGTCACGTCATCGGGCGAGCTCAGCAGCTCCGTAGACTCCGTGACCGACAACGTCGAGAAGAGCATTATGAACGGCGACGGCAAGGTGGGCGACAAACGGGCATGGGTCAGCGGCATGGGTGCCTGCGAGATCCTTTTCCGTGGCAGAGACATCAGCCAGATCAATGCCCTGAAGAACGCCCAGCGCATCATCCAGCGCATGCTCAACAGCTGCATCGACGCCAATATGGTCGCCAACAACTGGATCGACGCCCCCGAGGTGAACATACGCGAGAACGGTGGGGCTGAAAACGACAACGTCATCGACTTCCTCCTGCCCAAGAACCCGAAGTTCCCGCTCGAAGACATCGACGACGACCAGACAGCCGAGAAGTCGGCCGATGCCTACATCGAGAAAGTGGGCCGTCCCAAGGACGAGGAAGTACAGGCCCGCGTGCTCGAACTCAAGAACCGCGTCACCGCTGAGTTGCACAAGCTCGTCGTGAAGTGCATCAACCAGGAATGCGGCGTAGGACTGGCTGGCGGCGTACTCGACGCGCTGCAGAGCCAGATCGACGTTTTCCTCGGCGAGATGAACAGCGAGAAGGACAACCTCACAGAGGCGCAGCCCCGGCTGCAGAACGCCCTGAAGGTGGCCGCAGCTGACCTGAAGGAGTACAGCGAGCGCTTCTTTAAGACGAAGGGCAGGCTGGCCGACCTCCGCCAGACCGTCTGCGACGCCGCCATGACACTCGCCGTCAACATCCGCGAGCAGAAGCGGCGCGACGGGGCCGTCACCTTCTTCAGCGCCCTGCTGCAGAACGTCACCGAGGAGAAGCTGAAGCTGCGCAACATTGAAAACAAGCTGAAGGCGGTGAACACGGCGTTCAATAACAAAATTGCAGCCCTGCAGAACAACGTCAGCCGCACCAACGTCGCCTCGTTCCAGATCGATCTGGCCAAGCAGGCCATCAGCAACGTCACCATCAACGACGACGAGATTCAGATTACCGACTTCATCAACCGGCTCCCCTACACCGAGAAATTCTACGACGCCGACAACCGGCCGACAGAGGAGCTCGAGCAGGCCCTGCTCAGCTACACCGCCACGCTGCCTACTGCCCGCAAATGGGCTGCCACGACCATCGACGACATCATGAAGCAGATGGACAACGACAACCCCGAGGAGCTCAACCGCATCCTGCGACTGGCACTGGGCAAGGCGTCGCCACTGCTGAACATCAACACGCGCGGCGAGGTGGGCTACCGCGTGGCTCGCTTCACCTATGTCGGCGTGCCCATGGAAAGCACTCTGCTCAAAGACAACGGCCGACTGGAAAGTCTCGCCGGCGGCGACAAGATCAACTTCACAAGGCTCGGCATGAACGACCGCGTCATCATCTACAACCAGATTGGCGTCGTACCGGCCTACTTCATCGGGCCACTCGAAACCTATCGCCAGAAGTACAGCCGCAGCACCATTTTCTCGCACTTCGACTTCAATCTCTACAACAAGATGGAGAAGGACCACTTCTCATTGATACCGGTGAAGGACGACGGGCAGAGGGATATCGAACTGTGGGTACGGGGATTCATCTTCGGACTCATCAAGAACGAGAACGGCCATTACTACGTCAAGAACAAAGAGACGGGCATGGCCCTGCGCAGCTACTGGGTCGAACTGCCCACCTACCGCAACGACGCCTTCAACGCCTTCGTCAGCAACATACACCAGTTGCGCCCGCAGTTCAAAGACTACATCGCCACATGGCACAAGGACAACGGACAGGACGCCATCAAGGCCCTGCGTGCCGACGTCAAGGCCAACTACCGCGAGAAATACTCGCAGCTGAACATGGACGACGAGCAGCTCTTTGCACGTGGCAATGAGCAGATAGCCGACCTCATGGAGAAAGAGCTGCGCTTCGTCGAGACACTGGAATAACTGGCCATAGCCCATACGTTTGCCTATGAGACACTGCGCTAACATCTTAATCGGACACGACCTGAAGCCGCTCGCAGCTCGTCTTGGCGAGTACGTGCTGAAGTATGGCGAGGCGGGCGCACCACTGTACTTCAGCGCCATGACGTGGACCTCCACGGACGGGGTGACTGAGGTCAAGAAGGCCGTCGCCGACACCCAGCCCGCCGCGGCCTTCGTCTCGACCATGCACGACCAGTATCTCACGCGGTTAGAACCCGTGAAGACGCTTACCGGACAAGACCGGGACTTAGACATGCGGCACTTCTTCACCGATCTACACCAGAGCACAGTCACCATCAACAACCCCGGCGACAGCAACAGCCTCCTCCTCATGCTCTACGTCCCGCTCTACGACGAGCAAGCCTGCCAGGAGGCCGTCAGGATCGTCGCCGCCACAAGCGCCATACAGTCCCGCTACACCGTCGTCGTGACCGCCCTCTGCGAGAACCTTGGCAACATCGTCTCGCCGGAGCTGTTCCGCAACATCACCGCCGAAGAGGAAGACCGCAAGCGAACCGTACAGAAGGAGATGCTCAGAACGCTCGGCGAACTCAGACTGCGCCAGAACACGCTCGAGCAGATCCTCGTCATGCAGAACACCAACAGCAACGGCTTTGCACTCAATCTCGACCACGACTCACTGCTTCGCATCATCGGTGAACTGGCACTCATCTGCGTCGAGAAGTACAACACCGTCTTCACCCAGGCCAGCATCTTCGACAGGGAGCACATCGTAACGGCCATTGGCCTCTCAGTGATGAATCTCGACAAGTACTACTTCGAGAACTACCTGCTGAGGCGTGCCTACCTGCGCATCATGGAGCGCGAGGACGTCACCGCCGAGGAGGTCGACCTCAACAAGGTGGCCATCATTGCCAACGCCTGCCTGGCCAGGCACCAGGGTCTGTTCTCTGACTTCTACGCCAAGTCCGTCACCCCACAGTGGCGCCAGGAGGTGGCTCAGGAGGACATCATTGCTCAGATCGCCAAGCCGCTCGACACGAAGTTCGGCGAGGTGTTCAGCGACCTCACGGCTTACATCAACGACCCGCACTACTCGCTGCCCGAGAAGCAGGCCATCCTGGCCGTCATCCTCGGCTACGACGACGCCTTGCTGAAGGGCAACCTGTTTACCGACCAGCAACTGACGCTCGACAACCTCGACCTTGAGGTGGCCGACTACTTCACAAAGGCCAACAACGAGTGCGTCAGAATAGAGCACCAAGAGGAGCCTGAGAAGAAAGACACCATCGTCTACGGACCCCTGAAAGACCTGTGCGCCGACTGTGAAGGCAACGTGCAGCTGCCAATTGAAAGGCTGCAGAAACTGCGCAACGAGATTCGCCAGTCGACCAACTACATCCGCGAGAAGAACAAAGAGCTGGAGGAAATCGACACCATGACGCAGGATGCCGAGAAAAGCATGAAGCGGCTCACCGAAGACGGCTTTGTGGTCGACGGCACCGTCTACCGGTTCGACATCCGTCACGAGGAGGTCAAGTTCGACGAAACCTATGAACCGAAGCCGGTGACAGAAAAAAGTATCGACCTGCGCGAATTCTTTACCAAGGTGAAAGACCAGGGCCAGCTCGGGGCATGTACCGTCTTCGCCATAGCTTCAATCTATGAGTATATCCTCAAGTACAACGAGCTGGGCGACGCCGACCTCTCAGAGTCTTTCGTCTACTACAATGTGCGCCACGCCAACGGCAGGGACCTCGAGGACACGGGCAGCAGTTTCCAGGATGTCATCATGAGCATTGGCCAACAGGGCATCTGCACCGAGCCACTGCACCCCTACTCCCTGCCGCTCAGCCAGGAGCCCAGCACGGAGGCTTATCAAGACGCCAAGAAACGGCGAATCACAAAGGCACTCAACGTCAACATCAGCGAACACGACATCAAGTCGGCCATTCAGGAAGGTTACCCCGTAGCTGTCTCGCTGAAGATTTTCAACTCGTTCTATACCACTAAAGGCTTCGTCGAACGACCTACCGCCGACCAGATGGCGGAAGCCGACTACGGCTACCACGCCATGGTCGTAGTGGGCTATACCGACGAGACGCGCCACTTCGTCCTGCGCAACTCATGGGGCCAGCACTTCGGCGACAAGGGCTATTGCTACATCCCCTATTCTTACCTCTGCGACCCGGAGCTCAACCGCATGGCCTGCATCGTCAAGGAGGTGGACTGCTCCGGCGAGCCCGTCATCTCTGTCACAGGCGGCGGTGTCGGCAAGAAGAAGACGGTACAGTTCAACATGAGCGATGCCGTCATCAAGGCTCACGTCATACGAAATCTGCTCAACGAGGAACAGCTGCACCTGCACGACATGCAGGAGGAGGACTCCCGGCTGAAGATTGCCTACGAGACGCTCATGCAGACACTGGGCAAGCAGTCCGTACGCAGCAAGATTCAGGAGGACCACCAGAAAGTGCTCAACGACAGGTGGGCAAAGCTGAAGCAGCAGCGCGACGACATCAACGAGTCTCAGCGCCGAGAGGCCCTGCGCAACTTCGACTCAGAGGCGTGGAAAATCAAGCTCAAGACCCTCGGATGTCTTGCAGCTATCGGCCTCCTCTGGGTGGCCATCGCTTCGTTCTGTGACGACTTGCGCCGCTGGCTCCAGAGCAGCTGGTGCTGGGGATTTGTCGGAGCCTTCATACTGACGCTCATCTTCCTCATCCTCTACTGGTGGCATACCAAGAGCCAGCGGCGCAAGATGGAACTGGAGTTTGAGGAGAAAACGGCCGAACTTTCGTCGAAGATGCAGAAACTGCAGATGCAGGCTGCCGAAGAGAAAATGAGAATGCACGTCGCCGGCATGATCATCGACAGGCTCCTGACGCTCAGGGCATCGCTCGACAAGAAGTACCAGGGCATGAAGTCATATATAGGCAACCTCTCACTCTGGTACAGCGAGGAGCAGAAGAAGTACGAAACCATGGAGCCGCTCGTCAAGGACCCATTCATCCCACTCCTGTCAAACAGCCAGCTTAACCGCTATTTCGAGGATAACAGCGAGGTCATCACACAGGGAATGCTGCTCTATGAGTATTTCAACGGATTCAGACTCGACGACGACGCCATCATAGCCTACAAGCGCCATTTGAAGCAGAGCATACTTCAGCACATCAAGACACTGCTCGACGACTTCACCGTCTTCCGACACATCTTCGGCACGCGCACCTACCCCTTCCTCGACAAGGAGTATGCTTCCGCAAGCCACCTGCTGCCCATCCTCGACACAAAGAGCGACCCATTCTGCCAGATCCGACGCTCCGCAGTCACCGTGCCGCAGGCACGATTCCTGTTCATCCACACCGACCCTGCCGAGGAGCAGGCCTGGAAAGCGGCCTACCCGCAGTACTTCAACATGCCACCCCTCTCGGCCAGCATCGCTTCGGTGTTCAAAATCGTGGGACTAAGGCTGCAGACGCTCCTTCCCGAAGAGGTCATTCTCGACTGACGGGCTGTTCACTTCAACTGCTTGCCCTTGTAATAGGCGTTGAAGGTGTCTTCGGCGTAACCGTCGCCAGTATACCTGAACGTCGAGGCAAAAGCACCTTCCACCTTCTTGCCGTGATAGTAGGCGCTGAAAGAGTCCTTGGCGTAACCGCCCTCCAACAGCTGGAACGACGAGGCCATACAGCCTTTCAGCTTCTCGCCGAAATAATAGACGTTGAAGGCATCCTTAGCGTAACCGCCGCCCAGGTCGACAAACGAGGTGGGCATGGCATCTATCTTCTTGTCGCCATAGTAGACGTTCATCTGCGTCTTGTAATAGCCCCTGCGCGGGCCGACGGACTCGTCAACCGAACTGTGACCGGGACGGCGCCAGCTGGAACGCGCCTTCAGGCGGAACGACAACGGGTCGACATTCTCGAGCACACGGCCATCCATATACACATTATAACGGTCCTTCGCATAGCCGCAGCCTAAATCGACAAAGCTGCGGGCATCGGCCTCCATCAGGACCTCACCGCCGAAATAAACGCGACTGCGCTCAACTTCATAACCCTGGGCGTGGCTCAACGCCGCCCACCCCATCATGGTCACCAATACGAGTGACTTGAGTAAAAATGCTGTCTGTCTCATAATCGTTTTCTTTTTTGAGTTATTGTTTTGATGATGCAAAGATAGGGCATTCGCTATGAACATCAAGGAGAAAAGCCCTAATCGTAGGTGGGGATTTCCCTAAAACAGCCTCCAGCTGATTGGATATCAGAAAAAAAAATCGTAACTTTGCAGCGAAAACTAAAAGAAAACGTATGAAAGTAGTCTACGAGGACAACCACATCATCATCGTCGCGAAGGAGAGCGGCGAGATTGTTCAGGGCGACAAGACAGGCGACAAGCCGCTGTCGGAAATCGTGAAAGAGTACATCAAGGAGAAGTACCAGAAGCCGGGCGAGGTGTTCCTCGGCGTGGTGCATCGCCTGGACCGTCCCGTCTCTGGGTTGGTGGTCTTCGCCCGCACGTCGAAGGCACTGACCCGCCTGAACAAGATGTTCGCCGAGGGCGAGGTACATAAGACGTATTGGGCGATAAGCCCCACCCCCGGCCCCTCCTCCGTAGGGAGGGGAGAAACTGCGCAGGAAGCCTCCCCTACGGGGGGAGGATGGAGGGGGCTTACCCACTGGCTCGTCCGCAACGAGAAGCAGAACAAGTCGTATGCCTACGACCGCGAGGTACCCCATTCCAAGAAGGCGCAACTGCGCTACAGGGTCATCGGACGCGGCGACCGCTACATGCTGTTGGAGGTGGAGCTACTGACAGGGCGCCACCACCAGATTCGTTGCCAGTTGGCCAAGATGGGAATGCCCATCAAGGGCGACCTGAAGTACGGTTCACCACGCTCCAACCCCGACGGCTCCATCTCGCTGCTCTCGCGCCGCGTGGAGTTCATCCACCCCGTCTCGAAACAACAGATTGTCGTAGAAGCACCAGTGCCTGCTGACAGTCTGTGGCAGGCACTGGCTCCTTCGGTATAGCCAGTTTTTTTCCGTGGCAACGTTCCATAATGTCAATGATTGCTTGCCCCGACAGTTCTGCGGGTTTGGGACAGACGGCGCACCTCACGTTCGCACACTCATTGCCCTGTGACGCCGCATAGTAGGTGACACCCGGCGCACCTGACACTTAACCCACTGATTTTCAGATTCATTCTTCTCAGAGTAGGTCGCACCAGAAGCCACACCAGAGGTCGCACCTATAAGGTTTAGAAAGATACGACAGAGCGAGAACGTGACGGGTTATGACTGAATTCTCGAGAGAATTTGGCCAAAAGGGGACGCTTTTTCCCAAAGACTGGGCAGACCTTTGTGGCGTTGCCCCCTGGCATACGCCGCTCCCCCCTTTTGGCGGGAGCGCCCAAAGGTGCGACCTCTGGTGCGACTTCAGGTGCGACCAACCTCGGTAAATTTGGCTCTGATAATCAGGCAGTTAAGTGTCAGGTGCGCCAGGTGTTACCACCGATTGATTTCTAATGAGCTTAGGCTACTTTCAGGTAAAACCTGCAATTTTTCTTCATTTAATTAGGTATTGTCAGTTTTATTGTGTATATTTGCGCTCAAATACTAAACAATTTATGGCAAATCAATGAGAAGTAAGTTTTTCAATAACGATACAGGCAACACCTTATTCGATAAACTAAAGGGTATTGCTTCCGGAATGGCCAACTTTGACCGTTTCCTGGCTGTTGTGGGCTTCTTCCGTTCTTCTGGCTATTTCAAACTGCGCAAGGAACTGGGTAATGTGGAAGAAATCAAGATCTTGGTCGGCATCAATATTGATGACATTTTTCGTCGGCACAATAAGACAATGTTGATGCTGGAGAGTGCCGAGCAAGCAAAAGTCGTCTATGATGAGGAATTCAGACAAGACATTATCAATGCCCGTTATGCGCCAGAGGTTGAGGAAGGTATATTACAAATGTGTCAGGATCTTGTGGATGGCAGGCTGCAAATGAAAATCCATGCGACAAAGAATCTTCATGCCAAGTTCTACCTATGCCTTCCTCACACTCATACTGAGAATACTGATGGCTGGGTCATTATGGGCTCTTCCAATATTTCTGATTCAGGACTTGGCACAACCCAGTCTCCCCGATACGAACTGAATGTAGCCATGAAAGACTTTGATGATGTTGACTATTGCCATTCGGAGTTTAAAAAGCTATGGGAAGAAGCTGTCGCTTTGACCATTGAAGACATTGAAAGCATCAAGCAGAAGACATACTTAGGTTATCAGCCTACGCCATACGAAATCTATCTGAAAGTGCTCATTGACACCTTTGGCGACCAGATTGAGGATGATTTCTCAATACAGTTGCCCAACGGGGTTATGGAACTGAAGTATCAGACGGATGCCGTCATACAAGGCTTCCAAATGCTGATGCGCCATAATGGCCTGTTCCTTGCCGATGTGGTGGGCCTTGGTAAAACGATGATTGCCACGATGATTGCCAAGCGTTTCATTGAGGCAAATGGAAAGAACACCAACATCCTCGTTGTCTTCCCTCCTGCTTTGCGTGAGAACTGGGAGAACACCTTCAAACTGTTTGGCATATACAGAAAGGCGCAGTTCATCACAAATGGCAAACTCTCCAGCGTGCTGGAAGGGAAAGACCAGTATAAGGCGAAAGAAGAGTTTGACTTGATTATCGTTGATGAGGCTCACGGCTTCCGAAATGGTGGCTCAGGCAAATACGATGACCTTCAGAAAATCTGTAAGGCAGAGTGTGTAAACGTAGGCTTGCTGAAAAGCCAGCGAAAGAAAGTGATGCTCCTTTCTGCCACTCCGCTCAACAACCGTCCAGAAGACTTGCTGAATCTGCTATTGCTTTTCCAGGATAGCCAGAGTTGCACCATCGACGGTATCCCCAATCTGAAAGGTTTCTTCGCAGAGCACATCAAGTCTTATAACCTGCTGATGAAGGAACGTGAAACGAGGGATGTTACTGCTGATGTTGACAGAATCTATGAGGTCATCCGTGAACGAGTCATCGATAAGGTAACTGTTCGTCGTACCCGTCATAATATTGAGAACGACCCAGAATACAAAAAGGATCTCAAGGCACAGGGTATCATTTTCCCCAAGCCCCAACCTCCCATTTCCCTTGAATACCAGATGGATGCAGATACCAGCCAGCGTTTCTTCTATACGCTGAATGTTCTGTCTGATGACAAATTCAATCCTCATTTGTATTATGCCCGTTATCGTGCCATTGAGTTCCTGAAGCCGGAACTGCGTGCGAAGTATCGCAATGCCGTTCATATTGGCCAGACGTTGGCAGGCATCTATCGCGTTCACATGGTTAAGCGTCTGGAAAGCAGTTTCCACGCTTTTAAGCTTTCTTTGGCAACCTTGCTGCGCATTACCGATGACATGTTGAAGATGTTTGCAGAAAACAAAGTTATCATTGCCCCTGAGCTTAACGTAAAGGATTTACAAGCAAAGGGAATGGAACTTGACGAGATTATCGAGAAAGCCCTTTCGAAAGGCTATCAGGAAAGCGATATTCTCTACAAGGCAGATGACTTTGAGCCCGAGTTCATTGAAATGCTGCAACACGACAAGCAGGTGCTTGAAGTTCTCAATGCAGACTGGAAGAAAGAACATGATGACCAGAAGTTTGACCTGTTCCAAGACAAGCTGGAAAACGAATTCTTCGACATCCGCAATCTCTCGGGCAAGTTGGTCGTATTCTCTGAAAGCGTTGATACACTCAATTATCTGAAGGGCAGATTGGAGAACGAGCTGGGGCGGAAAGATGTGCTTACCATTACAGCGGAAAACCGCGACAGGCTGGCAACTGTCATCAAGGAGAACTTTGATGCCAATAGTGAAGTCCAAAAAGACCAATACAACATCATCCTCACTTCAGATGTCTTGGCAGAAGGTGTCAATCTGCATCGCTCACACATCATTGTCAACTATGATTCTCCTTGGAATGCCTCGCGACTGATGCAGCGCATAGGGCGTGTGAACCGTATCGGCTCAGTGGCGGAGTACATCTACAATTACATGTTCTATCCGTCGCCACAAGGCAACGAACAAATCAAGCTTTACGAAAATGCACTTGTCAAGTTACAAGGCTTCCACTCTGCCTTTGGTGAGGATGTGCAAATCTATTCCAAGGAGGAAATTGTCAAGCAGTTCCAGATGTACGACAGCAACGTGAAGGACAGCATGGACGAGAAACTGGCCTTGATTCGAGAGCTGCGCGATGTCTATAACAACAATCGGGAACTCTACGACAAGGTGAAACAGTTGCCGCTGAAGAGTCGTGTGGCTCGTGATACAGGAAAGCATCAGGACAAGACCATTGTATATGTCTCATCCGATGTTAAGACAGAGTTCTACCTTGCCACAGACAAGACCATTGTGCCTGTCGATTTCCTGCAGGCCGTCAAATATCTAAAGGCCAAGCCCGAAGAGCAGGCGGCTCCGTTCTTGCCCGACAGCAAGAACTATGACCATGTAAACCGTGCTTTGCGTAAATACACCTCTGAATATGTGGAGGCTGCCGACGATGCATCCATCAATCGCACCGACCTTGACAACATATCAAAGACTGCGCTCAACTTCCTGCGTCGCATTTGTCAGGTCATAACGGACAACACCACAAAAGTGCAATGCAAAATCCTCACCGACTATATTAATAAAGGTATATACACCCAGTTACCTCGTCGCTTGCGTGATTTGTCAAAACCGTATAAGGGCGACAAAGTGCAGATTAAAACCGACGAGGCAAAGCTGAAGAAAACACTGTCAGAATTGATAGGCGAATACCAGACCATGAGCGAACAGATGCAGGAACAGGCTGTTCCCAAAGCAAGTGACCCACAAATCATTATTTCCGAAACTTTCATCTAAAGCCGTCTGCTAAATCGGCAGATAACAACTGCCGATTTAGATAAAGAGTTGAAATATAATTATTTAAGATTATGACTTATAGCAAAGACAACCTCCGACAGATATTCCAACAGCCGTTCAATCAGCAAGAATGGCAAACCATGCTGCGCAGCTATTTCCACGCGACTGAGTTGAAAGCAGCGCCTGAGCGCATTGAAGGTACAGCCGATGATGAGCAAGGCTATTACCTTGGAGCCATCGACACCACCGACAGCTACCGTATCGGCTTGTTCTATTATCAGATTCAACATGGCAATGTGGCCCGCAAACGTGTTGGTTTGCGTAATCTCGTTAAGTCGTTCGTCAATCCCAATTGGGGTGAGTTTGACGCAGCGCTTGTGGTCTTTGATAGTGGCTCAGTCTGGCGTTTGTCTTTTGTATGCGACATTAAGGGCGAGAATACTGCCGCCAAACGTTATACATACGTCTTTGGCGAGACTGACAATTACTATAACACGCCCGTAGGGCGTTTTGATGCCCTGCAACGTAATGGCATTTCGTTCGAGAACATCAAGGATGCCTTCTCGGTGGAAGCCCTGACGAAACAGTTCTACCAAGACCTATTTGAATGGTATCAGTGGGCCGTCAAACCTGAAACGGGAATCACTTTTCCTAATAACACATCAATAGAGGATGACGACCGCGAGGATATTGACATTAAGATTATCCGGCTGATAACGCGATTAATGTTCGTATGGTTCATTAAACAGAAAGGTCTTGTGCCAGAACGAATCTTTGACACTGGTTTCTTATCAACAATACTCAAAGACTTTGAGGCACAATCAGCAACTAATGGGGCATTCTACAACGCTATCCTCCAAAATCTATTCTTTGCCACTCTTAACCGAGCCATTATTGATGAAGATGGAAACCAACGCAAGTTTGCAAAAGCGAGCAAACGTGACATCAAGACACTTTATCGCTATGCTGAACTGTTTTGTATAAGTGAGGAAGAGGTCATTAACCTGTTTGCTGAAGTTCCTTTCCTAAATGGTGGACTCTTCGAATGTCTTGACAAGACACGATATATAGATGGTGTAGAAGTTGCATACAACTTTGATGGGTTCAGCCGCAACAACCTTAAATTTGCAGACGGTCGCTATAAGCATCGCGCTGTAGTTCCAAATGTTTTGTTCTTCAAACCTGAAAAAGGTTTGATTTCTATATTGAGTCAATACAATTTCACTATCGAAGAGAATTCGCCAGAAGAACAGCAAGTAGCCCTTGACCCAGAGCTATTGGGAAAAGTGTTCGAAAATCTTCTGGGTGCATACAACCCAGAAACTAAAGAAACGGCTCGTAACCAAAGCGGCTCTTTTTATACACCTCGTGAGATTGTTAACTATATGGTGGATGAGAGTTTGATTGCCTATTTGGGCGATACTCCGCTTGTACGCTCGTTGTTCAGTCCCGACTTCGTGGCTGATGAGTTACAGTGGTCGGAATACCAAATGATTGCCGGCAAGTTGAAAAGTGTGAAGATTTTCGATCCAGCCTGTGGCTCTGGGGCATTCCCTATGGGATTGCTCAATCGAATCGTGGATTTATTGCAAAAGATAGAGACAGACACGACAACATACAACCTAAAGCTAAGAATAATAGAAAACTGCCTCTATGGGAGTGACATTCAAAGCATTGCAGCACAGATAACGAAACTCCGCTTCTTCATCTCTCTCATTTGCGATTGTGAGAAGAATCCGTCTAAGCCAAACTTTGGCATACCCACCCTGCCCAACCTTGAAACGAAGTTTGTGACGGCAAACTCCTTGATAGGAAGAAAGAATAAGGGTAAAGAGGTACAGGGAAATTTATTTGTTGACAGCCAAATCAATGAAATCAAGCAACAACTGCGTAGTTGTCGGCATCAACACTTCAATGCGTCTTCAACAGCCAAGAAGGTAAGACTTAGAAAACAGGATGAAGAGCTGCGGGGAAAGCTTACAGAACTATTGTCTGAAGGATTCGAAAGTCAACTTGGTGCAGAACAATTGGCCGCATGGAACCCCTACGACCAAAATGCTGTCAGCCCGTTCTTCGATGCAGAATGGATGTTCGGACTCACCGATGGCTTTGATATTGTTATAGGTAATCCTCCATACATTCAATTACAAAACAATGGCGGCGAACTGGCCCGTCTCTATCAAGACAACAATTACAAGACTTTTGCCCGCACAGGTGACATATATTGCCTGTTCTATGAACGTGGATGGCAACTGTTGAAGGATGGTGGTCATCTTTGCTATATCACCTCTAACAAGTGGATGCGTGCTGGATATGGTGAAAAGACACGCGAGTTCCTTGCTAACCGAACGAACCCTATGCTGCTAATAGACTTCGCTGGTGTGAAGATTTTTGAAAGTGCAACAGTTGATACGAACATCCTTCTCTTTTCCAAGTCTGTCAACCGGCACAACACTATCTGTGCCGTTACCAATAAAGAGAACAAGGACAGCATAAAGAATTTGAGCGATTTCGTGCAGCAACAACACACTGTTTGCGAGTTCACTACCTCTGACTCTTGGGTAATACTGTCGCCTATTGAGCAAAGCATCAAACGAAAGATAGAGGCCGTAGGTACACCGTTGAAGGA
>JAEEGG010008656.1_pt1 | contig 23017 bp, 9 predicted proteins | sample 9134161 | NCBI WGS metagenome assembly JAEEGG01 (sample SAMN16246543, study PRJNA631951) | gut metagenome | biome: gut microbiome; feature: rumen; material: CR-attached | host: Bos | place: Iran: Karaj | collected 2018-10
TCGGCCTTGCAGTCGTTCTTCTGCTCCCAGTTGGCGATGGCCTAGCGGAGGAGTTTCTCCACGTCGGCGGCGGCAGCCTTCTTCGAGAAGTGAAGCACACCAAGTGCGCGGTTCACCTCCATGCCGCGAATCATGTCGACGACATAGCGCATCTTGCGCGGAGAAGAGGGGCAGCCTTTCAGCTTTGCAAAATACTGTGTCTTAAGAGCTGCTTTTCTTTCTTCAGCCTTAATATGTTTTCTTGCTCCCATTTTACTTTCTTACTTTTTTACTTTTTTACCTTTCCCCGGCATTACTTCTTGTTGCCAGCGTGCCCGCCGAAGCGGCGTGTGGGTGCGAACTCACCGAGCTTGTGGCCCACCATGTTCTCAGTAATGTAGACAGGGATGAATTTGTTACCGTTATGAACTGCAACAGTGTGCCCCACGAAATCGGGGGAAATCATTGATGCCCTGGCCCAAGTCTTCACGACGTTCTTCTTGCCGCTCTCATTCATGGCGAGAACTTTCTTCTCCAGAGAGACGTTGATGTACGGACCTTTCTTTAATGAACGACTCATAATTATCTCAGTTTAAACTTCGTGATTACTTCTTGTTAGCTCTTTCAATGATGTACTTGTTAGAAAGCTTCTTCGGTGCACGCGTCTTGAGGCCCTTTGCATACAGACCCTTGCGCGAGCGCGGATGTCCGCCGCTCTGACGGCCTTCACCGCCACCCATCGGGTGGTCGTGCGGGTTCATCACGACGCCACGGTTGTGCGGACGGCGGCCCAGCCAGCGTGAGCGGCCTGCCTTGCCCGACTGCTCCAGGGCGTGGTCGGAGTTGCCTACGGCACCAACGGTAGCCTTACAAGCGGAAAGCACTTTGCGGGTTTCTCCTGAGGGGAGCTTCACCACACAGTAGTTTCCTTCACGAGAAGTAAGCTGAGCAAAATTACCAGCCGAACGAACGAGCAGGGCACCCTGTCCGGGACGGAGTTCAATGTTGTGAATCACCGTACCCACAGGAATGTTGGCCAGGGGGAGGGCATTGCCAATCTCTGGTGCTGCCTCGGCCCCGGACAGCAGCGTTGTGCCAACCTGCAGCCCATTGGGAGCAATAATGTAGCGTTTTTCACCATCTGCGTAGAAAAGCAGAGCGATGCGAGCCGAGCGGTTCGGATCATACTCAATAGTCTTCACTACGGCAGGAACACCATCTTTCTCTCGCTTGAAGTCAATCAGACGATACTTCTTCTTGTGGCCGCCGCCCATGTAGCGGACAGTCATCTTGCCGGTGTTGTTTCGGCCACCGGTAGAACGCTTACCGTAAACGAGAGACTTTTCTGGCACGGATGCAGTAATATCCTCGAACGTGCCAATAACCTTGTGTCTTTGGCCCGGAGTTACGGGCTTTAATTTACGTACTGCCATTTCTTTTATTCAATATTGCTGTAAATATCAATTTCCTCGCCCTCCTTCAGAGTAACGATCGCCTTCTTGTAGGCGCTCTTATGTCCCTTCACGAGACCTGCCTTCGTATAGCGCTGGCTGCGCTTGCCGGCGTAGCGCATCGTGTTCACCGACTCTACAGTGACGTTGTACTGGGCCTCGACCTCCTTCTTGATCTCAATCTTGTTAGCCTCAGGACGCACCACGAAGCCATACACGTTGGGGCGCTTCTCCGTGACGTCGGTCATCTTCTCAGTGACCAGTGGTTTGATGATAAATGCCATGTCTATATATTATTTGACAATTTACTGTTTACGATTTTGATTCATCCCAGAATTCCGTCAACGACGTCCAACGACTTCTCCGTGATGATCAGGACATCGGCGTTCAACACTTTGTACGTATTGACCTTCTCTGCCTCAATCACCTCGGCGCGCTGCAAGTTACGAGCCGACAAATATACGTTTTTATTTGCGTTTGGCAAAACAAGAAGCAGTTTCTTGCCGTCGACTTTAAGATTTTTAGCAATATTTACAAATTCTTTAGTCTTCGGAGCGTCAAAGGAGAAATCTTCCACCACCAGGATGGCGTTCTCCTGAGCCTTGCAGCTCAATGCCGACTTGCGGGCAAGTTCCTTTACTTTCTTGTTCAGCTTGAAGCTGTAGTCGCGGGGTTTGGGGCCAAACACGCGGCCGCCGCCACGCAGCAGGGGCGAGTTGATGTCGCCATGACGTGCGCCGCCGCCGCCTTTCTGGCGACCGAGCTTGCGTGTGGAACCGCTGATCTCGCTGCGCTCCTTCGACTTGGCGTTGCCCTGGCGCTGGTTGGCCAGATACTGCTTCACGTCCAGATAGACGACGTGCTCATTAGGTTCAATCCCGAAGATAGCCTCGTTCAGGGTTACCTTTCTTCCGGTCTCCTGACCTTTGATGTTCAATACACTAACTTCCATTTTACTTCTTGATTAAGAGGGTTGAACCATTGCATCCTGCGACACTGCCCTTGATGACGAGCAGATTTTTCTCGGGGATGACCTTTAACACCTTCAGGTTCTGCGTTGTCACGCGGTCGCCACCCATGTGGCCACCCATGCGCATTCCCTTGAACACTTTTGCGGGGTAAGAGCAGGCACCGATAGAACCGGGCTTGCGCAGACGGTCGTCCTGACCGTGGGTGCTCTGACCGACACCGCCGAAACCATGGCGCTTCACAACACCCTGGAATCCCTTACCTTTCGATGTGCCTACAACGTCTACGAACTCTGCGTTAGCGAAAAGCTCTACGGTGAGCGTATCACCCAGGTTGTAGTCCTCATCAAACTTGAACTCGGCCAAGTGGGCCTTCGGGGTTGTGCCGGCTTTCTTGAACACGCCCATCATCGGCTTTGTGGTGTTCTTCTCTTTAGCCTCGCCAAAACCCAGCTGGACGGCCTTGTACCCGTCCTTCTCAATGGTTTTGACCTGTGTCACAACGCAAGGACCAGCTTCAATCACTGTGCACGGTATGTTCTTACCGTCACTGAAAACGGATGTCATTCCGATTTTCTTTCCTAATAATCCTGGCATTTCAGTTTTTAATGTTTAAAATAATGTAGATATATTGTTTTTTTGTCCTTTTTAAGTGTCACCACGCTTGCAAAAACCCAAACACACACTTAAAAAGAGAATCAGTCTATTTCCTTTTTCGGAAGCTAAACCGTTCTTTTTCAGCGTATTGATAGCCTATAGCCAGCGCAATAACCACTTTTGCGGGTGCAAAGGTACGCATTTTTTTTCATTCCTGCAAATTTTTTTAGCATTTTTTTTGATGGCACGCGTGTAATCGGCTCAATCGGCTCAAGTAGTTGTTTGTAGCCTGAATTATTCATAGGATTTTATGTTTTACACGAACTGCCATAAATTGAACGCGAATTTCTCATAAATTAAATTTTTGAACAATTCGTGTTTAATTCGTGGCAATTCGTGTTAAAAATCAAAGACATTTGAGAGGAACTTGTAATTGTCATGAATAATTCAAGCTAGAGAATTTTCCCAAAAAGTGCCGCCGCTCGGAAAAATACGAACGCCGTTTGAAAAAATGGCGGCACTATATTTCAGAATAGTGCCGCCGTTTCCCGCTTATCACTTTTCAACTCTTCATCCGTCGTTTCGACCCGCCAGTAGCTACAATGGTGAGTCCGGCCGCCTTTGCAGCACATCCTATGAAGAGGTCATAATCTTCAATCGGTGTACTAATGCTCTGAAGCTCTGAAGTATATATAGAGGGCCTCGATGGCGTCGGCGGGCGTGATGGCATGGTCGTCAATCAGGTCGGCAGCAGCTAGAATGAAGCCGTTCTGGGTGACGCCGAAGTAGTGGTAAAGAATCATGATGGCATCGGCGGGCGTCACACTGCCGTCGCCGTTCACGTCACCCATCAAGCCGCTAAAGGGCAAGGTGGTAAAGGTGGCGATAGCTGTCCAGTCGGAGGTATTGTCACCCACCACGCTCTGCACCTGATATTCATATTCAGTTTCTGGCAGCAAGTCGGTAATGGTCACCGTAGATTCCGTGGTGCTGATCGTCTTCCAGGCTTCCTTTGTGTAGATACGGATGTCGTCGATAACAAGATTATATTTGTTGGAGGTGTACTTCAGGCAGACATACTTCGTTCCTGCGGGGATGGCCTGCTTGTAGAAACACCAGTGCTGGCCGGAGACCGAGACGTCAGGGCCGAAGGTGAAATCGTCGACGGCCGTTCCCGTCGAGCTAGTGCCCACATTGAATGACTCAGTATTAATGTCGCAATTACTATACCAGAATTCCAGCATCGCGTCTCCCGGCACATCCGTAAGCTCCGGTGAGAGGAGATACTGCGGAGTTGTCATCCTTGCACCATCTTTATAATAGCAGAACCTGAAGACAGAGGTTCCAGAATGAATGGGCAGGGCTGTTCCAGAGAAGACATTTGTCCAGTTTCCATAATTTTCTCGCGTCCAGCCGTTGAGTCCGTTCTCGAAACCTTCCGTCAGGAGGACATCGCCCTCAAGGTTCGTCTGACGGTGCCGCACATTGTAGCTTTCGGACATGCCCGTCCAGCTGATGGTGGCTGTAGTCGACGTAATATCATTCACAGCAACGTCCTTAAATTCAAGGCTCTTCCCAGGGGTGGTGAAGGAAGCGAGGGTTGTCCATTCAGAGGTCTCGTTGCCCACGACGCTCTGCACCTGATAATTGTAGGTTAAGTATGGTGTCAGGCCTGTAAAAGTAACAGAGTTCTCCGTCGTGCTTAGGTTAATCCATTCCCTAGAGGCATGATAATAGATGAGAATATCATCGAGGCGAACCGCGTTCTGATTGTCTGCCATGTATTGCCAGCAGACATACTTAGTCCCGGCGGGAATTTTTTGGCTGTATTGGCTCCAACCATCAGAAAAGTTTATGTAAGACCCCCAAACAAAGTTCTCCATTGCATTCGTGTTGCTACTGGTGCCAATACGAATAGATGATCTTCCTGTACTACTTCTACGATAGAATTCCAGCGTGGTTTCTTCCGGTATACCCGGCAGTTCAGGCGAGATAAGGTATTGATCAGAAGAGCCATCAGAAGAAGCGAACTCGAAATAACAGTAGCCAGAATGAGAACGCTGTCTATTATTTTTTCGTCCAGTATTATTACTACAATCCCTGAGTGTCCAGTTATCGATGCTATTTTCAAAACCCTCAGAAAGAAAAGCCGCTTCAGAGCATCTAACGTTGTAGCTCTCGGCAGTCCCCGTCCAGCTGATGGTGGCCGTGAAAGGGGTTGTCGTGACGGTCACGTCCGTGGGTACAGTCACCGTCTGACTGGTTTGTTCTACATGTGCCTTTACCCCGCCGAACCAGCAGGCCAACAGCAGGGCAGTCACCGTCCGCCCCGTCCATACGCTCAAAGCTTTAGTCTCAGTCTTCATCTCTTTAATTTACTATTTTATTCTCTACAACGAATTAAGACGAATGACACGAATTGTAAACTGCACAGCACAGTTCGCGTTCGTTCGTTTAATTCGTGTTCATTCGTTATAATTCGTATCATTCGTTATAATTCGTAACATTCGTGTCATTCGTCTTAATTCGTTGTTCCTTAAGAATCTCCCAGTCCGAAACGCCTAACTCCAAAAGCTATTCCGGTTCCTTTACCCCGATTTCCGTCATGCGGATAGCTCGGGCACCGTTGCTGCCGGCTCCGAAGTATTTGTAGAGGGTCTCGATAGCGTCGGCGGGCGTGATTTTATGGTCGCCGTTCAGGTCGGCGGCGACCTCGTTGAAGCCGTTCTGGGTGACGCCGAAGTAGTGGTAGAGAATCATGATGGCATCGGCGGGTGTCACCTTCCCGTCGCCATTCACGTCGCCCGGCAGGACTGTCGTGCCGTCGTTGAAGTTCAGCACGACGGACGTGACGGTGGCATCGTCCAGCTGGATGTAGGCGCGGCAGGCGTTGAGCGTAGTTTCGCCGACGGGATAGAATACCGTGCTGTTGTCACTGAAGAGCAGGTCGCTCGTGGTGAGGGTGACGGGGCTGTAGCCGCCGATGAACTTGCCGCCCGTGAAGCTGACCGTCTGGCGGGCCTGCGCAGCAGCGCTGTTGTCGATGGTGCCCCCCGGGAACACGGGATTCTCGATGTCCGTAGGATCAATGTCGGCAGAGGGCTTCAGCATCAGTCCTCCGTTGTCGTTCAGCGTCCACTGACTGCCAAGGAAATCTACGTAACGGGAATCATTGACGCTGCCGCCTCCAATAATTAATATAATTCCTAATCCCCTCCAGGTTCCCTGCGTGATGCGTTCATCATGATGCATACAGTTACTGATGTTGATCGTACCCCCGTCAGTCATCACTAGGTTGATATCTCCAATATATTCGTGGTCATCCTCAAAATAAATCTGTTGGTTATTGGAGTATATGCCAGTGGCCCAGCAAGTCAAGAGGGTGAGAGTACCACCAGCGGAGCCGCCACCACAGAAGACTCCGATATAGGAGGAAGAGAGGTTGCCAGTCAGCATGCAGTTGGAGATGGTGGTGGCCGATGTAGTGCCGTGGCCCAGGATGCCGCCGATACTCGACGGGCCGCTCACCGATGCCGCCATCCAGCAGTCGTGGATGCTGTTCGTGCCGCCCAGGGCAGCGCCAACGATGCCGGCGCAATAGTTTCTACCCTTCACGGAACCCGTCACCTTCACGTTACGGATGGTGGCGCCTCGGATGTAGCGGAACGGCGCGGCATACTCGGCCCCTGAGTCATTGATGCTGACGTCGAGCGTATGGCCGTTGCCGTCGAAGGTTCCGCAGAACGGGTGGTCGGCCGTGCCCACCATGTCAGACACATGGATGTCGGCACCCAGCAGCACATTCTTCCCGGCAAAGGTCTCGCCTGTCTCCACGCGCTGGGCGAAGACTGTCCATTCGGCGTCAGTGTTGATGATGAGCTTGGCACCGTTGGTCCACTTGACAAGGAAGGGCTGTCCAGCCTCGATAAGTCCACCTCGCTCCTCCGAGGGGGAAGATTGACCCCCATCCCCTCCTTCTTCCAAGGGAGCCACCTCCTTGAAGTTCAGCGTCAGCGTACCGCCGCTGAAGTTCGATGTGGCGGCATCCAGCACCCTCAGCGTGGCATCGGCCAAGGACGAGGAGGCTATCTGCGTAGCATCCATGCTGAACGGCAGGCACAGCGTGTTCCACTCGCCGTCGCGCGAGAGCGTCCTGTCTTTCAGGACCACCACCTTATGGTCTGTATTGCCGCTGGCCACGACCGCCTCGATGGTCGCGCTGTTGTCGGAGGCATCGGCCAGATTCATCCCCCATCCGGCGTAGAGCGTCACACGGCCGTCGGCATCGAAGGGGATGGCGGTGGCTGGCGAGGACATAGCCGCATCGGTGTACCAGCCTGCAAAATCGTCACCGATGGAAGATCGGTCGCTGCCGAAGACAGCATGGAAGGCACCGTTACCCGTATTGTGGCAGTCAAGCAGCAGATCACTGGTATCGGCGATGGGACCATAGGTACCGGTAAAGCAACCCTCTTGGAAGGTGACTGGCGTCGGAGCAATATTGCTGATTGTCACGCCTTTGAACAGCGGATTGTCGATGGAAGCGCCACCATCAGCCCACTTCACGATATATGGCTTGCCGGCATCGATAGTCGTGGCTTCCGTGAAGTTCAGCGTCAGTGTGCCGTCGGTGAAGTCCGAGCTGTTCATCCTCTTCACGATGGCGCCCTCGAGGGGAGAGCCCTCCAGTGATGCGCTGAAAGGCAGGCACAGCGTGTTCCAGCTGCCGTCGCGGTGGAGTGTGTAGCCCTGAAGTATCACATCATGCTTTTGCCCGTCGTTAATGGCGACAACGTCGGCTTTGCCTGCTAAGGGTATGTAGTTATCAGTGGTGAAAGTGGCTAAATCCGACCATTCAGAATGGGAGCCATTCCACAATCTCATCCTGTACTCGTATGTGGTTTGCGGGCTGAGTCCTGTCAATGTAATGTTGCGTTCTGAGGATGTCTGGCTTGTCCAGTTATCTGACGTCCGATAGATATTTACATTGTCGACTATGAGCCAAGAGTCATGTTTGCTCCTGTGGCGGAAGGCAATGTAGCCTTCCTCGCCAATGAGGTCGCTAAGGGATATCTCATAATAACCTTGATCGGTTGTATGAATACTTGAGGGTTCTATCGTAGCAAGCACTCTCTGGCTATCGGGATCAAGCAAACTTGAGACAGCACTTTTGAAGAACAGCACCTCAGCCTTATCATACTCCCCGTCAAAATCATTGCTTAAGGGGAAGAAAAATGCCTGGAAATACAAGGTTCCTCCGGATATGGTCATCCTTGGCGTATAAAGCCAGTCATCAATATCGAGGGTTTCTGTATATGTTGAATTATTGTAAGTCACTGTGCGATAATTGATTGAAATAGCGATATTACTTCCGTTCGCTCTCTGGCATTGCCAGGCACCAGTACCGGCTGAATGAAAGAAATTTCCATTTCTATCGTAAGCGCTCCATCCTTGCTGGCCGTTGAGGAAGCCTTCATTGCAACTTTCAAAGTCTTGGTGGAGCTGGGTCGCCTCCCTGTATTCCAATTCGAAAGTGTTGGCACTGCTACCTATCCAACTGACATCAGCACTCGTGGCAGTGATGTTGGAAACGACCACTTGTTGGTACACTGGCGAGGCAGTAGTCGATTCGAACCTAAAGTCGTCCAGACAAAGATCTCCCGCACCACTACTCCACTTGATCGCAACATATTTGGTGCCCGCAGGCAAGTAATTGACATACTCTTGCCAATTATTCTCGTATGTAGTAAAGCTTTTAGGAAACCAAGTGAAATTAGCGGGGTCTTTTGTCGAGGTGGAATAGCCCACTACAAATCCAACATGACTGGGTGAAACAGCTTGAGTGTAATAGAATGAGATTTTTACGGGTCCTGTGAAGCTTAACTGGGGCGATAACGCCCAAATGCCTTCTCTTTGACCGCCAACGCTTGCTCCGAATAATTGAAGACAGCAGTTTCCATTGAGTGAATATTTATTGGAAGTCGAATAAAGCATTGCATTGAAGTCTCCATCTGTGACGCGCCATCCGGCCATCCCGTTTTCGAAGCTTTCCTGATAAGGCAGGGTGCTCACGGCATGAGCCTCCGTCTGGAAGTAGATGGTTGCATAATGGCTGCTATTATCGCCTGAGAAAATGGTTCTCACGCGGAACACATAGTCAGTGTTTTCAGTCAGATTTACGAGGGTGACGGAAGTGGCAGTTGCCGTAGCCCACGCAGACCAAGAATTCTCAGTCGTCTTTTTGTACTGATAGGCGTAGCTCTTGGCACCAATGACAGGCGACCATTTGATGGTGGCACCATGCTCGGTCATGTTGCTGAAGGCGAGGTCGGTTGGCTTTAATTGCGAAGCATTCTCATAGAGACTGAAGTCGTCAAAATAGACTATGCCATGAATATTAGAATAGCTGTCATGATCGAAATTGATAGCAACATACTTGGTTCCTTCGGGGAACTCATTTTCATACAATTTCCACCTTTTCCTGGAGGGAGCGAGCTTCTCACCCCAAATGAAGGCGTCAGGTTCGCTGGTCGTGGTGGAATAACCAACGAGGAAACTATAAGTCAGCGTCGTTCTCGGACAACCATAGCGAAAAGTCACCGTCACAGGCTTGGTACCGGACAACCGAGGAGAAATCAAGTATTGCGCGCCGAAGCCTTCCCCGATTGTATGGATTCTGAATCCATACAAGCCGACACATGCGGCTTCACGACATATTCCCGACATCTCTGGATTGAGATGCACAGCAGTCCAGCTATCCATACCATTTTCGAAATCCCAGTCGTAAGGATATTCAATGGCCGTGTAGAATTGAATTTGCTTATAGGCACTTTCAGCGTTTTCTCCGTACAAGGTTTTTATATGGAAATCGTAGGCCGTGTTCGCCTGGAGTCCGCTGATGGTGGTGGAAGTTGCATTAGCCGGGAGAGTGACTTCTGATGACCATTCCTCATCACCGGATTTCTTGTATTGACACACATAGCCCGTGACGGGATAGTCTACTATGGGAGCCTCCCATGACGGCGAGGCTATATGTTCAGTGACATTGTATGCAAAAAGATTGATGGGGGAAGGAGTGTTACAAGCCGAAAATTTAAAGTCATCCACGTACAAATAACCATCAGAGAACAGTCGTTTGATGGCGATAAACTTTGTGCCCTTCGGAAAGTCGCCCTCGTATCGTGACCAAAAATCGCCGGTGGAGGTAATCACGTTGTCCCAGGCAAACGCTTCTATATCATTCGTGGTGGAATAGCCTACTTGGAACATCGCTTTTGCATTAGTACAATAATAGAAGGAGAGCGATATGTTCGAATGACCGCTAAACTCTGGAGAGATGAGGTATTGATTGCTACGCTCAGGAGCAAATTGAAAAAGACAATCCCCACTACGTGGAGCGTATTCATTCATAGACGCAATTCGCGTCTCACCGGATATATCGGCCGTTGTCCACCCAGCAGCACCAAGGTCGTTGTCCTCGAAGCCATATTCGTAAGGAAAGCTTTGGCCATTGAAATGGGCTGCAAAATAGGTCTTTCCGTCAATGGCCGTTACTTGCTCGTCCCACACACCATCTTCGCGGGTCTCGCTTACCGGGACGCCCCCTGCTCCGCTGACGACATTGTTGTCCAGCCCTTCCGACGGAGCGATGGTGTTCAGGTAGTAAACGCCACCGGCAACAGGTGCCTTGGCTGTCGCGGAGGCATACTTGCAGGCAATAGGATGGTACTTGCCTCCACCTGACGTGAACGAGCCATTGAACAGACAGTTATAGAGGGTCAGCGTCAGGTTGTCGCACCAGCCTAAAAAACCGCCCGCACATTTCGAGAAGCCGCTGATAGTACCGTCATAGATGCAGTTCCCTACGGTAAGACGGCCGCTGCCACCGTGACCCACAATACCGCCCGCGTAGGGCGAACCGCTGATGTTGGTGTGGACAACGCAATCCCTGATGGTATTCGCTTCGGAGCAGCCGCCCACAAGTCCGGCGGCATGATTGCCGCTACTGCTGACGGTACCCTCGACGGTGAGGTTCCTGATTGTAGCATGGTCGATCTGGCGGAACGGAGCAGCGTACGGCTCCGTGCTGTTGATGCTCACGTTGAGCGTCTTTCCTTTGCCATCGAAGCAGCCAGCGAAGGGACTATTGCTCGTGCCCCACATCTTGGTGATGGGGGTTGAGTTGTCGAAATCAATACCGTTTACATCCTCATCGGCCAACTGAAAGTACCTGTCCTTGTAGAATGAAGCCACATCCGCATCGGAAAGGACATCGGCTATCGCATTCCAGTCAGCAGCATCAAAAACGTAGTAGGGAATTTCCTCCGTACCATAACCTGGGTTATTAACTACGGTTACGACGTAGGTGTCGTTCAACTGAAATTCATAGTCTTTACAATAAGGATTATCCTCGTTATATTCAAAGGTTCGTGCATAGATCTTCACATAGAAGGTCTTCACAGTGTTGGGGCCATCGCCAAAATATGAACTCTCAATAGGTATCCTTGCTATGAATCCATGATTGCCGGTGAGGCCATATATAGAGTTCAGACCCTCCAAGTAGATGTGTTCCACACTTTCCTCATACCAATCACTTTCTATCACATCATAATCATCATCCGATTCTTTGGGAGCAGTGGCAACGCGGATAGACAAGTTTATTGGTTTGTCCTTTTGCACAGGGTCAAACGCCCAACCGTAGACACAGACTTCGCCAATGCCACCTTTACAGAACTCGATGTAATACACTGGCTTCGTGCGCTCCCAGGCACCCATCTGCACCGTTGTGGTTAATACTGCGAGCAGCGTCATCACTGCCCGTCTGGCAAATTTGCTCGTCGTGTTAGTTTTTGTTTTCATAATAATATAATTTGTATTCCTGACTACTCATTCCTAATCACAAACTACTCAGGGTCAGAGCTATTCCCGGTGGCGGTGCGGGTGGTGCGGGAATTGCTGCTGCCGTCACCGAAGTACCGGTAGAGCGTCTCAATAGCATCGGCGGGCGTGATGCTGTCGTCGCCGTTCAGGTCGGCGGCGCGCCAGATGAAGCCGTTCTGCTTCACGCCGAAGTAGCGGTAGAGAATCATGATGGCATCTGCCGGCGTCACGTTGTCGTCGCCGTTCACGTCGCCCATAGGCACGTAACTGGAGTAGAGTATCACTCCTATATCGTTAGCCGAGAAAACGTAAAGCGAGTCTACCTGAACCTCTTCATAAAAATACGCTTCAGAAAAAAGACTGGCAATGTCGTTAGCGAGCTCCCCGTGGGAATTATTAAGACCTGCGAAAGCGCGGTCGTCTTGTGTCGCCATCTGTTTGAGACCGTTAAACTTGAAGTAGCCACGGCAGGCACCGATGGTGGTGCCCTCATCCACGAAGACAACATCGTAGTCGTCGGTGGTGAAGGTCACTGGGCTGAATGTGCCTACGAACGACACGGTGCCTGGTTCCTCTTTTCCTCCCACATTGTCATTTTCGAATACATCGCATCCGTCACTACCGGTGATGACGGTGTTGGGCTGAAGGCTATTGATAACGACGTTCCGAAAGAAGGGATTGACAATCTCTAGATCATTCGGATGCTCATCCTTCTCCGTCGGACTCCAACGGACGAGACTGGGGATTCCTGCTTTCAAATACTTGTCCACTTCCCCTGTATTATTCAGCTGATCCACTTTTTGGAAAGCGAGAACAAATCGTGAATTATCAGTGTATATATTACTACTATTGATTTCATAAATCTCTGCCCCTTCCAGCGGCGTGCCGTCAATGTTTTCGATGTCGAAAGGCAGGCACAGCACGTTTATCCGGCCGTCCTTATAGAGCGTGCGGCCCTGCAGGAGGACGTCGTGCGGACTGCCGTCTTTGGCAGCTGCTATGGCTGCTGTGTTGTCGGCGCGGTCTTTCAGCACGAGCAACGGGTTGACGGGGTTGAAGTCGGGGATGAACGTCACTTTCTGCTCCCCCTTTGCTGCCCTCACAAAGACAGACTCCATGGGAGCGAGGACAAGCGACGTGGTTTCCCCGTAACTGCAGCCTTCGGCATTCAACCTGTAGACGGGTCCGTCGCAGACGAGGTATGCCGCGCAGGGGAAGGGGTTGCCCACGAGGTTATAGCCCTCATTATCTTTTCCTTCTTCATTCAGATTCTCCAGAGCGATGGTCACAGGGCTGCTGGTGGAACGTACCGGGCCGGTGAAGGTCAAAGTAACATCTTTTTCGCTGGCGTAAGCGTAGCCCTTTCCATTTTCAAGGGTGGTGGCATCAGGCCAGACAGCTGGATAAATAAAAGCATACTCAGAGAATATTATGTCATTTAAATCCGCCAAGAAGGTAAAGCTACACAGCCTATGTTCTCCTTCCGCCATATTCGCCACGTCGCTGGCATTGATGCTCCCCGTCACGGGGCTGGCAATGGAGTAGAAACCAGTTGTCATATCAGAGTGCGTGATGGTTTTCTTCATGTTTACCGTCACCCCGCTGTTGGTCAGCTTCAGCTGGCCGCTGTCTTCAACGGTGATGGTGGCATCGTTGAAGACTGAGACCTTGCCGGCATCGGCCAGATAGCCTGCGGGCACGGTGACATCGGCGCAGATGAAGACGTCGCTGCCGGCAGCAGGCACTTTTCCACCATTCCAGTTTTCGCCGTCATCCCAGTTTCCTGCCTTAATGAAAGCGTTGGGAGAAACGAAGATGAGGGTGCTGCTGACGCCGACTGTAACTGTAGAAGACCCATCAGGCGAAGGCACTACAAAACTATCGCCGGAGATGGCTTCGCCGTTCACGGTATAGGGGTAGATGCATCCTTCGGGGACCTGAGTGGAGGGCATCCCGCCGGTCAGGGTGATTTCCGTTCCGGGCATGTAGTAGCGGTGGGTCCCGTCGGTCTTGAGTGGCGAGGGGTTGGCGGAGATGCCCGAGGCCAGAACCACTTTCGTGAGCTGAATCGGGATTAAGGAGAAATTGATAATACCACTACAACTTATGGTGAAGCAGTTACCGTCGATGGGGCCATAGTCCAGGGTATAGCCGTAGTATTTATCCACTGGGGCGACGTCAGGCTGTCCGCTTAAAGTGATGAGCAGGCCTTTCTTGTAGCAGTTCAAGCCAGAAACGGTTACGGTGGGGGAGGTCTCTATGGTGATGAAGGGGCTGTCTAATTCTAAGACGAACACTTCCATGGCACCGTCGTTGTAAGAGATGTCGGCACCATCGCAACCCATGGATCCTGATGGGTCAAAGGGGATGGTGCCCGTCCCTATAAAACAATGGTTATAATAGTTGTTGGCGAGGGTGCCGCCATTGTTGCATCCCGCTATGCAGCCTACATGATTGCTGCCCGTGACAGATGCGCTGTCTACGACGACGTTCCTCACCTCTCCGCCTTGGCCTATGCAGCCGAAGAGCCCCTGGTAGTCTTGGCTGGGCTTATTAATGTTGATGTAACGAACGGCATGGCTGCCACCGTCGAAGTGGCCACGGAAGGGATAGCTGCCTGTACCGATGGCGGTGTAGTTGTTCTCCTGGGTTCGGTCATAGCCGATGTCGCTCATCAGGCAGTAGTACTTGCTGCCGAAGACAGCCCAGGTCGAGCTGTTGTTCACGCGCTGTGCCACCAGGTCGAGCTGCTCCGCGTTGTAGATCTTATAGGCGTTGTCGGCATCGCTGCCAGTGGCTTCATCAGCCCAGTCTATCAGGAAGCGGTTGGTGGCGCTGACGGTGGCATCGCCCTGCAGCGTCAGGGTGAAGCTGGCGGTGGCGGTGGCGTAGCTGACGGTGCCTGCCGTCGCTGCATATCCCTTCCTATGTCCGGGAGCTGGGTCGGCGAGGGCGTCGAGGCCGCCGCTGAGGGTGAACGTCGTGCCCGCGACGTAATAGCTGGAGGTGGCCACTACAACGGGTGTAGCCGTGGTCGTGGCGCTGATGCCGTCGCCGAGCGTAAGCGTACAGAGGAGCATGGCCCCGTCGATGTCGCTGCCGTTGCATCCACGCACGTTGCAGTTGCGGTAGTAGTTGTTAGTGAGCGTACCGTTAGCGTTACGTCCCACGATGGCCCCATGTCTACTGCCATTACATTCGGCCACGTTGGCCCCTATGGCCATGTTGCCGGTCAACGTGCAGGCACTATAGCCGGCAATGCCTCCGAAATCCTGACAAGCGATTCCCTCTGCCGTGGTCAGCTTGGCAGCACTGGTGCAGCCGCTGACGGTGGCTACCGTATTCTGCTCTTTGGTGTTTGAGCCCACGATGCCGCCGTGCGATTGGCATGCGTTATTCGCACTATTCGCAGCATGTATGGCTACGGTGGCCGTGACATGGCAGTTGCTGACTTTGCCACCGTAGTTGTGGCCCACGATGCCGCCGGTATTGTTGCCGCCTATGATGCGGGTATTGGTAAGTGTGAGGTTGCTGACTTCAGCCCCCCCTCCTATAATGGAGAAGAGGCCCTGTCCGCCAGTGTTGCCTTTATTGATGCGGATGCCGCTGATGGTGTAGCCGTTGCCATCGAAATGCCCATAGAAGTAGTGTGTATAGCCCAAGCTAATATCGCCTATGGCCGTATAGTTGTCTTCAGTGCTCGTGAGGTTGTCCCATGCGCTGGTAGGCTGGAAGTCGAGGTCGTTCGTCAGCTGGAAGTAGGTGCCGTTGTATCTGTTGCCGCCGTTCACGTCGGTTGCCAGCTGTCGCAGGTCGTCGGTGGTCTTAATGAGATAGGGGCTGGCCGCCGTTCCGCTTCCCTGCCAGGGCATGATTCTGAAGTTCACCGCCTGCGTGGTGAATGCGTCGCAGTTGTTGTCGGCAGCGATGGTGGCCTTCACCCAGTAGCTGCCCGAGGCAGTGGGCACGGTGGCAGAGTAGGAGCCATTCTGGGCCGTGGCATAGAGGAATGTCGGGGTGCCCGTGCTGAGGTTGGTGCCGCTGAGGGTGGGCTGCGGTGTGGCGCCCATGTCGATAGCCGGTGCGATGGTCACGGTGACTCCGTTGTTGGCCGACTTGCCGATGCTGACAGCCTGCGAGTGGGTGGCCGACGCGTCGCCGTACTGGTTTTCGCTGGCATAGTAGCTCACGGTGTGCGTGCCGGCATCCTTCGCCGTGATGCTCGATACATTGGTGGTAAACGTGCCCGACGTGCCCACGAGGTAGCACATCTCCCCGCTCTCTATGGTGGCAGCGGTCATGATGAGCTGCTGCGCCTGCCCGTTGTACACCAGTCCGCTCTTCATCACGGGGTCGGTCTTCGGGCGGTTGGTTTTCGTGGCGGTGGTGAGGTGCATGTAGATGTAGTCCGACGAGCTGCCGCCGCCTTTGTTCAGGTCGGCAGCGGTGGTGCCGTCGCCGTTCCACGGGAGGGCGTTTTCGCTGCTCGCGTCGAAAGTGATGGCGGTGACGGCACGCTTGTCGTCGAAGTTCGCCTTGGTGTAGTAGAGGTGGATATAGGCGCTCTTCCCGCCCGCACCCCTGTTCAGGTCGCCCTTGCTCGCCATGAATTTGCTGTCGCCGACGTATGGGCAGAGCGAATAGTTCTTGTAGCTGAAGTTCACATTTTCGGGCAGTGTGGCGACATCCTCGTAGTCGCTGATGTAGAAATTGGTGATGTAGCCGCCATTGGTGCTGTTGAGGCTGGCCGTCTTGTAGAGCAGGAAGATGAAGTCGGAACCACTTTGGCAGCCCTCGTTCAGGTTGTAGTCGATGACCGTCCAACCCTCTGCCCTATACTCGTCCTTCAGGGAGCTGGTCGATGACTCCGTGCCTCCGATGAGCATCACGTCGCTGACATACTCCGGCCAGTTGTCGGCCCGGGCGATGTCCACGGCGACGGTGAGCAGCATCACGATGGCTGTCAGTGAGGTGCGGACGGCCGTCAGCGTGTGGCATGCGGTGCTAAAGATGTTCTTCTGTTTCATATCGCTGATAGTTTTATGGTTTTTCCGTTGTCTGTTTCCGCTCAGGAGGCTCCCTGCATATTAGCAGGGGACTTTCGGTTGCAAATATAAATATAATTTTCGGATATTCCACCAAATTAGCAAAATATTTTAGGGGGAAGATGTAAATTTGTTGTTTTTCAGCCGTATAGAGGGGAGGAGGGGCGAAGAATGATTTTACGACTCAGGCAACGACACTGCTGTTGGCACTTAATCAATTATGGCAACAATATAGCAGTTGACCCAGGAATTACTTTTCTGCATGCCGCAGGAGAGCAAGCCGGATGGCACTCCCCTCCCTTCAAGGGGAGGGGCAGGGTTCAAGAGGGGAGTGGCTACCGCCGGAGAAGAATCACTGGGGCAACTGCTATATCATTACCAATAATAAAAGAGAGAAAATTCGAGCTACTCGCGCTACATTGGGGGCGAACAAACTGATTAGCAGGCGGTTGATTGTAGCTACAGGCTGAATTTTGGAGCTACTATTGTAGCTACACTGGAGTTACTCTCCAAACGGCGGCAGTATTTTTTCAAACGGCGGCAGTATTTTTCCAAATGGCGGCAGTATTTTTCCAAACGGCGGCAGTATTTTGAAAAACGGCGGCTGTATTTTTCCAAACGGCGGCAGTATTTTTCCAAACGGCGGCAGTATTTTTCTAAACGGCGGCAGTATTTTGAAAAACGGCAGCAGTATTTTGAAAAACGGCGGCAGTATATGCCGATTGGCCCTCTGTAGCTACAAAAGTAGCACCAAAATGGGGGCTGTAGCTACTGGTAACTGTTTTACAGACTGGCTGTTTGGTGCCAAGGTAGCGCGAGTAGCACCCTTTTTTCGCGCGCGTATTACGCGCGCGTGCGCGATGTAAAATGTAAAAAAGGAGGAAGCCCCCGTTTGTTCCTGGGCGCAAAGATAAGCCCCAAAAAACGGTCTGACCAAACATCAAACCGTTTTTATTTGGCAACAATATAGCAGTTGACCTGAATTTGTTTTGGCAGCAATATAGCAGTTGACTTGAATTTGTTTTGGCAGCAACATAGCTGTTGTCACAGGGCATCTTCTCCGGCGGTAGCCACATTCTTGCGTCCCTTTGGTAGCAAGCGACCAGAGGTCGAGCGCCCGACCTTCGGTCGCCTACCCGTAGCCTTTCCCCTCCCCTCAAGGCAATTGCGAGGCAATCGCGAGGCAATCGCGAGGAGGGAGCGATTGGGGAGCGAAGCGACGGGGGCCGGAGCAATTGGGGAGCGAAGCGACGGTGGGGCGAAGCCGGGGTAGGGGTGGGGTCTGTAATATCCTTCAGCGAATCTTTTATCGTTTGTTCTTCTCGGCGGAAAAGTTACAGACCCCACCCCAGCCCCTCCCCTAAGGGGAGGGGAAAGGCTACGGGTAGGCGACCGAAGGTCGGGAATGTGGCTACCGCCGGAGAAGAGGTCCAGTGCCAACTGCTATATCGATGCCTTAGTGAATTATATTTTCCACAATTAGTGAATTATATTTTCCACAATTAGTGAATTAGATTTTCCATAATTAGTGGAGCAGATTTTCCATAATTAGTGGAGCAGATTTTCCATAATTAGTGTCTGAACACAAATTAGGGAAAATAGAAGGAAAATGAAGGAAAAAATCTTTTCCCCAATTAGTGAATTAGATTTTCCTCAATTAGTGAATTAGATTTTCCACAATTAGTGACTCATCAACTCCACGATCAGCGAATTGTCTTCTCCACAATCAGTGACTTGTCTACTACACAATGGGGGTCTTAAGTGGTAGAAATCGCTGGAAACCCTAATAAAACCTTGGGAGAACCATTTGCACCATTTGCACCAAATCATTTTAGTACTTTTGCGTGTTGTCTATGTGTGTGTGTTGCGAAAATGTTATCAAATATACTTTTATATATTATATATATTATAATATATATAATATATAAACATAGATGTCTCAACTTACAATTCTTACAATTGAATTTTTGAATCTGGAAAACCCTAAATTCGAAACGGTGCAAACGGTGCAAACGGTGCAAACGGTGCTAATGATTCTCTGAACAAAAAATCTTGGGGACCACGTAGGTTTACCTGTGTTAACACCACAATGACCACCCCCAAAAATGGCAACAATATAGCAGTTGCCTTCCCGTTTTGCTCATTTCACTCCGGGCGGGGGCAGTCATCCGGTGTGGACAGGGGGACAGTGCGGACATTGCTGTTGCTGCTGGCGCTGAAGTAGCGGTAGAGGGTCTCGATGGCGTCGGCGGGCGAGATGGCGCTGTCGCCGTTCAGGTCGGCGGCACGCCAGATGAAGCCGCTCTGTTTGACGCCGAAGTAGTGGTAGAGAATCATGATGGCGTCGGCGGGCGTCACCTTGCCGTCGCCGTTCACGTCGCCCCTCTGCACATACTGGGGGTAGAGCGTCACCACGTCGGGCGCTTCGACGGGGAGCTCGGCGATGTCGCTGATGTAGACGTCGCCATCCGTAGTAGTAGTCAAGCCCCTGAAAGCTATGCCCCTGTCGTCCATCTTCTCTTTAAGGCGGCAGATCTTGAAGTAGGCACGGCAGGCACCAACGTCGGAGCCTTCTTCCATGAAGGGAGTGTCGTAGAGGTCGGGGGTGAAAGGAACAGCGTTGTAAGTGCCCACGAAGAAGACGCTGCCAAACGCTGCCTCTTCTGGTGTTTCGGCAGTACCTGTGTCGGATTCACGATTGGAACCAGTGGTGACGGTGGCCGGCTGCGAAGAAGAGATGACGACGTTTTGGAATAAGGGATGGACAGTCACCATATCCTCCGGACTGACGGAGGCCTCGGTGTTTACCCAACGCAGGAGATAGGGCTTGCCTGCTTGCAATTCGGTATAAGGCACTACTGCTTCCTGACTGCTAACCTCGGTGAGATGGAGCTGGAAAGCGTCGTTCGTAAAACCATCCGACGCCTTCCTGTTTAATTCTCTAATCTCTGCCCCTTCCAGCGGTGTGCCGATGAACGTGGGGGCGTGGCTCAAGATGCTGAACGGCAGGCACAGCGTGTTCCACCGCCCGTCCTTATAGAGCGTGCGGCCCTGCAGGAGGACGTCGTGCGGACGGCCGTCGTTGGCAGCTGCTATGGCTGCTGTGTTGTCGGCGCGGTCTTTCAGCACGAGCAACGGGTTGACGGGGTTGAAGTCGGGGATGAACGCCACTTCCTGCTCCCCCTCTGCTGCGCTTATCAAGACAGCCTCCATGGGAGCCAGGACATGCGACTCGGTTTCCACATAGCCATCGCCATCGGCATTCATCCTGTAGACGGGGCCGAGGCATACGATGTATGCCGAGCAGGGGAAGGGATTGCCCACGAGGTTCCATCCGCCGTAGTCGGAGGATAGGGGAACTGACACGGGATGGACGGTGGAGCGCACGGTGCCGGTGAACGTCAACGGTGCAGCATCGGACGTCCTGGCATACTTGTAGCCCTTTCCGTTTTCAAGGGTGGTGGATGCCTTCCACCATAAACCTGTATCTCCCGACGGAGCAGAGGATTCGCCATTTTCAACGTCAGGATCGGTTTTGCGGGCAAGGGTGAGCAGCGTGCAGCCTTCGCCCGTCATATTCTCCACGTTGCTGGCATCGACAGACGCGGTCACGGGGCTGGCAATGAAGCAGCTTTGGCTACCGGAATCGGCTTGCCCCTGAACACGTTTCTTCATGCTCACCGTCACGCCGCTATTGGTCAGCTTCAGCTGGCCGCCGTCGTCAACGGTGATGGTGGCATTGTTCAAGACAGTGACCTTGCCGGCATCGGCCAGATAGCCTGCGGGCACGGTGACATCGGCGCAGATAAAGACGTCGCTGCCGGCACGGGGCACCTCGCCACCATTCCAGTTTTCGCCGTCATTCCAGTGTCCTGCCGTAATGAAGGTGTTGGAAACTAAGATGGGGGTGCTGCTGACGCCTACTGTAACTGAGGAAGACTCAGCGGGAGAAGGCACTTTAAAGGTATTGCCGAAGATGATTTCGCCGTTCACGGTATAGGGGTAGATGTATCCTTCGGGGGCCTGAGTGGAGGGCATCCCGCCGGTCAGGGTGATGGTCGTTGCGGGCATGTAGTAGCGGTGGGTCCCGTCGGTCTTGAGTGGCGAGGGGCTGGCGGTGATGCCGGAGGCCAGTACCACTTCCGTGAGCTGAATCGGGGTTGAGGAGAAATTGAGATTAACACGAGTAGTCAGGGTGAAGCAGTTACCGTCGATGGGGACAGCGTTCAGGGTATAGCCGTAGTATTCATTGACTGGGGCGTTGGCAGGCTGTCCGCTTAAAGTGATGAGCAGGCCTTTCTTGTAGTAGTTCAAGCCAGAAACGGTGACGGTGGGGGAGGTCTCTATGGTGATGAAGGAGCTATAAAATATTAAGTTGAACACCTCCATGGCACCGTCGTTGTCAGAGATGTCGGCACCATCGCAACCCTTGGGTACGGGCGTGCCAAAGGGGATGGTGGCCGTCCCTATCTGACAATCGTCATAATAGTTGTTGGCGAGGGTGCCGCCATTGTTGCATCCCGCTATGCAGCCTACATGATTGCTGCCCGTGACAGATGCGTTGTCTACGACGACGTTCCTCACCTCTCCGCCTTGGCCTATGCAGCCGAAGAGCCCCTGGTAGTCTTGGCTGGGCTTATTAATGTTGATGTAACGAACGGCATGGCTGTCACCGTCGAAGTGGCCACGGAAGGGATAGCTGCCTGTACCGATGGCGGTGTAGTTGTTCTCCTGGGTTCGGTCGCAGCCGATGTCGCTCATCAGGCGGTAGTACTTGCTGCCGAAGACAGCCCAGGTCGAGCTGTTGTTCACGCGCTGTGCCACCAGGTCGAGCTGCTCTGCATTGTAGATCATGTAGGCGTTGTCGGCATCGCTGCCAGTGGCTTCGTCAGCCCAGTCTATCAGGAAGCGGTTGGTGGTGCTGACGGTGGCGTCGCCCTGCAGCGTCAGGGTGAAGCTGGCGGTGGCGGCGTCGTAGCCGACGGTGCCTGCCGTTGCGGCATATCCTTTCCTGTAGCCGGGGGCAGGGTTGTCCAGGGCATCGAGGCCGCCGATGAGGGTGAAGACGGTGCCCGAGGGGTAGAGGTGACGGCAGTGGTCGTCGCCCTCGCAGGTGACTTCGACGGGCTGGGTGTCGGTAGTGGCCACAACGCCAGCGGGGACGGTGATGGTGAAAAGGAGAAGTGCACCGTCGGTGTCGCTGTTGGCAATACCCACGCCGGTGGCGTCCTCCACCCCGGCCACCTTGCAGTGGTAATAGTAGTTTCGTGCTATTTCGTTGTTGCTCGTAAAGTTGCGGCCGGCGATGGCCCCGTGGTTATCCTGTAAAGATGGGGGGACGGTGGCCTCGATGACGACGTTGTCGGTCAGGGAACCATAGATGTTGTTCCCCACGATGCCGCCCGTATACCTGCAACTGTTGACACCGGGGAAGGTAGCGAGTTGTGCGGAGCTGGTGCAGTGGCTGATGATGCCAAGGTTGCCATTGTCGTCTTTGCTGTTATAGCCTGCTATGCCGCCTAAACCAAGTTTTTTTTCGATAATGGCGATGGTGACAGACTTCCTCACGGTGCAGTGGGTGACGGTGCCTCCCACATTATCGCCCACAATGCCGCCCACGCGGTTGGAACCTCTGATGACGGCATCGGCCAGGGTGACTCCCTCCACGCATGCACCGCTGCCCAGTATGCCGAAAAGTCCTGTCTTGGTGGTGTTTCTATAGATGCGTATGCCGCTGATGGTGTGGCTGCTGTTGTCGGTAGGGTCGAAGCCGTCGAAGTGTCCGCAGAAAGGTTTGTCTAACGAAAAATGCAGGCCTATGGGGGTGAAGTTGTTCTCCGTGTCGGCCCCCTCCGAGCCTGCGGCCAGGTGGGTGAAGGTGATGTCGGCGGTCATCTTGAACGTCATGTTCGTGCAGTCGTGGACGCCGTCGGCAAGGGTGCCGTCGCTGTAGGTAAACTCGCCGCTGCTGTTCGTGTACTGCCCCCTTCCGCTCACATAGACGGCGAGGTCGTTGAGGTTCTCCACGCTGCAGATTTCGTAGGCGCCGAGCGCCGTGTTGTAACTGATGCTGCCGATGGTGGCGGGGTTCTGTTCC
>JAEEGG010008657.1_pt1 | contig 23016 bp, 23 predicted proteins | sample 9134161 | NCBI WGS metagenome assembly JAEEGG01 (sample SAMN16246543, study PRJNA631951) | gut metagenome | biome: gut microbiome; feature: rumen; material: CR-attached | host: Bos | place: Iran: Karaj | collected 2018-10
TTAAGCTACAGCTGCATGGGACTTTCCAAATGACCCCTTACCCTGTATGGGTTTGCGATAACGGTCATGAAAGACTTCTGTTCCATCAACCGAGATAGCAATCATGACATGGTGGCCGACAAGCCAGTCTATCCTTTCATGGTTCAAAAGAGTACCATTAGTGGCAATATAGAAATTGACGTATTCGTCCCAACGTTTTTCTGCCTGCAAGATTATGCTCTTCAACAAATCATAAAAGAGCAATGGTTCACCTCCATAGAAGGAGATGTTGATGGGAAATTTGGCTGCATGGTTATCAATGAACTTCAGCAGGATGGGGATATCATCCTCAGTGGTGCTTTTCTTTCCATGTGTCCTGGTGTTTTTATAGATGCCAGAGTAACAACAATACGAACATCTGAGGTTGCATTGTTCCGTAATGTTGATGATAAAAGCATCAAGATTGGGCAACTCATGAAAAGCGACAAAAGGCTTGAAACTGAAAGTCTCATTACACATATCGGCACCCTCGCCAAAAACTATCTCGTTAGTTCTCGGTGAATAGGTATATGTATTGCCTTTAGATGTGACTATCTGCATCAATAGACTTAATGGCGGGCGCGATAATAGCGATAAGACTGGCCGCCGCCCATACATCCAACTTGGCAGATACTTAATCCCATAGTCAGAATAGCATCCTTCTTTGATTGCTCTTCTATCCGGTTCTGATTCAAGAGAAGAGGCATATTGCAGTTCGCTCTATTTGAAATAGTATTCATCTGATAATTTGCTTTTAGTTTTAGTTGTTGTCTAAAAAACGTTGGTATTCTCCCGACTCATACCATTGGAGGAGATTTGAAGCACGAGCAACAAGCCACGGAAACTCTGTGGCACGAACAGATATTGCTTTGACAATCCTGTCGGGGATTGAGGTGAAGTTCTCATCAAAATTCCTTGCCTGCTCTATGAAGGAAGGAACGTCGATGGAGTCATAGCATTTCTTTGGCAGACCTGCCTTCTTAATCATAAAAGAAAGTGCCGCATTGATGTCCTGGCAACACAAAAGCCCAACCCGGTCAGCCGTATAGTCTGATGTGCGATACCACTCCAATAGTGGTAATTTAACTATCGAGGCCCAAACAGAGAATACACCTTCGTCAATAAATGGAAGGTACATGCACTCGACAAGCATGTGATACGGTTTATGGCCGCACTCGTGGTGGCCCAGTTCATGGCCCAAACAGAACTGCATCTCAGCATCGGTCAGTAAGTCTGAACTTCCTGATATCATAACAATACGATGCTTGTCCTGACCATTGGAATACTGATGGATACCATAATACCAGTCCGTTGTGTAATTGGGGATTTTACTTATACCCAATATGTGACAGGCATCCACTAACTGTTGATGCATATTGGGAAGACTCTCAGAGGTAATATTGATGCCTTCCCCCTGATTTTCAATTTCACAGTAAGCCTCCCGATACTTGCTGGTCGTTGCTTTCAAGAAATCTTGGAATGTATAATAATCTGTTCCTGCCTTGAAAATTTCATACCATTCTTTAATGTTGTGATCTAACGGATGTGTCGCTATATGCTTGATAAATTGCCATTTTGTCCGATATGGCACTTGCAATCCGTTTAGCCATCCAATCTTTGAACGGTCGTCGGAATGCATTACAGAAGCAAAATCCCTAATATGCAATTTCTTTCTGTTTGACATCTGTTTTGGCATTATTTCAAGACAAACTTGTTGTAGTGACCCTCATCAATCCATTTCAACAATTCAGAAGAGCGCATGACCGTCCATGGATGACTCTCGTCGGCGATAGAAAGAATCTTGACAACCTGATTCATTCCCTCGTAGTCAAGCATCTTAAAGTCACGAGCCTGCTGGATAAAGGTATCTGTCTTGATGTTATCAAACTGATTTAATGGAAGACCTGCCATCTTGATAAAGGCACTAATCATTGCATCTTTATTCTGACAGCAGAGCAGCCCTGCCCGGTCGGCAGTGAATTCAGACATTCGATTCCAATAATATATGCTAAACTGGAGACCACTTGCTACAAAACTTCCTCCAGGAATAGCATCAATACCCCAGTTCAAAAGCTGTGCCATCATGTGATAGAGCATGTGGTCACTTTTGATATGACCGCACTCATGACCAATAACAAACAGGATTTCATCATCGTTACACAGGTCTATCAACCCTGAATTTAATATAATTATTGGATTTTCATAACCGATAGTATGGGCATTAATGGAATAATCCCAACTGATATAAAGTTCAGGTATTTTTTTTAGATCCAAAATGCGACAAGCATATTCCAAATACTCATAAACTTTAGGATAGTTTTGTTTGGTCACTTTAAGGTGGCTACCTGTGTACTGAATGTTATACACTCGTTCCACAAAATTAGAAGTAATCCATTTGCTGGCTGTTGTCAAAAAAGGAATCGCCCTCATCTTATCCAACGCCTTCTTGTCAAAAGGATGCTCATACTGATTATGGTCTAACCCTGTCAGTATTTTTTTGTCATTATTCATAGACATTTATGTTTTACTAATATATTCTGCCAATACATCTAATCGTGTTTTTAACATTGGATGTGCTGCACCGAGTTCTTTGTATTCTCCGTATGCTGAAGTTTCAACGTGTCTGCCCACTTTTAGAAATAGTTGTTTGACCACCTGAATGTCCTGACAGCAGATGTAACCAGCACGGTCGGCATTAAACTCTGACCGACGGCACCACCGCTTAAGCGGTACTTCAATTGTATCGAGTACTAAAGGGCCAAAGATTGCCGATGCGTTATTGAAATTCTCGACCAGTCCATTAACAGTATGGCATACAAGATTGCCCTGTTGATGATGTCCAATTTCATGTCCTAAAAGAAACGCCTGCTCTTCAGGGCTTAACATAATCGCGACTTTAGGACTTATCAATATTATCTGCTTTCTTTTGACTTCAATACTAAGGGCATTGATGCCTCGCATCCTTCCTGTTACGTATGCTTTCGGCTGAAGGTTCATGCCCAGACTATCACAGCAATACTGGAATCTTTCAAATAGCACTGGATGAGTATCCGAAGTCAATTCTGTCGCTTCATTCAATAGCGAGTCCAACTGTTTGCCATAGTAGGCATCTGCTATCTTACGCAGTATTGCTTTCGTCAACTTATGGTCAAGGAAGCCGCCCATATAGTTGTCATCCCATTCGGCATACCAAGCCTCCCGGTTCTCCAACTTCTTAGATGGAAAAGGGGTGCTACTTGTCGTTGTATTAGCAAAGTCATCGACAAAACTACGAATACCATTATATGCCCTGTTTAGGGATTCCATACACTACATAAATTAAATCAACCAAACTAAATACTATCTATTTCATCTAACAATTCATCTAATCGTTTACTAAATGATTTTTTGTCCACATGTCTGGCACTCTCCACAATACTATCCATAGGTACTACTCGCGGAGCAAAGGCTGCCGCACTATAGCAAATGTCAGAATAGGAATCTTCACTTTCCGTTTTTGCAGAATCTTCCACGTCTGTTTCATCAGCCAGGTTTAATTCGTAATCTTCGTCCATCATCATCATCACGGTTTCCATTTCATCAGGATTCTCCGTAAGATACTGGCGCACGGCGTTACGTTCTGACTCTGAGACATTACCTGCAGCGTATGCTGCCAATAGTTCAATTGTAATTTCCATGTTCAGTTCTTTATTTTATAAGACGATGGTTTCTTTGAGGACTGCTTTCGCATGTTGCATACATGAATCGACATAGGTTGCGGTGGGAATAACCAATTCATTCCTACCATTGTATATTTCGATGCCATACTTCTTCCACCTTTTTTTTAGAAGGTCGGCAATCTCTCTGCTATTATAGCCCTGAAGACGTTTCAGAACAACAAACTTCTGATTGGCATTCTCCAACTGCCCAATAGCCTCCAGCAAGGCTATCTTGCGCTGAATACGTTCATATTCCTTCTCACCTCCATCAGGCAACTGCATCGTATTCCCTTTTTCATCTTCTTCATCAATGGAAAGAAGTATTACGGTTGGAGGGGCAACCTTCTTGAGCGTTGACTTAAAATCGTTCCAAGCAACACCTTTTAGCCAGTAGCCCAAGGAGCTACGCCATTCAAAGGTTGAGAGGGCATGCCAATCAGATCCTTTGCCCTTCAAATTAATGAAAAGCTCGCTCACACAATCATCGAACCAAAAGAAACTCTTGGCCATATTCTGATAAACACTCTTCAAAAGGGGATCATAGCGGTTGTACAGAAGATAGGCAGCTGCCTCTTCGTTATGAGGTGGCTTAATTATCTTATCGACAAGCTCTTTGTCGGAACAGTCATCGTAATTTGTTCTAAACTGGAGTTTCATAACTATAGGGGTTGAAGGATGTATTCGAATTATATAAATTTCGGTGTAAAATTACAAATAAAATCTCTACTATTTGACAAAGAGCTTGAAAATATAACAAATTTTTGCAAAGTTCTAAATGCCTGCCCCAAGTCCTATATGGTTGGGGCAGGAAATAGACGCTACTTGAAAACGATTTTCTTTCCGTTTACAATGAATATCCCATTCTTGGCTTTGAGTATATCCATTCGATGGCCTTTCAGATCGCAGACAATGGGGGGAGTCTGCTTATCGACTGCAAATGTCGAAATTCCAGATGGATCTTTTGTGATTTCCAATGAAGAGGAACGGTCAGCAACACTGATGGCTTCGCCGTATGACAACTCTACATGAGAGAGCTGAATCTGGTACATGCCAGCCATGATGTTCTCATCAGCTTTCACTTTGAAGGTGAATACAGAGCCAGAATTACCATAGATACTGGACGTACCTGTGCATACACCTGCTACGCGCAACGTATTCTCACTCTGCTTCTCGCTACTAAGCGCCAATTTCCTTGGTATGCGCCAAGAAGCCGATACATAATCATCTGCGTCTTCATCGTAAAGGAAGGAGATACCCGATGGAAGTGTGATGTCACATTGCATTCCCCTTATGTCATCACGCTCGTTAGTCATCAAAACCTCAATGGTCTTGACTTCACCTGGCTGCATTTTGACATCATCAATGCTGATATAGTTATCTCCGTTAGATGCAGCAGCACGGGTGGACTGACGAGCATTAGATGACTGACCAAGAATGTATGTCTTAATGAGAAGCACAGCGTCGTTCACAGAGATTTCACCATTACCATCCAAGTCTGCAGCCGCTTCGACAAAGGTCGTGTTAGGCCGGTTCAGGACATTGTTAATGATGCACACCACATCGTTAATCGAATGTTGACCATTGCCATCCACATCACCAACCATATATGACTTCACCGTCACAGTTCCCTTTGTGTCCTTACCAGTGTATGCAGTGCCTGTATTATCTGACAGTTCAATGCCTGTTGCTGAAACCACATTGTCACCATCAGTTGCATTTGCATCGATGTTCAGCATCAGATTGAACAAATTACCGCTGTTACCAGTAAAGGTGTTATTCTTTGTTGAATAGCAGATAATACGGTAGTTGCCATCTGACATCTTGCTACAGTCGATTGTGTGCTTATTGCTGACACGGCTGCTGGTTTCTATCATCACATCACCATCCGCATCTGTAGCCATAGTGATACCAGATGGTAGGTGCAAATCCATCTGAAGTGCTGTAATCTCATCTTTGTTGGCCAGGCTGACGGGGAAAGCCACTGTTGTTCCTGTATTTGCAGTCACATTACCCAGCACAATGGCATTCTCGGTGGTAACAACAGGTTCATCCTGCTGATCTGCATCCTTTTCGAAGCGCACCACAAGATTCTTGTCTTGGGTCATATTCTTAATCGTCAACTCATTGCCAGAGAGTTGTGACTTCATCTCTACCCCGTCAAGCTTAACGGTCTCAATATGATACCCACTATTAGCCATAATCTTGATAGTAACATCATCTCCTTCACTAACATCAATATTGTTCTCACCCACGATAGTAGTATTGCCAGAAATGATGTAGCCACCCTCGCCGACATTGCAGTGCAGATACACAGGTACTATAACCACAGGCTGTTCATCCTTTTCAAAAGACACCACAAGGTGTGTATTAGCTCTGATATTTTGGATTGTAAGCACATTATTCACCAGTTGGTCTGCAACATCTTCCCAGTTCAACCATACCCATTCTATCTTATATCCTTCATTGGGCAGAATAGTTAGTGCAACATCGCTTCCTTCAGCGACCTTGAAACTACCATATCCTGAACCAGTTTCTCCAGCTAGTTTGCTCCCATTATATAGGACTTGACCATACTCATAGCCGTAGATTGAGAAGCCAACCTCATATTCAGTCACAGTAACCTTACAGGTAGCAGTCTTGCCATTGTCTGTTTTCACCGTAATGTTGGCAGTACCAGTACCCTTAGCGGTAACAACGCCATACTGAGATACGATGGCCACGCTGTTCTTGTCGGAAGACCATGTGAACGAGGTTTGGGCGTCAGACGGAGTGATGGTCGGTGTCAGAGTGTATGTATCACCGACCTCCAGAGACAGTGTAGACTTCACGCTGACACTCGTGACGGACTTCGCAGATACAGTCACCTTGCAGGTGGCGGTCTTACCATTGTCGGTCTTCACCGTGATGTTGGCAGTACCAGTACCCTTGGCGGTAACCACACCGTGCTGCGATACTGTAGCAACGGTCGCCTTGTCAGAAGACCAGGTGAACGAGGTCTCAGCATCAGACGGAGTGACGGTCGGAGTCAAGGTATAGGTATCGCCTACCTCCAGCGACAGAGTGGACTTCACGCTGACACTTGTAACGGACTTCGCAGATACAGTCACCTTGCAGGTGGCGGTCTTACCATTGTCGGTCTTCACCGTGATGTTGGCAGTACCAGCGCCCTTGGCGGTAACAACGCCATACTGAGATACGGTGGCCACACTGCTCTTGTCGGAAGACCAGGTGAACGAGGTCTCTGCGTCAGACGGGGTGACGGTCGGAGTTAGGGTGTAAGTATCGCCAACTTCCATCGAAAGAGTGGACGAAATGCTGACACTGGTTACAGACTTTGCGGATACCGTAACATTGCAGGTCGCTGTCTTGCCATTGTCAGTTTTTACCGTAACATTAGTCGTTCCAGGACTCTTTGCAGTTACCTTACCAGAACTTGATACTGTAGCAACATTAGTGTTACTCGATGTCCAGGTTAAGGTGCATTGGGAGTTAGAAGGATAAACAGTAGGACTAAGTGTATAGGTGTCACCTACATTCATTGCAAGTGAAGACTTCATGCTTACACTTGATGGGGTTGGCCTATACACCGACACACGACACATTGCATATATACCATTGTCTGCCTTCACTTTCAAGTCTGCATAGCCGACTGACTTACCTGTAATCATGCCGTTCTGATACACAGTGGCAATGGAGTTATCACTGATACTCCAGGTCAATGTGTACTCAGCATTAGCAGGAGTAACAGTAGCTTCAATATCCTTTGACTCTCCAACCTCGACCGATACAACAGAGGGGATAGTAATCTTCGTTGGCTTGACTGTAGTTACTCCTTCCACTGTAACCTTGAAGTCGTAAGCACCTCCATTTTGGTACGTGTAGCCACCATTATTTATATAATAATAGTAGTCGCAGCGTACAATGACTGGTGTTGAAGTGGCTTTCAGTGCCTTCACCTTTACTGAGTAGTTGGTGTGAGATACCACTTCCACATCGTTCCAACTGGCAGAGTAGAAGTTGACAGACTTCAACGTCTTCGATGTTACAGAGCTGGGCAGGTACAGCGTCTTAGTCTCTCCGACCTGCATCGTTACGTTTTCCGAACCCCAGTCCGTTGCGAATGCCGGGCTGGCTACCAAGGTCATCAGCATCGTGATGAGCCATGTGATTGCGTTGATCTTTTTCATAATTCTGTGCATTAAATGAAACATTAGCTAGAATAAGGTTCATTTTTTTAATGGCATTTCTATCGGGAAGAACGAAAAAAATTAGAGTATGCCTAAAAACACACTCTAATAAAGAATTGCTAACGTCATTTATGCTTGCTTAGAAAAAACTATTTACTGCTCCAATAATGCCACCAAGCAAGGCTCCTAACCAGACGATTGCACGGAGTTCCTTATCCATCACATCCAGAATGATTCGTTCTCCTTCCTCTATATCCATCTCGTTGATACGATCACGAATAATGCGACTGATGTCAATAGTTGAGAGTATTTTTGGCAAATGAACAGAGATGACCTGCCGATAGCCATCGAGCAAAATAGCACGGAATTGAGCCAATTGTTCATCATGGCCACGCAAAAGGTCACAGACTGACGTATCAAGCAACTTGTCAGACTCCTGACCAATAAGGTTGGTAACAATTTCTTCTGAGTTGTTGTGGATAATCTGATTGATTTGCTTTGACAAGAGATGTTCTGCAGGTTCTTGAAGCAGAATTAGAAATTGTTCAGCATTAAAGGCGATTCCTAACAGGCTATTTTCCATCTTATTGATGGCATGCTCCACAGCAGCATGAGCCAACATGTTGCCAAGATTGGAATCGGCAAGACGGCTGTGAATCTGAGAGGCAAGTTCACCACCAGCATCAGATTGTATCTTGCTAAGGTCTTCAGCTGAGAGGAAATGACTCAGAAAAGCACGAAGTGTTTCTGTATTCACTCGCTGCTTGGCAATGAATGTATCATAGCCTTCACCTATTTTTGTGAGCATGTCCTCTGACAGGAGGTTCTTTTCCAAGACCTCCTTGTTCATCAAGTTCTCGCTGATGGAAGTTCCAACAGCTTCTGCTATGCGTCCACGCTCCTTAGGAATAAGACCTGGAGTGAAAGGAATCCTCATCCCAAAGATATATTTTGCTTCGTACGGGTGTAGCATCATTTTTATTGCGAGCCAGTTCGTAAAATAGCCGATTGCACTCCCGCTGAGTGGTCCGATTAAGTAAGATAGCTCTATATTCATAACTGTAATATTCTATATTCTGCGTTAGACATTTTGGGTATTTCACGAGTCAATTTGCCATAATGGACAGCCTGTATGGCCTTGTTGATGATGCCATGACCTACGGCAAGAATTGTCTTATCTGGAAAGGTCATTTTTGTCCAGTCCAAGAAAGATTTAGCCCGTTGCAACAATGCCTCAATCTTCTCCACATTATCTGGCATAGGCAAACCTTTAAGATCTGGTATGTAGCGACCAGTGAAGTCGCCCCAATCCCGTTCACGGAGTAATGGCGTCGTTTGAACTGACAGGTTCAGGTGGTAGCCAAGTATCTGCGCTGAATCGTATGCCCGTTGCAGGTCACTTGATATAATCGCATCGAAATGAATGCCTGACAAGGAACTTGACAGTTCCTCTATCTGTCTCGCACCGGCAGGGGTCAGCTCTCCTTGTTGCTGACCCTGCATAATCTTTGCAACATTATCTTTCGTCTCACCGTGACGGACAAGATACAGCGTAGTCATGAGCTATTCAGTTATCGTGATTATCTGCATCTTCACGTAGTTCGTCTCGTTCTCCACAGAATTTAGAGACCACTTGATTTCAATATCCTCATAGCTGTCGAGAAAATCGTTCAGAGCATTCAACTCCTCCATCATCAGCATGGCATCCTGAGAGAAAAGAATCAGTATCTGAAAATAACGAGGGGGCTTATTAAGCGAGTCTATATCTGGCTTAAGCATTTCAAGCAACTTACCGATACGATTGGAGTCATCTGAATGGGCTTCGTTGATACTAGCCTCGCAGAGATAAGCAAATTCACGACCCTCCATTTGGGCATGGAAAGTATAAATTTCAGCTTCATTCAAGTCGAGACTTATCAGATTATGATTCTGAAACTCTTTGATAAGAGCTATTGCTTGGTCTTCTGTTATCTGTTTCATCTTGTTACACTTATTCGTTAAACACAAGTATCCCGCTGTAATTATCTGGCGTATTTGATTTTTCACACAGGTATTTCACAATATCAGCCACCTCTTCGGGTGACTTATCATCCATCAATCTGTCTCTGAGTATGTCTGGATTGACATAGGAACTGACACCATCCGTACAGAGGAACACCCTGTCACCAGGCTGTAAGTCGAACTGCCTTATCTCTACATCGGCATTCTGGCGGTGATAAGAGAAAAAACTACGGTTAATGTAGTCTCCCCATACACTTTGTTCGATATGGTCTTCTGTACGATAGACTATACCTATATCGGGTCGAAGGAGGTAACAACGGCTATCGCCACAATGAGCTATGGTTATCTTGTCGTTGTATATAGCAGCAAGCACCATTGTGGTACCCATCTCTACTTTGTGGAGGACATCGGCTTTTGCATCTAACGCTTCTGATGCCAAACGGAAAGCTGTCTGTAATACCGGCTCTAAGCCATCGTCAAAAGACGCTTGTTCCCAATACTCACAAATTGTCGTAGCAACAACCTGACTGGCTACCTCTCCCATAGAATGGCCACCCATCCCGTCACAGCAGACAAAGAGATATCGGCCATCATCGTGGTCGCTAACCATTTGGATGTAGTCCTCATTGTTAGTACGTACTCCACACTCTGAAAAGCTTGCGCATCTAATCTTACTCATTATTGTGCAAATTTACTAAGAATTATTCAAACTATCATCTCTTGATATCGTTTTATAACTAAAATTAAGTTCATCATAGGGTATCTCCTTCAACATCAATCATCTTGGAAAGTTTTTCAATTAGGTTATCGCAGCCTTTTAGAACATGCTCCAAAACGTATGAATACATATAGCCCGTGTCACCAGAAGGGTCAGGCAGATTTGTCTCTTCTTCAAAACATATCTCATTGAATCTATGTAAACAGCTCCAACGTGCGTATGGCAGGAACCTCCGCTGTATCTCTACAACCTGGAAATGTTCCATACAGATTATTAGGTCTGCAGAATCTACCATCGCCTGTGTCAGGTGTATTGCTTTACCCCCTAACTCGTACCCCGCATTCTGTGCGTATTCGACCATTGTAGCATCTCTTGGCGTGTCTGAATAGTCGTGAATCCCGGCCGACTCTACGTCGATCCCAGTTATTCCTCTCTCTGTCAGCTTCTGTTTTAGGACAACCTGACAGAGAGCACTCCTACAGATGTTTGCGCTACATACAAAAAGTATCTTCATACCATCATTTTTTGTAGAGAATGTCCCCCATTGATAACAGGGGACACTCCATATTGCAACTCAATGGACTATTCCGCAATCCTATAAAGCTGAAACTGATCAGGCGAGAGCTTATGCCCACTATGATCACCTGCTGCATTCTGTTTCTTCAGCGAAGGAGAATTGGAGGTCGTAGTTTGACTCCTCGTCGTGGCAGATGAGGACACCTCGCACCCTTTCCAGGTAATCTTACCGGCCCAAGTGCCGTTAGAGGTCTTTCCACGGGTCCACACCGCTATCATGTTCCCACAACGTACCTGTCGCCAGTCACCTCCATTGAAGTATTCCGTGGACTTGTTGTGACGAATGGCATCTTCGAGCCACCAGGCCTGAAGCACATCAGAAGCAAGAGCGATATCTTGATTCTCTGTTGTCATCATCCAATAAGAGTAACATGTAGCACTCTTAGTAATACTCCACTCCCAGTAAGAACCTGTGCATTCCAGGTCGCTAATCCATCCACAAGGTTCATTGACCTCTTCCTTGCAGGTCTTCACCTCGGTTGACAGCAGATCGCCTCGCTTGCCTTCCATATCGTATGCCAAAGTATAGATGATATACTTCGTATTTGGCTTCAAGTCTGAAAAGTCTGCCACTTCATCGTCTGACGGGAGATGACGCTGGAATTCGCGTTGCAAAGTCGAAATGATTTCTGGGTTGGTCATAATACCTGCACGGGAAGCCTCCATATAGCCTCGATAGTAATGGGCCACATTGCTGGCACGACTATAGTCCATATCGAATGCGATGCCGTTAGACAAAATGCTAATGTGGTTAGGAGTTACCTGACAGTTGGACATCACCCCACCGTACTGTTTAACCGAAATCTGTACTTCCTCGTCAATGGTTCCAATAATAACTTTCCCTGTACGGTCTGCAGATGTCTTGTTGGCAGATAGGGTCGTAAACGAAATCGACTTATTCCCGTTTCCACCAGACACAGATGCACGAAGCCAATCTGGAGTGCTCCTCACCTGCCAGTCGCCATTGGACTTGACAGATAGGATGTTGTAAGCTCCTTCATAGGCTGAAAAATTCAGTTCTGTGTCATTGCACGAAATTGTCACCAGTGAAGTCTGCTGAGAAACCTTAACCTCCGCCTTCTTCTTATTATCGTTCAAAGCAAAGACTGTGAGCACACACTCGCGCGTCTCTTTGGTACGGTTTGCATCAACATGAATTGTGAGTTTATTGCCGTTACCGTCACGGCTGACATGCAGCCAATCCTCTTCCACGGTATAGGCCCAATCCTCCTGGGAGGACACCTTCACCGTCTTGGTGTCTTCACCTGCCTTGAAATCCAGGTAGTGCTTGTCTACGTCTACCTCAGGGTAATACGACGTACTAACGGTGATCTCGTCCTTCTGGCAAGAGAACAGAGTCACACACATTGCCATAACGGCTGCCATCATAAAGAGGCTCTTGAAAATCTTCTGTTTCATACTTTTACCTTTTTGTTGTTGCTTAAATATGATTCGTTTTTTGCTTCTACACTTAATGGATGTCGCCAGTTATGGGATTTCTATCGGCAAGATGAAAAATTAACCTTTTGAAATCAGGCCAGAGAGAATGGCACTGATGCCTGCATTCCGTTTCTTGCGCTCACTCTCAAAGGTGAGTTTATCAGGTTTCCCATTCGGGAATAGGGGAGCATCCTCCGTGCGTCCCATGGTGATGTTGATGTTGAGACGACAGCGGTCCCTGAAGCGGACTGTGGCTGCATAACGATAGCAGAAACGCTCAAGTTCAAGGGAGCGTTCAGTAAGACCCGATACCCAACCAATATGGTTGTAATACTCTATCTCGTTGTGGAGGACAAACTCACCGACTGCCTCTGCGATGGTGGAATAACGCGAAAGCAATACGGGATGGGCATCTGTAAGTGCCTTCAGGGACTTCAGCATCGGTTCGGTGTGTTTCATCAGGTTGTATGCGAGGTCATAGTGTGCCTGGACATTACGGCATTCAGACGACTGAGCCACGTTGAGCGCCTGCTCAATCTTGGCAATAAGCGAGGTAGCCTTGGCCTCCGTCCAAAGGTCATCGATATGACTGATGCCAGAACGCTTCATAGCCTTGTCCCACCACCAGCAATCACCATCGGAAGCTACAACAACCTCTTCCAGGAGCATGAGCAACAGTTTATCGGGGGAGATAACATTGAACCCGTTGCTGATGGTTTGGATAAGTTCTGAGCCATAACGCTGATAAAGGCGCGAGGCAACCTGAATGGCCTTGGAGTATGAGCGAGGATCCTTCAGAAGACAACATACCAACTGGTTCTGCAGAGCGGACATGTCCTGTTCACCATCCTCCCATACTTTCCTGGCTTCCAGCAGGTCTCCCGTCTGACGAAGAACCGCAAGCGCATGGGCATCAGTTTCGGTGAGATTCATGAACCAGAACAGGCCATGACGCAGGCGGTCTTTGGGAACACTCAAAGATGACATATACGACACCAACGAAGACTGGCTACGGTCAGCTTTGGCACCGAAGACAATGTCCATGTCCATAGGAAACGAAACAGACTTGCCGATAGCGGCATATGCCTTCATACGACTGTTGTTGGACGACAAGGTGGTAGAGGAGTCGCTGGTAGCGGCTCCCATACCCCTAAAAGGATTGTTCTGGATGTAATCTTTAATTCTCATATTTCTTGGTTTTGGGGGGTTAACCGAGCAGGCCTTCTGCCTCACGGATTTCTTCCAGACTCTCACGGGCACTGAGGATACGACGGAAAGCCTTCAACACCTCTTCTTTGGTGAACTCCTTGCCTATCAGTTCGAGAGCCTGGTTTATGCACCAACGCGCATGTTCCTTATCGCTCCAAGCTACATTATCGTAGTTGCGGTCGTACCACTTAATCAGATTCGGGATTCTTACCTTCCATCTCAGGTCAAGGCTGAGAAGTTCCACTTCTTCAAGAATTTTCTTGGCTGCAGCGACATCTTGATTTTCCTTGGCACTCTCAATGTACACTTCCAAGTAGTGAAAAGCATACTTACTATGGTCATCACCATTTATGCCTACAGCAAGTTTCAGAAGCGCCATCTCTTTCTCCACCTTGCGGATGATGCGTTCCCATGCTGTGTCGCACTCCAGACGGTAGATGTCGCGAAGCAGCTCCTTATACTGCTCTACTATGGCCTTCGTCTCAGTGTGACGGCGACTACTTCTGAGAGCATAGAGTCGGTTCTTCAGAACTTCAACTGCCACATTCTCTGACTCCAGCATATCGAGCGTCTGACGAGCATGCTCCGCATACTTGGCGATAAGAGTATTGGCATCCTGGCTGTTGAAGCGAGGTGAAGTGTCAAGTGTCTTCTCAATGGTTTCCTCAGTCTTGGGAACGAAAATTTCGAAGTTCATCATCTCGCTGCTATCGACAGACACCTGCACTTCCACCTCTGTTCCAGCAGGAATCTCATGCTTGACGTCCTTGCCAGTGACAATGAGGTCGGCAACGTGCTCATAGAGGTCTGCCGGAAAGTTGGTGACATAGCTTGCTGCCTGATAGACCGGGATTTTGAGGAATGTTGATTCGTCATTGGGAACCAGACGCATCGTAGTCTTTCGACCATTTGCCACACCATGAGCCGGAACGGGCTTGCTCTTCTCCAGGCCCAAGAAGGGGACGAATTCCTGACGGTTGTCTTCCTCATCCCACACTCCGAAGCCAATGTGATAGGGCAGTGGCGCTGCCGACACCTGCAAGCCTTGGAGGATGGTCAGGTTATCGGGAGTCACCTTGACGTTATGACCGAAGTCATTGGTGAACCGCACCGTAAAGTTGTTTGCCGTATACTCGGCCAGTGAGAGGTCAATGACAATGCCCGTGTCCTCATACGGAACCTTTCCGCTACTCCAGGCCCCGTCACCACGTACCACCTCGACGGTCATGCCCTCGGTCATCACCCGCTTGTCCTTAATCTTGATGGCCAGAAAAGCAATCAGGTCGGTGGACATGGTGTCATAGTGCATCTCAATCTCAATAGCGTCGGCATCAGGGGCTGCCATCAAGTCAGCTGGGATGTCGCGGGTGGCAGCATAGAGGGTTGCGCCTTTGGCTACAGCCGTCATTGGGTCCACCGACGTATCAACATTTGGCGAGACTTCCTCCCTGAGCATCTGACGCAGGTAAGGCGAGTAGGTTGGGCCACCCACAAGGATGAGTTTGGTGAGTTGGTTGCCATCCAGATGGTTACGCTGAAGAATCTTCTGGCAGATGGTGACAGCCTTCTTGAAGAACGGCTCCATGATGGGATAAGCCATCTCACGAGTGATGGTCAGATCGAGTTCAATCTCCTTTCCCGTGTCATCGCTGCCCAACTCTCCGAGGTCGGAAAGGATTTCAGCGCAGGGAGCGGTGGAGAGCTGAACCTTGGCAGACTCTGCATACCCCTTCAATGCCTCGCGCAGCATAGCGGCCTTCTTCTCAGAGGCCAGAATCTTGTCCACCTTGAAGTGCTTCTTGACGTAGGGGATAAGGATGCTATCGACCAAAGCATAGTCGATGTCCTTTCCCCCAAGGAAACTGTCACCCTCAGTGTCCACCACCTGCTGCACACCTCCGTCCACGCGAAGCAAGGCTGCGTCGAAAGTGCCACCACCCAGGTCAAAGACGAGCCAGAAACCATCCTTCTGCCCAGTGGCCACCCCGTAAGCAATGGCAGCGGCGATGGGCTCCTGAATCAGTTCGATGTGCTGGAATCCAGCCAGACGAGCCGCTTCTACCGTAGCCGTCTTCTGGGTGGCATCGAACTTGGCCGGCACGGAGATGACAATGCAGCCACCATCATTCACATCGGCATTGGCGGCAAGTGCCTTGATAATCTCTGCAGAGAGCTGCTGGGAAGTGAAGTCCTTCTTGAGGTTCTTGCTGTGATAGACCTCGACAGTACCCATAGTACGCTTGAACTCCTTGAAAATGTCTGTCGATGCCGTGCGACCGTCCCACGTCTTGGTGGCACGGAGTACCTGATTGGCCAGTTCGTTGGCAGCTGTGTCGCCTGTGTGGATAATGCCCTTGCGAGTGATAGACACGATTGAAGGAATGGTGTCCTTCTGCGTGTTACTCTTCTTGATGGCAGGAGATCCATTCTCCATCACGGCAATAGCCGAGTTGGTCGTGCCGAGGTCAATGCCTCGGTTGATTTTTCCGTTGTTGTCCATTTTGATAGGTATAATTGAGTTACTGTATATTCTGCCCTACGGTGATGCTTGCAGCCTGAATCATTCTTCCACCACGGTTCACCTGCGGCTTCTGCACCGAGGTAATAATGGAACTGCCTGGTGGAACATTCTCGTCTTCCACAAAGACGACAAGGGCGTGCATTCCTTCGCAATAGTCTGTCCCCAACAAGGGCACGATATCATAATCCTCTGCCCGCAGAGTGGCTTTCATGCGGTCAATGGCCTTCGATATTTGCTTGCGACCAGAAACTTCCTGCATGTGATAGAGGTTATTTTCGATTCGTGAGACTTCACCGATAAGGGACATTACGGAAGAATCACCAATACCCCCTACCCTCGTGATGCGAGTAATCTCCTCCTTCAGGAGTTTCTTCTCCTTCTCGGCCTGCTCCAGTATGGTCTTCATTTCAAAAACTTCACTGAGATTACGGCGGTAGTTCACCCAATTTACGACTGCAACAAAAAACATGATTGCTGCGAAAACAATTGAAAAATAAAAAGCTGTTATCATAATCCTTGACTTTTTGACTATCCTTTAAAACCTATTGTCCTATGTCCCTTACGATCAAGTCTCTCGTTGTCACAATGACGTGAGAGCGTTTCAAGCACATTGTCAGCAACTCCGTGAAGAATAGTATCAATTGTGTAGTGACGGGCTATATTTTCAATCTGACCACCACTGAAATCATACTTTGATGCCAACGAACGAGATTCATCTTCTGAGAGGATAGGTATCATCTCATGCCAAATACTGGCTCTTGCTTCCAATGTAGGTTTGGTGAAATGAATCTTATAAAGGAAACGGCGCTCAAAAGCCTTATCCATGTTTTGCGCCAGATTTGTGGTGGCAACCAGAATGCCATCAAGCGTTTCCATCTCCTGCAAGATAATATTCTGAATGGTGTTCTCCATTTTGTCAACGGCACGTTCAGCTCCTTCTTTACGTTTTCCGATAATAGCGTCTGCCTCGTTGAACAGCAGAATCGGGGTAATCTTGAATTCTTCAACCTTCTTGCGATAGGAATCGAAAATCTGCTTGATATTTTTCTCGCTTTCGCCAACCCACATACTTTTGATTTCTGATATATTAACCTGCATGATGTCTCTTCCTGTCTTTCGGGCTAATTGAAGGACTGTTTCCGTCTTGCCCGTACCTGGCTCTCCATAAAAGAGACAAGTGAATCCACAACGGAAACCAGACTCCTTCAGTCTAGAACGAATCAACTGATATTGACTATCATCCAACAATTTCCCAAGTTCGGTTATCTGGCTTTGGATTGATTTATCATAGAAAAGTTTCTTCTCTACAATATCCTCTGCCTTTAATACATCACCTTTCTTCTTGTTTTCATTCATTGATGAGAGATTCAATTCAGGGAAAAGATATTGCTTTGCCTGTTGAGTCATCTTAAAAGATTCGCGGTTAACAAAACCGTTATCATTGTTATACTCTATCATTTTTGCATTGAGCAAATAATGACTACCCTCATAGAGATACCCTTTTATCCTTTTCCAAAGCCTTCTTTCCTCTCTACCATACATGAATTCAAGGTCGTGATAGCCAATGTTATCATCATTGTTGTTCACAAAAAGATGTGAAAACAGGATCAATAGCATCCTGTCATCTCCGCTCAGTTTATAATTGTCCAACTTTTGGACAAACAGCAGTTGCTTGTTACAATCAAACAGGTCACTAATCTTCTCACACATTCCATAGTAACTGAGTTCTTCAGCATGACGCATGTCAAAGATTTCCTCAATCATCCCGAACAACTGATGACAGGTCAGACCAGAACAATCAGCCGGGACATATTTCTCGTCATGCTGAAACGATTCAATCACCTCCATTGGAACACGATATGAAATGCCACGTCTGTCGCGACAACAGCGAATCATTTCTCGCTTTTCCAAAACGTCGATGTCATTCATATACCTGATAAGTCGAGTAGTCCGGCATCCAACATATTGACCGAAATCACCAAGGGTAATGCTACTATCATCGCTGTTATCTATGAAAAGTGCCATCATGACACATTGTTCCTTGGTCAAATCCAGTTTTGCAGACATATACCTAATATACCTGTCTGCCTTTCGATAGAACTCTGAACTCAATTGTGAATCTTTTGCCTTATCAACTATATGCTCTACGGCAGAGAGCAAATCCAAGTTCTTTTTCTTTCTAGACATATCCATAATTCATCATCTCATTATTTTCGTTGACAAAAACAGCTTGCTGCGTACAAAGGTCTGACTAACCAATAACCACAATTTACGAAAGTAGTCTTTCGTCTTTCCCCAAAAGGAATGTCCTTTGACCTTATCGGTATTATATGGCATAAGTTTTACCGCTATATCCAACATGGTCATCAAGGAAATGGTATGCTGACTTTTTGTCCCAAGATACATTCTCGCATAAGCTTCAAATCTGTCTGTGACAAACTTTGCTGCATCGTAATATTTTATCTCATCGCCTTTAGGAACATTCACTTCTATGAGTTCATCATAGACCTCCAGTTCGATTCTCGTCTTATCTTCTTTCATACCCACAAGCACATATCATTCTAACATTCAAACTTTGTGAACGATGGCGGTCTCGAACCGCATCCAGCGAACTGGAATGTCCAAACATCTTTCGCCCTATATGCCTGCACACACTTTGACCCCGTCCGCCACCTACGGGATTGCCGCGATATTGTCTTAGTGTGTTGATATTCTATTCAGTCCGTAGATTCGCTAACCTACACCGTTGCACACGCCCATCCTCACGGATGGCATCGTCTATGTGTTCAACTGCTCGCTGCAATGGATTTCCAACCCTTTCCGTCAGTTATACGCTAGATTATTGTGATGCTCTAACGCTTTCCTACGGGTAGTACGGCCCTAGACAGCCTTACATGTTTTTTACATGGGGTTTGTCACTCGCCCTTTTCTTCCTGCTTGGTGGCAGGCTCGCGTATGTAAAGTTGTCAAAGAACTATTCTTATGCCTTATTGCGGTAGGGCTAATGGGGTACCCCATAATGCAAGGATGCGAAAAAAATGAGTAATTCTATCTTGATTTACTACATTTATTTCATTTTTTTGCAAACAACCAAAACACGGCAAATTGTCGCGCCGAGACGGACTTCCGAAGGTGCTGCATAGTGCTATGGCTGCGGTTCTCGCGTAGGGGGATGGCATTTTAGAAGCCGTTGAGTCGCGGGTACATCTTTTCACGAAACGTCGTCGGTCTCGATGGAAGAGCATGATATGCACATCCATCGTTTCTGGGACAAGCCGCAGAAAACGACTGACAATGTTCCGTAGATGAACGCACGACACGACTTGCTTCTATGCTATCCTCTGACCTACGCTATAAGAACCTGTTGCACTCATGGCAGTATGCTGCACCGCCTGCCCGTCACAACTGCGACATGTCCTAACGGAACAATACGCTAAATTTCATTCTCACTTTAATGATTATTGGCCGGATTTGCACGTTTTATGAACTTTTTCCTCAATTCTGATATACGAATAATATCTCTTCTTTTATTTCAGCACTCTCTGATACTGCTGTATTTGTCTCTTGTCGATATTCGTAATCTTTATCTGAACCTTGGTTGGACGTTCTATCTCGTCAGACAAAGACGAAAGGAGTATCGTTATAACCTGTTCGACGTTTGTAAATCCAGAGTCCTCGATTACAGATATACATTCACCGCTGAAGAATGCCTCTCCGCGGATAAGATTGAATTCGACATTCTCTCAAATGAGATACTAAAAAAGGGACCTGCCCAAACGGACAAGTCCCTTTACATATTATATCAGAGTGATAGTTACTCTTCCACAGCTGCCTATGCGGTTGCAAGAAGTACGATGGGGATTCAGAATCACTCATTTCTGATGCTGTTTTACCAACTCTATTGCTTCTTTACCTGTCAGATGCTCGATGTCAAAGCGGATTATCAGCATAGGGGAAAGCCCACTCTCCATCTCGTTTTGCAAGCTTTCATCATCATTCGGATTGTAGCGATTACCAAATTTACTAAACTGTTTAAATAATGTTGTCCTAAATTACGGAATATTCGATAGAAATGATTAACTTTGCAATCAATTTTAAGAGTATTTGTGAAATAATGCCAAGAAAACCAGATTAAGGACTGGAGGATCTGCTTCAGATAGTGAATAATATCATTCATCAGATGAAGGCAGACAACTCTCTACGGGAACTACATGAAAAGTACAGATTGATATATCAGGCAGAAAACAATTAATATGAACAAAATTGCCAGTCTTATTAAGCCCCTTATGCCAATTCTCTCGGCTACTTATGGTATTGCACTTATATATGTAACTGCACTGCCTGTAGCTGGCAACAATCCAACCGTCGTTGGCGAAATGCTGACATGGCTAATTACATTGGCGGGCATTGCAATGACGCTCTATCTTGTGCAATATGTCGAACCGAAAATGTTCCCTGCAGCAGAACAATTTTCACTTAAGTTGCCTCCGGTTTCCGTCATTTTGGGGCTATTATTGACAGCGCCTCTATGGCTTGTTGCTGAAGGGTATATCGTATATGGCATGACGTCGCTGGCTCAGCCTGTAAAGATGGAGCCGTTGACCTACACAACAGAAGAAATGCTTGAAGACCTTCTGTCCAGTATTCATGCTGTATTGCTTGCCCCTGTGCTCGAAGAACTGTGTTTCAGGCAAATGGCTATTTCTCCTTTCCGTCGCCGAGGCGCAAAAATTGTTGTCTGTTTGGTGATGGCATTTTTGTTTGGGATGTTTCACGTACGTAACTTCCCTGGTGCTTTCATCAGTGCCCTGGTCTATGGTTTTGTGTTTATCTGGTCGCGGAACATTTGGTTTAGTGTGATACTACATACAGGGAGAAACCTTGCGGCCACACTCCTTGCCGTTTACTGCTGGTTGAAATTAGGAGACATACAGATGGCAAAAATACCTGTTATCATCCTGCCTGACATAAAGGTAGTCTTCGCAAGTTTGTTTTTAGCCATTGCAGGAGTCCTGTTACTAAAGAAGAATAATTCTAAACCATAAAAAATGAAAGCATTATTTATCAACGGAAGTCCACGTAAGAAGTGGAATACCGTCAAAGTGTTGGAGAGTGCCATGAAAGGAGCCCAGGAGGCTGGCGCCGAAGTAGAACTTGTGAATCTCTATGACATTGATTTCAAAGGCTGTAAGAGTTGTTTCGCCTGCCAGTTGAAAAATGCTAAAACTGATGGTGTATGTGCCATACGTGATGGTTTGCGTCCAGTGCTCGAGAAGGCTCGTGAAGCAGACGTGATTATCATCGGCTCGCCTGTTTATCTCAGTTATCCTACGGGCGAGACCCGCTCTTTCCTCGAAAGGCTCGTCTTCCCCAACTTCACTTACGACATTGATGAACAGGGTAACCGTCGTCGCCCCATCATAGAGAAACAGACGGCAATGATTTTTACAATGAACATACCCGAGGAAGCCATGGAAGAATGGAAATATCCCATACTGCTTGGCACATGCGAAAAACAGCTGCGGGAAAACTTCGGCCATAGCGAAACACTCTACGTCTGCAACACCTATCAGTTCACCGACTACTCGCGTTATGCCTTCACCTACTTCAGCGAGGAGGACAAACGAAAGTATCGCGACGAGCATTTTGCCACCGACCTGCAGAATGCCTACGAACTTGGCAAACGATTGGTTAGTAAATGTACTTATGAAAACGCGAAGTAAAAGATAGGCAGAAATATGACCATACAAGAATTTCGTGAATATATGGCATCGAGCAAACCTGTCGTTGGCGGTGGCGATGTCCACATGATGTTTCATAAGCTGTCACAAGAGGCTTTGCAGATAACGGCAGAGATTAACGGCAAGTATCATACTCCAGAGCAATTGCACGATTTGCTGGAACAACTTTGGGGACGTGAAGTGCCCAAGACGGTAGGCATGTTTCCTCCGTTTCATACCGATTGCGGCAAAAATACCATTGTTGGCGAGCGGGTGTTCATCAACATGGGTTGCAAGTTTCAGGATCAGGGCGGCATCACCATTGACGAAGGTGCACTCATCGGTCACAACGTCGTACTGGCAACCATCAATCACGATCTTGACCCAGCCAAGCGTCAGAGCATGAGTTATGCACCTATCCACATCGGCAAGAACGTATGGATAGGAGCCAATGCTACCGTGTTGGCAGGCGTAACTATTGGTGATGGAGCCGTAGTAGCAGCAGGTGCAGTAGTGACCAAAGACGTAGAGCCCAATACCATTGTTGGCGGTGTTCCAGCCAAGGTGATAAAAAAGATAGAGATAAAAGACAGATAGATCGGAATTTATATATGCATAACGAGAAGAACTTCATTACCATGCTCGGTACAGGCAATGCACTTGCCACCCGATGCTACAACACGTGCTTCACACTTCATGGCGAGAATGGTGTGTTGCTTGTAGATGCTGGTGGAGGTAATGGTATTCTTACCCAACTGGAGAAGGCAGGAATCAGGCGTGAGGACATCAGTGACCTCTTCGTTACCCATGCTCACACGGACCATCTGCTGGGCTGCATCTGGATCATGCGGATGGCACTTCAGTTTCGATACTCTCTCCGCATATGGAGCCACAAGAAAGTTCTCAATCTACTATCCGACATCTGCCG
>JAEEGG010008659.1_pt1 | contig 23014 bp, 17 predicted proteins | sample 9134161 | NCBI WGS metagenome assembly JAEEGG01 (sample SAMN16246543, study PRJNA631951) | gut metagenome | biome: gut microbiome; feature: rumen; material: CR-attached | host: Bos | place: Iran: Karaj | collected 2018-10
GTCTCTGGTGCTGCCACGACGGTGACCTATGCGTCTTCTAGTACAGATGTCGCCACTACCGAAGGCACGCGGATCACCCTCAAGGGTACCGGTGCCACGACCATCACTGCAACAGCGAAGGAAGAAAATGGCTACAAGAGTGCAACCGCGAAATACACCCTCCGCGTCACTACTCCTGCTCCGGCCGGATTTGAGAATCTTGGTTCCTTCAACCTGGAGAATGCGGCCTTAACGGGATACCTTAATGATGCCAGCGTAAAATATCCTGCTGATGACAAGAGTACCATCGCTAATAATACTTATGCATCAACCTCTGTCATTTCCACGTATGCTAATTGGTCGTCTCCTTCGAGGAAGGATATCCCGGCACCTGTTGAACTTTCTTGGGGTGTTGCCAGCACAGGCACTGCAACAGTTATCGTGTATAACGATCAGGCTCTTCAGGACGAGGTTTGGTCTTGGACTGCGTCAGAAGGTAGCAAATCCTTTGACGTGTACAACTTGATTCCCGGCAAGACCTATTATTGCACGGTCGTTGACGATAGCAATGGTAACTACCTGCTCAAAGGCACCTTCAATACCGAAGGCCGTCGGCGGATGATTAAGGTCAGTGACACAGTCAATGCCAATAATGCCAATAATTGCCGTGACCTTGGGGGCCTCAAGACAACCGATGGCCGGAGAATCAAGTATGGCCTTATCTTCCGCGGAACCAACATGACAAGTACCAAACCTGCCGAGAAGAGAATCATTGCAGAGTTTATGAATGTCGGGCTGGATAATGATCTTCGAGACGGAAGTGGCGGTGGACAAAACAGGGACAACCCGTTAAACACAAGCTATACGGTGAGATATATTGGTCCAGGATATAGCAGCACAGGCGATTTGCAGGATGAAAGTAAGTATAAACAAACGATACAGGCATTTCTTGATGCGGCAAAACCCGGTACTAAGAATTACAACAAAGCATCCTATTTCCATTGCTATATCGGCGCAGACCGCACAGGGTACACCGGACTTATGCTCGAAGGTCTATTAGGGGTCTCTCTAACGGATTGTACCATCGATTATGAGCTTACAACTTTCTCTACGGCGGCGGGATCAAGGCCGCGTAACGGTGGTCAGCTGTGTTATATCAAAGACGCAGTGACATTCCTTAACAAGGCAGAAAACGGAGGTACAGGTACTTCCCTGCAAGAGAAAATCACGTATTACTTTATCAATAAACTTGGTATTTCAGAAGCGGATATCGAGAACTTCAAGAATTGGGCTCTTGAGCCTGATCCGGAAGCCAATTAATAAGAATTAACATTTTAATACATGCAATCATGGAAAAGAACAACGAAAAAATGTCCCGCCCTTACGTGGCCCCGGAGACGGAAGTGTTCACACTCACTTCCGAGAAGATTCTGGCTGGATTTGAGTCCGGGGTTCCTGGTGAAGAGTTGCCTTAAATTAAAGCTTTATCGTTATGAAAGGAATACGAATCGCAATGGGGCTGCTTGCAGTGGCAGCCCTATCCTCCTGCAACATCAAGGAGGACATATTACCAGTTGAAGAAGCGCCTCGTTTCCGTGCCGTGATTGAACAGCCGGGGTCGGAAGCGACGACCAAAACCTACGTAGACAAAGAAATATTTGATGCGTCGGGTTCTTATACAATCTTTTGGTATCGGGATGACCGGGTCAGTATTTTCTATGATAATACCTATAATCAACAGTACAAGTTCCTGGATCGAGATGGCTCCACGGCTGGAGATTTCGAGATTGTGACAGGTACCGGATCGGGCTCCACGGCCCAAACGATTTCTACCGGCAGCAATTATGCCATTTCCCCTTATAATCGGGATAATAGATGTGACACTCAGGGGAATCTGACTGTCGTGATTCCTGAGAAGCAGGAATACTATCAAGATGATCGGCGTGGAATTGGCGTCAATCTCTTGATGGTCGCTAAGGATACGGACGGAGATCGTGATTTCTTCTTCAAACATGTCGGTTGTTATTTTGGCGTTAAATTGAGAGGAGAAGGAGTTTCTGTTAAATCCATCACCTTGGAAGGGAAGAATTCCGAGTTGTTGGCTGGCTATCCGATTGTCTCATTCGATGAGAATGATGACCCGGTGATGAGTTTTGATCCGCGAGATCTCGACAATTCCAAGATCATCACGATGGAATTCTCAGAACCTATGATGCTGGATGCAGAGGAGTATAAGTTCTTCTGGTTTACGCTTCCGGCTACCACCTTCGACAAGGGCCTTGCCGTGACTGTCAAAGATGCGCATGGCGGCACTTTTGTTAAGGAAGTGGTAAAAAAGAATACAGATGGAGAGATCGAACCGATAACTCTTAACAGAAGAGGCTTTTATACTACGAAAGCAGATGTTGAGATCTCTTCAATCCCCGTCAAATCCATCACCGTGGATCCCACGAACCTGACACTGACCATGACCGAAACGGAGACGGCCACGCTGAACGCCACGGTCCTGCCTGCGGACGCGACCGATCCGACCGTGACCTGGTCCAGCGACAACGAGGAAGTTGCGACGGTAGAGAACGGTGTCGTGACAGCCCACAAATCCGGCACGGCCAATATCACTGCGAAAGCCGGCGACAAGACGGCCACCTGCGTCGTCTACGTGGTTGACAAAGTCTCCTACAGCTTCACCTTGACCCCTGCAGAAGACGTGATCAACTATGGCGAGACAGTAACCTACGTTGCCAAACTCATCACGACTACGAACGGTACCCCCGTCGAAACGGAACCCGAAGCGGAGCTGACCAGCAGTGAGGAAGGCGTCGTGACGATTGACGGGCTGAAGGTAACTGGCGCCAAGGGTGGCACGACCACCATCACGGCCTCCTTCACCCCGGAGGGGACGGAAGGAGCCCTTACAGCCACGGCGACCCTTACCGTCAAGGACGTCGTGACCTATGAACTCAAGATTTCCCCGACTACGGCCGAGAAGCCGAGCGTGATCATCGGCAAGACGCTGCCTTTCACCCTGACCCTCGTTACCACGACCAATGGCGACGCGGATGAGTCTGATGTCACTTCTGCCGCCACCTGGAGCAGCACTGATACCAGCATTGCCACCGTCGCCGCAGGAGTAGCTACCGGTGCCAAAGAAGGCAAGGTCACGATCACGGGTTCCTTCAAGCCCGAAGGCGCTGATGATGCACTCTCTGCCTCCGTGGAGGTAACAGTCAACAAGGATCCGAACCATGCTGGTGATCCGACGCCGATTGGCGAAGAAGAGGAACTTTAATAAGATTGCCATATGAACAATAATATCAAATATTTGATTCTCGGCCTCGCGGTCTTCGGCGGTCTGTCCGCTTGTACCAAGCAACTTGTCGAAGAGGCTCCGGCGCCCAAGAATACCCATACGGTATATTTCTCCTCCGGCACGGCCCAGACCAAGACCGGCATCACCGTCGGTGAGACCGAGGTGACTCCGGACTGGAACAAGACGGCGTTGGAGAGCATCCACCTTTTCGAGATAGATGCCAATGATGCTGTCGCCTATGGTGAGACGATCGCCATCACGCCGAGCGAAGACAATGCGACAGCTCATTTTGAAGCGGATTTCCCGACGGACATGAGCATCATTGTCAATCCTTCTAACACCGAGGAAGACAGCGGCGCCAAGGGACCCACGGAGACCAAGGGTACAAGAGTTTCTCCCTACCGGTATGCCGCCATCATCGCGAAGAAACCGGACAAGAATAACTTCACCTTTGTTGTCCCCAGCGAGCAGCATCCTGATGCCGAGACCCTGATCGACCCGGACGCCGATTTCCTGATTGGCTATAGTCGCAAAGAATATGACGATGCGCACATCTTTACTGATCCGGTCGTAGACCTCTATTTCGACCGTCCTGTTGCCCTCGGGCGGATCATTATTTCTTCTTTCGAGGAGGGAGAGAAGGTCAAGAGCGTGGTCATCAAGGCCCCCGGCCTGTCTGGCTCGGCAGCTTATTCAGCGATTGATTTCGAAAATGCGGCCGTGACCTTCACGCCCGATGTCGCTGCCGAAGGGGAAACCGCCGCGCTGACCCTCGACTATGGCGATGGCGCTGCCCTCGCTGCAGACGGCACCTTCGGCGCCTACTTCGTTGCCCTCCCTGGCAAGACCCAGGTTTCCGAGATCGTCGTCACCACCGACCAGTATATCTACACCAAGACCGTCGGCAAGGAAATCACCTTCTCCAACACCACCTTCAAGAACCTTACGCTCAATCTTTCGGACGAAGGCGTGACGAAGGTAGCCGCCGCCCCTGCTGAGATCAAGTGGTACAAGGCTTCTGTGCTTGAGGATGGCATCGACTATATCATCGTCTCCAATGGCTATGCCTTGAAGAACAATGGCAGTAAAGCTGTCGTGGCAGCTCAGGCGGTTGAGATTGTTGATGGAACCATTTCCCTCGAAGAGACCGATGGTCTTATCTGGACTGCAAATGCTAATTCGGAGTTCACTGAATATGGTACACATACATTATCCAATGGTACTGAGCACCTGTGGCGTCATAGCGACAATGGAACATTTACGCTTGAGGCCAACAATGAGGCTATTACCAAGTATATGGTATGGAACTATGATGGTGAGTATCTTTGGAATATCAGCATTTACACGGGCAGTGGCAGTGCGCAGATTTCTGATTACTACGCTTATTATAGCAGCGGTTGGAAGATTTCCACAACCAAGACTGCAGCTACGCTCTTTACCAGCCGCGCTCCGCAGGAACTCGCTTTCACTCCTGCCGCAAGTGCAGAATATGATCTGGCTACTAGCGAATGGACAGTGGCTGTTCCTACTTTGAGCGGAGCTCAGACCTCGGTCACGTACTCCCTTTCCGAGGATTCCAACCCGGCTGTGGCCACTGTCGATGCGGATGGCACTGTGCACCCGCTTTCGAAGGGTACTGTTACCATTGTCGCTACCGCAGAAGGCAATGCCCAGTATCAGGCTGCTACCGCCACTTACTCGTTGAAAGTCATTGACAGCAGTATCACTACCAAGACTTACAACAAGGTCACCTCTACTGGCGATCTTACCGTTGGAGATCAGTACCTACTCGTTTATGAGAGTACTCCATCCGTTTTCAAGCCGATTCTTGACGGAAGTACTTTTAAAAAGCACAAGGATAATGTCCAGAGTGTTACGATTTCGAGCAACTCAATCACTTCTACTGAACTGGTTGATTATGAGCTTACGCTGACTGAAGGGTATCATCTCTATGTTGGCTCTGCAAATATGTATCTTTATCCTAACCTTGATGGATCAACTACTTCCATTGGTGCGGAGAGTTCTCCATCCATAGCTCTGAACATCACCATCCAAAGTGACGGTATAGCCAAGATTACGAACTCGACTAATACAACTGCCAATCTCTGCTGGTCAACAAACAACAGCTACTTCAGTACGACCTACAACTCTAGTGCTGCCATCAATGTATGCCTCTATAAGTTGGAGGACAATCGCCCCGCGTGGACTATGTCCTACAGTCCGACAGAGGCAACGTATGATCTGTACACGCGCCAGTGGACTTCTGGAACACCTTCTCTTTCCAGTAATGCGACCACTACGGTGACCTATACTTCTTCTAATGAGAATGTTGCAACGGTCAACGCAAGTGGCGTTGTGACACCCATTAAGAAGGGTTCCGCCACCATCACCGCCACTGCGGATGCTGACGCTACTCACAAGAAGACCGAGGCCAGCTTTGCGTTGACGGTTGATGACACCACGCCTGTAACGATGGTTACTGTCAACCTAAAGAAGGCCACATCGATCTCCGCAGGGAAGCAGTATGTGCTTGTCTCTAATGGAAAGGCTCTCGTGAGGAATGGAAGCGATGCAGAAGTGTATGATTTCAATTCCAGCGACCTTACGGTCAGCGTGCCCTCCAACCTGCGGGATAATCTCGAGTGGACACTCCAGAGCAGTAGCAACTTGTTCAAGAACGGAGACTATTATTTCGGCATTGTTATGCACGCGACGGGCACATACACTTACCGTGTACAACTAAGTACTACGACGACGAATATTGATGGTGACAGCAACGATTCTATGCCGAATCTGACCATTGATACGTCGGGTGATTATATCTATTACACGGGTAATAGGAGCGCGTATTTCATGTATTTTGATACCTCTGAAGATTGGACTACTTATAAGATTACAAAGGCGAATAGCTATACACATTCTTACAAGACTGCCCTTTATGAAGTCGTTGATTCGCGTACCCCTCAGGAGTTGGTATTCAGCAGTTCTTCTGCGGAGTATGACCTTGGCACTTCAATGTGGACTGTCGCAGTACCTTCTCTTTCTGGCGCTATAAATGCTGTTACTTACGAGTCCTCTGACCCGACTGTAGCGACTGTTACAAACGCAGGTGTGGTTACGCCTCTTAAAAAGGGAATCACCACAATAACAGCTAGGGCGGCGGAAAGCGCCACCTATCAGCCAGGAGAAGCCAGTTATAAGTTGACGGTCAAAAACAGTTTGGTCAAAGACGTCTATCAAAGAGTTACTTCCACCGATCAGATTGTCTCAGGAGGCAAGTATATCTTCGTCTATGAGAATGGCGACACCAAGAAAGCATTTAAGCCTGTCCTGAATTCCGGTAAGACGGCGTTCGAACAAACCGCCGCTAATGCCATTGATGTCACTATCACAAATGATGAGATTGACCCGAGCACAGTCGAGGGATGCCAGATTGTTTTCTCCAACCAGGATGGAACAAGTCTGAAATTCAATATGTTGGTGCCGAAAGCGGATGGAGAGAATGACTATTACTTCTGTCTTCGTAACAATTCTAGTTCTTTTGTGGCATCTACTGAAGATCCTGGGTACCGACCCACGATTGCTTTGGATTCCAATGGTGTGATGACAATTTCTCGGAGTCAGAATAGTAGCAACTATAGATTCCGTTATTCCTCATCTAATTCCTCTTTCCAGGCATCCACGTCCTCTTCCAGCAACTTGTACCTATTCAAGTTGGAGGATGGTTCGAACCCTTGAAGTGATCCTGAGCCCTCGGATCTGCCGGTGATGGGAGGGTACACCACCATCTCCACCACTGGGATCGAGGGATTCTCCGGGATTTGCCTCGCCCCCGACGGAAGCGGCTTCCTGGCCGCTTCCGACCGAGGGGGGGGGGTCTACCGGGTCAGTTTTTCCGGTGAGGCCACGCCTCTTTATGTCGAGAACCCGGGAATATCGGGACTGGACTGCGAGGACGTAACCCTGGATTCTGCGACCGGCGACATCTACTTCGTCGTCGAACGCAGCTATCAGGAGGTCCGCCGGCTGCGCGCCCCGGGTTACAGCGAGTTTGAGGTACTTGCGACCATTAACGAGGGGTACTTCAACAGCGGGCTGGAGGCCATCACCTGGATGGGCGACGGCACGCTGATGGTCGGCAACCAGGCCAATCCCTGCTTGCTCCTCCGCATTTCCGCGGCCGATGGCGCCATCATAAGCCGCTGGGAAATCACGGGAGGCATCACGGACATTTCCGACTTGTGCTACGATTCCGTGCGGAACGCTCTCTGGATTGCCGACAGCGAGACCAAGACCATTAACCTTTGCGACTTGCAAGGCAATGTCCAGAAGAGCTACTCCGTATCGTTCATCGACAATGGCGAAGGCCTGTTTGTGGATCGTGAGCGCCAGTGCATCTGGGTGAGTGACGACACGACAGCTAATATCTACAAGATCAGCTTCTCGAACCTGTAGGTCGACCTGCAAATCTTGGCGCCCCTGCTGCCGCGGATGATAGTCTTGGCAGGAATGCTTCCGGTTGTTCCTCGCATCTTCGCGAATACTGGTTATCAATTACTTGCAGTAAGACCTTCGGAGAATCTCCCGAAGGTCTTATTGTAATATGCTGATTGTCAGCAAACTCTTCGATCAGAGCCGCTCCGGATTAAGCGGCGGCGGCTTCTATTATTTTGTCGTCAGTTCTCGAAGTTGCTCAACACTAAGTCCGGTCGCTGCGAGAATGGTTTCTTCTGCAAGATTCATTGCGAGCATCCGCCGGGCTGTCTCGATCTTTTCTGCATCGTGCCCCTCAGCGAGGCCTTCAGAACGCCCTTTTGCAAGTCCTTCAGCTTTCCCTTCGGATCGACCTCTCTGTTCTGCGAAGTCGAGCTGGTTCTGGTAGTCCCACTTCTGTTTCATGGCGAGCGCGTACTGGTAACGCTGCTCCATGTTCATGCTGGCGTATTCGGCTTCTTCTATCATCTCGTTAAAATAAGGGTCATCCCACAAATCGGGCTTCTTCGCGAATGTAGGCAAATTCTTCATGATATACAAGAACCGGTCTTCGAAGGTTATGCACTCTTCTTTCTCTTTGTCGAAGCGCTGGATCTCCAGGAAGGCGAACCGGAGCCGGTCGGACATCAGTTCGGTGGTCTGTTCTTCGCGGAGAAGGAACTTATGAATAAACTGCTGGGGATCAGCCTTCTCCGGTTCGAGATGCCGGATGTCGAAGTTGAGCAGCCCCAGAAAGAAGATGGGTTTGATGGAGTAGTCCCATTTCCCGCGCTCGGCATCCTTAGCAATCGTCAAAGACGAATAGAAGATGGCTCGCTCCATGAAGAAAGGTTGGTCAGCTAGCTGGACTTCAATGATGAACTTGCTGCCGTCCCGGGTCGTGCAGTGCATGTCGTAGGTGGCCCTGCGCTCCTGCTCGGTCAGTCCGAGTTGTTCACAGTCCTTGATCTCGATGTCCGCGATGTCCAGTCCGAAGATAGCGTTGAGCGGTCGGATGATGAGTTGTTTCTTGCCGGATTCCTTGAAGATCTTTTTGAATCCGAAATCGACCATCGGGTCGATGTACTTGTTGATAGTGGGTATGTTTTTCATAACGTTCGTAGTTTCCGGCAAAGATGGGGCAAGTAATCGTATATGACGATAAGATTCGTATATTTCTAGTCCGTACCCCCAAAAAATATACGATTCTTTTGGTCGTTTTCGGTCCAGCCTCTATCGGTTCCGGGCAGGCGGAGGCCCGGACGAGCCCCCGAAGCTCGTCCGGAGCCTCCGGCAGCCGCCGCTCTCCGTATTGAGCGGCGGCGGTGCCCCAAACCCAGGTCACACCATGAGAGCCGCTCCATCATTCTCTACCTGCAGGAACCGCCGCGCCCCGTTATGCGCGGCGGTGACTCGCCCTGCTCCCGCCAGCTTCTGGCCCGGACCGGAAATCTTCTCCCTCACTCCTCCATTGTACATTTGTTCCGCCTTTTGCCGTGATATGTAAATCCTTGAAATATTGTTAGTTATGAATACTAATGGCCTCAATTTAGATACCTGTTATATTAATAAAATCCGTTCAATCAATAATTTACACATCACGCAATTTTACGGTTTTTTTTAACTGTTCGCGGTGAGCAGAATAATCCGGTCGCCAGAGCGCGCATAGCCGCTCAGGGCTCCCGGGGAGAGGGCCGTCATCGCAGCCGCGCAAAACGGAGCGCGGCTGCTCCCGGTGGTTTGCTTGCCAGGTGTAGCAGGAGGATATTCTATGACCTGGGGGCACCGCTGCCGCGCATAACGGGGCGCGGCAGTTACCGGAGGCATCGGAGCGAGCTTTTGAGGCTCGCTCCGCGCCTCCGGTTGCCCGGGAACCTTGGCTGTTTCGGTTTCGGACCCGTTGTTCAAATTCAGTGGGAGCAGCAAAGGGGCTCTGAGGCTATTCTGAGGCAGGGCGGTGTCGCCGATGGCGGGCTGAAAGGGGCATCGGGAACGGTCGTATGCCTTACAGTGGGTTCTGGAGGGGGCAGGTGATCCCGATGATTTTGAGATTTGCCACCCTGCGGGTGCCATCTCTCGCAATGCTCGGGTCCGGATAAAGTCCGGAATGACTATGAGGAAAGCCTAGATTACTTTCTTCCCCGGGTCGCGATTTGCGCTCTTGATAAAGTTGGCGTCTTTGCAATAGGTTAATTATCAGCTAGTTTTGTTTTTACTTAGGGGATATTTCCCCTAAGTAAAAATGTAAGTGCCTGATAACAAAGAACATCCCAAGCCGGCCGGTCTGGGATGAGTATGAGGTTAATGCTCGGATCGTGTGTTGGTGAGGAGTGGAAAACGGGACTCGGACCTGCGGCCTCAATCCTGGCAAGATTGCGCCCTGCCAGAGGAGTTATTCCAAAGAGCTGAGCAGTTCTACCATTTCCTTAGGGGTTAAGACAAAAGGTTTTTTAGGGAAATGCCGGGTATTGCCAGTAACAAGATATGCATCGTCCTTGCTCATCTTGACTTCATAGAAGACGATATCTTTTGGATCGGGGAAAGATTCCCCTTCTACAGTAGTCCGTTCAAGAGCAAGTCCGTATTCTTCAAACACGCGCAAAGAGACTTCAATCAATTCCGGATTGATATGGAACTTCTGGTTCCTGGACAAAACGTCACGGTACTCAGCAAGGATCTCGTCATTGAAAACAGGGATAATGCTACCCCTGAATACATTGGCAAGAACCACAAACGGAGGCGCGTCCTGGTTTTTGGATATAAGCGCCGAGACCAACACGTTCGTGTCGATCACGGCATATAACTTACCGGGCATTCCGTGCTTCGTTTATCAGATGATTCACTTCGCTCAGGTCCAGGTTGCCGGCACCTTGTTCCAACGCCTGCTCGCGCATGCGGAGGAATGCATCCCAACCCTTTTGCCGGACCTCGGCTTCCGAGTCAGCCTTGATCTCGAAAGGGATCCTGCGCTCTCTCACGACCGTCTTCATGAACAGGTTGAGGGCGGCGCTGTTGCTGAGCCCGAATTCGTCACAAAGGCTGTCGAAGTGTTTCTTCAGTGTCTCATCTACTCTAATTGAAATCGTTGTCATAACGCCATAAAGTTTTTATGTTGTATTGCAAATATAATGCAAAAATGTATACAAACAACATACAAATCAAATTATTTCAAGAGGGCGGACACAAATCTGCACACAAAAAAGGCCCTCCAGATATCTGGAAGGCCTCTGTGGAGCGGAAAACGGGGCTCGGACCCGCGGCGCAGCCGAGCTGCGCCAGGCTTTCTACGTTACCCCCCGGCGGCTGTGGCCGCCGACCCCTCGGGGGTGGGTTGAGGTCGCGGGTAGGGCAACGGACTGCCAGCCCCAAAAAACGCTGAACGACAGTCACAGGGACTGTCGTTCATCATTTTGGAGCGGAAAACGGGGCTCGGACCCGCGACCTCAACCTTGGCAAGGTTGCGCTCTACCAACTGAGCTATTTCCGCAAAACCTTATTGCTTAGCGTTGGGATTGCAAAGATAGAGACATTTTTTGAAATGCCAAAATTTTTTTCGCTTTTTTGCGGGCCGGCGGAAAGGGGGTTGGGGGTGGTGGACGCAGGCGTCCGGAAAAATGTTATATTTGTTGCATGAAACGAATCTTCACCCTGTTGGCGGTCGCGCTGCTGAGCCTGTCCGCCTGTGCCCAGAAGGCACCCAAGACCATCCAATTGCTCGAACCGTCCTATGACGAGGGCCTGACCCTGATGCAGGCGCTCAAGGAGCGCAAATCCTCCTCCGGCTTCACCGACAAGGAGATTCCGCTGCAGGATCTCTCCAACATTCTGTGGGCCGCCGTAGGCGTGAACCGTCCTGACGGCAAGCGCACCTCCCCGACCGGCTCCAACCGTCAGGAGATCGAGGTGTACGCCTTCTTCAAGACGGGCGCCTATTATTACAACTATAAGAACCATACCCTGGAACTGGTCAAGGAAGGCGACTTCCGCGGCCTGACCGGGCGGGGCGAGGCGGCGAACGCCGCCCTGGACCTGCTCTTCTTCGCCGACACCGACAAGACCACGGGAGAGAACCCCGCGGGCGGCGGGGCCGCCACGGTGTCCTATGTGGATGTTGGGTATGTGTCCCAGAATGTCTACCTGGCCTGCGCCAACGCAGGCATCGGCAGCCGGGCCCGCGGCGGCTGGGACCAGCAGAAACTCGTCGAGACGCTGGGCATCAAGCCCTCGCTCTACGTCGTGCTGGGCCAGACAGTCGGCTACTGCGAGTAGTCCGGAAGGCTTAGAACAACTGCAGACAGACAGGACGGTTCACGCGGATCGTCCTGTCTTTGCGTAAGGTGAGGGCGCCGGTGGCGGCGTTGCGCTCGTAGACCTCGATGGCGTTGTCGTCGCGGCAGGCGCATAGCAGCCAGCGGCCGTCGGGCGAGAGGGTGAAGTTGCGCGGATGGCGGCCGGTGGGCTGGAAGCCCGCGGGGCTGACCTGCCCGCTCTGCGGGTCCACCGCGAAGATCGCGATGCCCTCGCCGCGCAGCCGGTGGCTGGTGTAGAGGAAGCGGCCGTCCGGACTGAGGTGGATGTCGGCGCTGCCCTTGCCGCGGCCGCGGTAGGCCTTGATCTCCTGGACCGGGGTGAGCGTGCCATCCTCGTAGCGGAGCACGGTCAGCGTGTCGCCGAGTTCACCGAGCAGGTAGCAGAAGCGGCCGTCCGCGCTGAACACGAAGTGGCGCGGACCGCTGCCCGGCGTGGCCTGGTAGGCGATGTCGGGCTCGCCGACCGGCAGCGTCCCGGAGGCGAGCACGGGGAAGCGGCGGATGGCGTCGCAGCCCAGGTCGGAGGCGAAGAGCCAGCGCCCGTCGGGCGAAAGCCGGCAGCAATGCATCCGGGACTTCTCCCCGAAGTAGAAGGTCTTGCGCAACGGCTCCAGCGACCCGTCGGCGCCGACGGGGAAGATGGAGACCGTGCCGCCGAAATAGTCCGCCGTGAGGATGAATCCGTTGAGGTAGAGGATGTTGCAGGGGTTCCCGCTGCCGCTGCCGCCGGGGCAGTTGACCTGGAAGTTCAGGATCTCCAGCGTGTCGTTCCCCAGCGTATAGGCGTAGGCGCCCTGGGTGCCGTTGTTGAATTCACTCACGGACCAGGCGCGCGTGCGGTCCGCCGACGGGATGATGAAGGCAGGGTTGCGCGCAGCGGCGAAATCGAGTTCGGTGCTCCGGCCGGTAGCGCCGTCGAAGCGCCACAGCCAGGCCCCGGAGGCGTCGCCGCTGTCGGTGAAGGTGCCGACGAGCAGGCGGAGGTCCTGCGCCTGCAGGAGCATCGCCGCCAGCAGGAGGGCGGCCAGCAGGGAGAGTCTGCGCATAAGGCTAGAGGGTCAGCTTGAACGGATAGGCCGGCAGGCCGGCGTCGTTGAACAGGTTGGGCTGGGCGGTCTCGCGCCAAGCGAAGCGGACGGCTGTCGGCGCCGGGACGTCAGGGCTGTAGACAGCCACTTCGTCCTTGCCGCTGATGTCCGCGAAGGCCGGGTGCCAGATCCCGTCGGGCCCGGCGATCTCGAACCACTTGAGCCGGGCGATGCTGCGCGGCTCCACGGAGTTGCTCCGGCCGCTCAGGCCCTCCCCGCAGTGGCTGAAACGGACCACGAGGCGCTGTCCCTCGCCCGCGGGTCCGGCCACGCGGCGGAGCGACTCCGCCCGCGGGCCGCACCACTCGCCGAGGTCGGTGCGCCCGTAGTGGCGGACCAGTGCGAGCCGCGCCAGGCGTCCGCCGACGTCCCATTTATACGAAGGATGGATGTCCTCCAGGTTGTCCACCAGGTCGGAGATATAGATCTGCGCGCTGTTCGGCACGGTCTGCTCCGAGCGGAGCTGGACCTGCCAGAAGAGCGGCAGGGCTTCCGCCGTGACCTTGGACTGCCGGTGCATGCGGTCGGAGAAGGTATGCGGGGCCAGCATCACGCTGTAGGCGGGCGCGTCCGGGGAGGCGAAGCCCTTCCGCCAGAACGCGATAAGCTGCTCGTAGTCTGCAAGATAGTGGTCGTTGCACTGCGCCAGGTCGGTCTCGCCCTGGTACCACAGGATGCCCGCGATGGGATAGGGCATCAGCGGCTCGAGCATCCGCGAGCCGAGGTTGCCGCCGGGCAGCCACTGCGCGATGGCGGAGCCGCCCGACGAGGCGGAAATGAGCCCCACCGGCACGCCGAGCTCCTCCTGGACCTTCTTGGCGAAGAAATAGCCTGCCGCCGAGACGGGCGCGAGCGACTCGCCGTCCGCAATCTTCCAGCTGTCGCGGGCGGGCTCGCCCCAGCGTGCCGGCCGGCTGCCGCTCAGGTAGACGCGGATCTGCGGATTGGCGGGCTTGGAGAGCTCGGCCGTGGCCAGGTCCTCCCCCTTGCGGGGCGGGGCCTGCCAGCTGCGGCGCATCTCGTAGGCCATGTTGGACTGGCCGGAGGCGAGCCAGACTTCGCCGAAGACGACGTCGGCGAAGCTGAGCGTCTCCTTCTTGCCCTTGACCTGCAGGACGTAGGTGGCGCCGTCGGCCTGCCCGGCAGGCAGGTCTACGCGCCATGCGCCGTCCTTGCCGGCGCGGACCTTGGCCGTCGCGACGGCCGGGCCGCCGGCCTCGGGGGCCAGCGTGACGACGATCTGTTCTTTGGGGTCGGCCGTGCCCCACACGGGCACGTTGCGGCCCTGCTGCAGGACCATGTGGTCGGAGAAGACCTGCGGCATCACCACCGCGAGGATCTGGAAGATAATGAATGAACGCATAACGCAAAGATAATAAATTATCTGTTGCGCAGGACGGTCCGGCCGTCCTCGCAGTCCACCTCGATGGCGGAATCCTTGTGGATCTTGCCCTCGAGAATCTCGCGGGCCAGTTTGTTGACCAGCTCGCGCTGGATCAGCCGCTTGACCGGACGGGCGCCGTAGACCGGGTCGTAGCCGTTCTCGACCATGTCGTCCTCGAAGGCCCGGGTGTAGGTCAGGACCACGTTCTCGGACTCGAGCTTCTTGCGGAGGATCTCCATCTGGATGCGCACGATCTCGCGGATATTGTCCGGGGTGAGCGGGTCGAAGACCACGATCTCGTCGATACGGTTAAGGAACTCCGGCCGCATGCGCAGGCGCAGTTCCTCCTCCTTGAGGTTGGAGGTCATGATGAGGATGGTGTTCTTGAAGTCCACCGTGCGGCCCTTGTTGTCGGTCAGACGGCCGTCGTCAAGCACCTGCAGCAGGATGTTGAACACGTCCGGATGGGCCTTCTCGATCTCGTCCAGCAGGACCACGGAGTAGGGCTTGCGCCGCACCGCCTCGGTCAGCTGGCCGCCCTCGTCGTAGCCGACGTATCCCGGAGGCGCGCCGATCAGGCGGCTGACGGTGTGGCTCTCCTGGTATTCGCTCATGTCGATACGGGTCATCATGGCCTCGTCGTTGAACAGGAACTCCGCGAGCGCCTTGGCGAGCTCGGTCTTGCCCACGCCGGTGGAGCCGAGGAACAGGAAGGAGCCGATGGGACGGTGCTCGTTGGACAGGCCGGCGCGGCTGCGGCGCACGGCGTCGGACACGGCCGCGATGGCCTTGTCCTGGCCGACGACGCGCTTGTGCAGCTCGCTCTCCATCCGCAGGAGTTTCTCCTTCTCGCTCTCGAGCATCCGGTTGACGGGGATGCCGGTCCAACGGGCCACGACCTCGGCGATGTCCTCCGGGTCCACGGCCTCGTTGATGATCGGGTTCTTGATCGACGCCTGCTTGGCGGTCAGTTCCTCGATGCGCTTCTGGGCGGCGGCGAGCTTGCCGTAGCGGATCTCCGCCACGCGCCCGTAGTCGCCGGAGCGCTCGGCGATGGCCGCGTCGCGCTTGTAGTCCTCGATCTGCTGGCGGGTGTTGTTGAGCTCGGTCACGATGCTCTTTTCCTCGTCCCAGCGCTTCGCCAGGGCCTCGCGCTCCTCCTTGGCCGCCTTGAGCTCCTCCTCGATCTTCTCGCGCTTGAGGCTCACGCCCTCGCGTCCGACGGCCTGGCGCTCGATCTCGAGCTGGCGGATCTTGCTGTCCAGGATGTCGATGGGCTCCGGGACGGAGTTCATCTCCAGGCGCAGCTTGGAGGCCGCCTCGTCGATCAGGTCGATGGCCTTGTCCGGCAGGAAGCGGTTGTTGATGTAGCGGTGGCTGAGGTTCACGGCCGCGATGAGGGCGTCGTCCTCGATGCTCACGCGGTGGTGGTTCTCGTATTTCTCCTTCAGGCCGCGCAGGATGGCGATGGACTCGGCCGGGCTCGGCTCGTCCACCATCACCTTCTGGAAGCGGCGCTCCAGGGCCTTGTCCTGCTCGAAGTACTTCTGGTACTCGTCCAGGGTGGTGGAGCCGATGGTGCGGAGTTCGCCCCGCGCCAGGGCCGGCTTCAGGATATTGGACGCGTCCATGGCGCCGGACGAGCGTCCCGCACCCACGAGGGTGTGGATCTCATCAATAAAGAGGATGATCTCGCCGGCGGAGTCGACGACTTCTTTCACGACACCCTTGAGCCGCTCTTCGAATTCACCCTGGTACTTGGCGCCGGCAATCAGGGCGCCCATGTCCAGGGAATAGACTTTCTTGGACTTCAGGTTCTCGGGAACCGCTCCGTTGACGATATTCTGGGCGATGCCCTCGGAAATGGCGGTCTTGCCGACACCGGGTTCACCGACCAGGATGGGGTTGTTCTTGGTCCTTCTGGACAATATCTGGAGGACCCGGCGGATCTCATCGTCCCGGCCGATGACCGGGTCGAGCTTGCCGGCGGCGGCGCGCTCGTTCAGATTGACCGCGAATCTTTGCAGGAATGTTTGTTCGTTTGCCATAGTTGTATCTCCTTTTCGCCCGGGGGATACGCATGAAGAGCCGTCTGCCCCGCGGGCAAACGGCTAATGTCAAAGTCTGTTCCTCTCAGGAATTCCTGCCAAATTGGCAGATTACTCGGCGGGCTCGGCGGGCGTCTCAGCGGTCGGATCGGCCTGCTGGACCGGGAAGGCAGGGGCCTCGTCGCCGGGGGCGGCCTGGTTCAGGATTTCCGTGCTGACGGCATCTCCGCTGCCACGGACAGAGCCTCCACGAAGCGTGAAGACGGTGATGATACTGAGAACCAGGATGAAAGCGACCAGATACCAGGTAGCTTTTTCGAGAATGGTCGCGGTCTGGCGGACACCCAGCGCCTGGTTGGCGGAGGTGAAGTTCGTGGCGAGACCGCCGTCCTTGCCGTTCTGCAGGAGTACGACGGCAATCAGGAGGATGGCGGCGATAATGATCAGCACGACCAGAATGGTAAATACGGCGTTCATATTTTTAGTTCAATTTGTCAATAAGGGATGCAAAGTAAGCACTTTTTTCTGGATTATCCAAAATGAGACGGGAATAAATTCGCCGGGCCTCGTCCGTACAGCCCTGCTCGGCAAAGATTTCGGCGAGGGTCTCGGTCGCAAAACGGTCGGCAATGTCGCTCCCGTCCGGGGAAGATTCGCTGGGAGAAGAGCTGACCTTGGAGGCGAAACGGGAGAAGATGCTGTCCCCTTCCTGCCGGACATGGTCGTACTGGGCCTGGGAGAAATAGTCTCCGCCGACTACCCGCACCGGACGCTCTTCCTGGGGCGCGGAGGGGACCTCTGTCGTCAGCAGGGAGCGCAGCAGTTCATGGACATCCTCGTCGGAGCAGTCCTCTTCCCTTCCCGCGCGGACGAGATCCGAGACCTTCCGGCGGTCGGCGATGTACAGGGCTTCGCGTCCATACTGGTCCACGCCCCAGGCCTCTCCGCCCCGGCGGGCCATCCGTACGCAGAGTTCCTTGCGGGCAGCGCCGAACCAGGGGTAGAGGTTCACTACGCCGGTGAGTTCCTCCAGGGTCAGGCTGCGAAGGTCGATATGATGCTGTCCTACCACTGCGCCACGGTTGCGTTGAAGATGTCTTCCACGATTTTTTCGATGATGGTCTCGCAGAGCCCCGCTTCGACGGCGTCCAGGGTCTGGGTCGCATCGAAATCCTCATAGGCGGAGAAGGATTTGTCCACATCGTCCTCCGGATATTTCTTGTTGGTGAACTGGACCTTGACCGTCACGGTCAGGCGGTTCTGGGCGGCCTGCTCGTTCGCCGTCACGGAGGTTGCCTTGACGTCGTAGCCGGTCACTTCGCAGACCAGTTCCAGGTCGCCGTCCACATCCACCTGTTCGAGCCGCGTCAGTTTGCGGAACTTTTCCTGCAGGGCCTCGGTCAGGTCGTTGGACAGGGACGGATTGACGCGGAGGGCCTTGTACTCGACGTAGGGAATGGTGATGGTCTTGACATCCGCCTGGATGGAAGTACCTGTAAACGAGTAGATTCCACAGCCGGACAGGCCGAGGGCACAAAGCAGTATAAGAAGGGTGCGTCTCATTTGCGGCGGTATTCTTCCGGCAGTTTCCGGTACAGGGTGCGTTCGGACATGCCGAGCTGCTCGGCCGCCTTCTTGCGGTTGCCATGGTTCTTTTCCAGGGCCTGGCGGATCAGTTCCTCTTCGGTCGCCTTCAGCGACAGCGTGGATTCACGGGGAGCGGGGACTTCTTCCTGCTCCTGCCACTCGGCTTCCTCTTCCTGCAGGGGCGCGACGGGAGCGGGCAGCTGGGGCCTCCCGATCTGGGCCTTGAGGGCGTCGATTTCCTGCTTGAGGTCGAAAATAGCCTTGTAGATGGCCTGTCGCTCGTCCGCGCCGAGACCGCCGGAAGGCTGGGCACCTTCGTAGACGATGGGCGTAGGCTCCCCTTCTTCCCGGGGCATGAAAGGCCGGATGTCGTCGGCGCCGAGTTCGATCCGCTGCCGGGTCGGGCTGATCTTTTCGGACAGCCGGGCGGTCAGGGACTGGGTGAATCCCTGCAGCTGACGGATGTTGCCGGGCCAGCGGTACTCCTCGATGAGGCGGATGGCGTCCGGACGCAGGGCTATCTTGCACATCCCGGCCACCTCGGAGAAATCGGAAGTGAATTTGCGGAACAGCAGGTAGATGTCCCCCCGGCGCTCCCGCAGGGGCGGAATCCGGATCTGGGCGGCGCTCAGCCGGAAATACAGGTCCTCGCGGAACTTGCCGCGGCGGACGGCCTCATACAGATGGACATTCGTCGCAGCGACGACCCGCACGTCCGTATGTTCGATTTTGTTGGAGCCGACCTTGCGGTACTCGCCGCTCTGGAGCACCCTGAGCAGCAGGGCCTGGGATTCCAGGGGCAGTTCGGCGATTTCGTCCAGGAAAAGGGTCCCGCCGTTGGCCTCCTCGAAGTAGCCCTTGCGGGTCTCCGTGGAGCCGGTGAAGGAGCCTTTGACATGGCCGAAAAGCTCGGAATTGACGAGTTCGCGGGCCAGGGCGCCGCAGTTGACGACGAAGAACTCTCCCTGGCGGCGGGAAGAAAATTGATGGATAATCCGGGCGACACTCTCCTTGCCGACGCCGCTCTCGCCCTGGATCAGGACATTGAGGCCGGTCGGGGCGAATTTCACGGCTGTTTCGAGGGCCTCGTTGAGCGCGGGGTCGTTGCCGATGATTTCGTATCTGTTCTTGAGTGCAAGTAAATCCATAGTTCCGGCAAATTTACTAAATAATTTGAAAACTTTGCTTATCTTTGTCTTCTGTGTTATGCGTCAAGATAACGTTTAAGTCTAAACCATATGAAGAAAACACTCCGCATTTTTGCCGCGCTGGCGGCCGTGGCAGGTTCGGTAGCCTGCGCATCCGTGGAAAAAATGGCCAAGATGGCCGAGAACATCCAGATTCAGTGTACGCCCGAGGTGATGGAAGCCATCGGCGGCAATGTCGATGTCCAGGTGGCCGTGACCTATCCGAAGGATTATTTCAATCCCCAGGCCATCCTCGAAGTCACCCCGGTAATCGTCTATGAAGGCGGCGAGGCCGCGGCCGACAAACTCATCTATCAGGGCGAGAAGGTCAAGGACAATTACAAGGTGGTCTCCTCCGATGGACAGACCGTCAGGGAGCTGATCCATTTCGACTTTGTCGAAGGCATGGAAAAGAGCTACCTGGAGCTGCGCGGGGTCGCCAAGGGCAAGGGCAAGAGCGTGGCGCTGCCGGTGGTGAAGGTCGCTGACGGAATGGTCACGACCTATACGCTGGTCAAGCGGAACGGAGCCGCCGCCTTCAAGGCCGATGACTACAAGGAAGTCACGACCGGCACCGCCGAAGGCCAGATCCTCTATCAGGTCAACAGCGCCGAGGTGCGCAGCTCAGAACTCAAAGGCCAGTCCGTCAAGGACTTCCAGGCTGCCCTGGAAGACATCAAGACCAACGGGCGCGCCAAGATCACCGGCACCGAAATCATTGCCTACGCCTCTCCGGAAGGTGCCGTGGACCTGAATGACAAACTCTCCGGCAACCGTTCCTCCTCCGCCGCCAAGGCCTGGAAGCAGGTCACCAAGGGCAGCGATGCCGCCGACCCCTCCGTCAAGAGCATCGGCGAGGACTGGGAAGGATTCCAGAAACTCGTCTCCGAGTCCAACATCGAGGACAAGGACCTGATTCTCCGCGTCCTGTCCATGTATTCCGACCCGGCCGTCCGCGAGAATGAGATCAAGAACATGTCGCAGGTCTACACCGCCCTCAAGGGAGAGGTCCTGCCGGAGCTGCGCCGGGCCCGCCTCATCGCCAATGTCGAGTACCAGAACTACTCGAACGAAGAACTGGAGAAACTCCTTGATGACAACGCCGACGTCCTGGACGAGGAAGCCTACCTCAGGGTTGCCTCCATCAGCAAGGACAACGCCCGGAAAGAGGCCATCTACAAGAAAGCCATCGACAAGTTCGGTTCCGACCGCGCCCAGTACAACCTGGCCGTCGTCTATCTGAATGAAGGCAAGAACGCCAAGGCCGAAGAGGCCCTCTCTGCCGTCAAGAGCGGGGATGGGGACGTGGTCAACGCCATGGGCGTCGTTGCCCTCCGGAAAGACGACCTCGTGAAGGCCGAAGAATGCTTCCGCAAGAGCGGAACCGATGAAGCCAAGGCCAACCTTGGCGCCGTCCTGATCCTCCAGGGCTCCTATGACGAGGCCGCCAAGGTCCTCGCCGACGCCAAGGGCTGCTGCCACAACACCGCCCTCGCCTACATCCTGACCGACCAGCTGGACAAAGCCTCCAAGGCCATCCACTGCGAATGCGCCAAGTGCTACTACCTGAAGGCCGTCATCGCCGCCCGCCAGGGTGACGCCGCCGCCGTAAAGGCCAACCTGGACAAGGCGGGAGAAAAAGACGCCGAGCTGAAAGCACGCGCCGCCAGGGATGTCGAATTCTCCGGTTACGAACTCTAAGCCGTGAGGCCGGGCTCCTGGATCGACCTGGCACTGTGCATTGCCGTTCTGCCGGCCCTTCTCGTGATCTTTCCGATCGAAGAATGGGCCGGCTGGAACGCTGTATACGTGCTCGTCTGTACCGCCTGGAGCTATCTGAACTACTTCCTCCACCGCCGCGTCAGCGCCCTGCTCCTCCTCTCACCCCGCAGGAAGCTGCTGCCCCTGTTTTTCGCCCTCGTTTTCATCAGCGGTGTCGTCACCTTCCTCATCGGCATCTATGAACCCGGCATTCCGCGCGAAGTCCTGGAGAAAGCCCCCCGGCTCGACCCGCACCAGCAGGCCCTCTGGATCCTGTATATCGTCACCACCTTCTGCGGTGTCGCCATCGGTGTGCTGGACACCCGCAACCGCCAGCTGGAAAGCTTCAAGCGGGACACCCAGGCGGCGGACACCGTCCGCGGCGAAGTCGACCTCCGCGGCAGCGAAGCCGTCGGCGGAGAAGAAGTCACCGTCAAGGCCGGCTACCAGACCGTCCACATTCCCCTGTCCGACATCCAGTATGCCGAGTCCCGCGGCAACTACGTCTGCATCCACCGCGACCACGGCGAGGACATCGTCACCCAGATGACCATGAAAGCCTTCACGGAACTGCTTCCGGAAGGGAAATTCCTCCGCGTCCACCGCTCCTTCCTCATCCCCGCCTGGCGGATCGAGAGCCGCAGCGCCCTCGCCGTCCGCCTCGTCGGCGTGGGGCGCGACATCCCCGTCGGACGCGCCCATAAAGAAAACTTGAAATAAAATTCTTGCTATTCCCAAGATTTTACTTATCTTTGCAGTCCCGTCCGATGGGACGGCGCCCGGTGTAGCAGCCGGGAAGGTTTCAAAGCTTTAAACCCGGAGGGGTGGGTGAGTGGCTGAAACCAGCAGTTTGCTAAACTGCCGTACGGGTTATTCTGTACCACGAGTTCGAATCTCGTCCCCTCCGCCTAATGAAACAAAAAGCCGCGCCAAGCTTGCTTGAGCGCGGTTTTTTATTTCATTATGGCAAGCCCGCCGCAGGCGGGAGAGATGCCGGAGGGCGCAGCCCGACGGAATCTCGGAGGGGGCAATATCTGCAAAAATACTCCGGATAATATCCCTGTTTATTTACTCCACCCTAAGGCAGAGACCAGAAGCCAGGTGGAAAGACTACTCCCAATCATCGGAGCGGAATGGAGATGCGGGAATACCAAAATTGTTGAAAAGGCTTGCTCTCGACCAATTCTTCATTCCATATCTGACTGCTGTAGGCTTGGCAACTTCGGAACAGGTTACCATTATCGATTTTTTGTCACCTTGAACAACGGCGACAGCCGGATGAAAGAATCTGTCCTCTCCTGCCAGTTCAAAGCAACCCAGTTCCTGATTGATCGGCCCCAGCCCCATTTTCCCACAGTCGAACGTGACAAAAGCGGCGCCTTCTTTGAATTCAAATGCAATCGGCATCGGCGCTTTGGCATCAATTCCCTTGATTCCGTAGTCATTAGCCAAAGCAAGATAGGCAAGCCTGTCACCCACCGGTTTCTTTTTGGCGGGGTGAATGCACAGCTTTTCCCCGACATCATGCGTTGTCGCCATACCGCTATGGGGAATCATTTTCAGCGTCTGGGCCTGTGCCCACATCATATATCCCGCATGCGGCTTGTCAGGATCATTATATTGATACGGGGCGATTTGTGTGAAGTAAAAGGGCATATTCTCATCACCCCATTCTTCCCGGAGCATTTTTACGAAAGCCGGCTGCAGCCGTTTATACTGCTCATACCTCATTCGATTATGGCAGCCTTGGTACCAGAGAAATCCTTTTGCGGTAAATGGAATGATGGAATGCAGCATCCCGTTGTACAATACGGAGGCTGTCTGATGCGGTTTTACTTCCGGCAACTTCCGATTCTTAAGATGTGAGAGGTCGATTTCTCCGGCGAA
>JAEEGG010008662.1_pt1 | contig 23012 bp, 25 predicted proteins | sample 9134161 | NCBI WGS metagenome assembly JAEEGG01 (sample SAMN16246543, study PRJNA631951) | gut metagenome | biome: gut microbiome; feature: rumen; material: CR-attached | host: Bos | place: Iran: Karaj | collected 2018-10
ACGTCACACAAAAAGCAAGCAGCCATCTTACGATTCCCTTCCGCTCCATTCCATACTCCTCCTTACCTTAACTAAAAGGAGTATGTCCAAAATCAGGAAGGTTCATACATTTCAATGCAATTATTTCTTCTCTTTTTCCAGACGAATCTGGCGAATGATTGCCTTCTTCTGATTGTCAATGTGGAGCTTGGCCGCCTCACAAGCCGTCTCACGATCCTTTTTCACGATGCTCTCGTAGATGATTCGATGCTCCTCCACGAGCTTTTCATGCTGACTCAGATCCTTCAAATATTCAAAACGATACCGATACATCTGCTCGGACAAATTATTCACCAGTTGAATCAGCCTTTGATTCCCCGTGGCCTGAACAATAATGTCGTGCAGTGCTACGTCCCTCTGCGCCAGCACCTTGACGTCCTTATCCTTTTCACTCTTTCTGGCCTCCTCGGCAAAGGCTTCGCAGGCCTCTCCAAGCTGTGCGAGGGCCTCTTCCCCGATTCGCTCGCAGGCCAGCTCCACGCAGAGGGCATCCACGGCGCGGCGTACCTCCAGCACGTCATTCATGCTCTTTTCCGTAATCTGCGCAACCTCTGCACCGCGTCTGGGAATCATGGTGACAAGGCCTTCCAGCTCAAGCTTTCGAATGGCTTCGCGGATAGGCGTTCGACTGACGCCGAGCTGATCCGCCAAATGAATTTCCATCAGTCTCTCTCCCGGCTTTAATTCCCCCGTCAAAATTGCCTGACGCAACGTATTAAACACCACGTCCCTGAGAGGTAAAAATTGATCCATTTTCAACTGAAATCTCTCTTGCATTTTTTCCGCCTTCCCCAAACGTAATTTTGTAGCCACACCGTAAAAATCGTGTCTGCCACAATTCCATCGTTTTCTACTGCTTTACTTATCGCTATTCCTATTGCATTTCCGGTCGCTTTTCCCGTTGTTTTTTCTGCTGCTTTTCCGTCGCTGATCCTAACGCTTTTCTCGCTACTTTGTCATTTCAAATTCACGGGCTTCGTCACAAAGACCTGCTTGGCCAGCCCCAACTCTAGAATCCTTGCCTTGGCCGCTTTCGCCTTTTCCTCGTCATCAAAAATTCCAAACGTCGAAGGTCCACTTCCGCTCATCAAACTCCCCAGAGCACCCTGCTCCAGCATCACCTGTTTCAGTTCCTCCACAATCGGATATCTCTCTATTGTCACCGTCTGCAACACGTTTCCCAAAAGCTTCGCCATCTTCCTGACATTCTTGTCCTCAATGGCCCTGCGCATGCCGTCCACGTCCGGATGCACGGGAATTTCATGGCTGTCCAGCTGTTCATACACATATTTTGTCGATACGTTGATCTCGGGCTTTGCCACCAAGAGAAAACAATCCGGCATGGGTGCAATCGGCGTCAGCACCTCACCGATTCCCTCTGAAAGCGCCGTCCCGCCCATGATGCAATAGGGCACGTCAGCGCCAAGCTTTACGCCAAGCTCCCGGAGCTCCTCTTCGGAAAGCCGAAGATCATACAGCTGATTCATGGCCTTCAAGGTACATGCCGCGTCCGTGCTTCCCCCCGCCATGCCTGCCGCCACGGGAATCCGCTTCTCCAAATGCACGCTCACGCCGCCTGTATGGAACCTGTCACGCATCAGCGCAGCTGCCCTGTAAATCAGGTTGTCCTCCCCCAGGGGAAGATCCCCGTCATTTGCCGTGATTCGAATCTCCCCGTCCGTTCTTTCGAACGAAAGCTCATCGCAAATACCCACCGTCTGCATGATCATGCGAACCAGGTGATACCCGTTTTCCAATCGCCCAACCACGTCGAGACTTAAGTTAATTTTTGCGTATGCCTGTAATGTTATCATGAAACTCACCTATGTTTCTTATCTAATTTGCTTCTCACCGATTTGTTTCTCATCGATTTGTTTCTCATCGACTTGTTTCTCATTGTACTGCGACATTTTTGCATCATGGCATGTATTCTGTATACAAGGATTGTATTTATTATAGTACAATCCTTGTATGTCCGTCAAGGTCTCCCTCAATTTCCCTTAGTTTCCCCTGACAATCAAAAGCTTTTGCCCTGGCCGTACCTCCTCATTCGGCAATTCATTAAAATCCATCAGGCTTTGGATGGGCACGTAATATCGTTTTCCGACGTCCCATAGCCCTTCTCCCGGGCGCACCATATAGATCGCCATGCTGGGCAGATTCGCCATCTTCTCAGGATCCAGCGGCATCTCGATGGCATCTTCTAAAACCTCTGCCTCCTCCTCGCGTAAACAAACGCAGGTAAAGCAAAGAATCGCCTTGACGTCCACCTCTTCCTCATCCAACATGGTAACGCTCAGCTGCTCCAAATCCGCCTGTACCTGCTCCGTATTTTCCTCTCCCGTCATGCCCGGAATCTCCAGCACGTACTCGAAGGGGATGATTTTTCGAAGGCAACCATATGGTTTGTCATCCTCGCCCGTTACATACAAAATCTTTACGCATAGGCTTCCCCGAATCGTAAGCCCATTCTCCGCAGCCTCCTGCATGACAGGCCCAAGCTCCGCTTCGCCATGTACCACCTGTGCCAGCTTCTCTCCACTATCCAGCTTTACGTGACTTGCGACCTTTGTCTTTCCCGTGACACTTCGAAGAAGATGGCTTACGCCAACGTTCTTTTTCTCCTCTTCAATTTCCTGACGTATGCCATAGACGTCCGTCACGACGTCAAGCTTCTTGTCATCATACACGCAAATCTTGAGATCAATGGTCATCTCCAGACCAAAATCCCGCATTTCTCCGTCCACGTCAGGTCTTGGAGCCAGCTCCCATTGAGAGATGCCATACCTGACGTCAAGCGCCATCCCCTCAAAGCACCCAGAGCATGCCAGCTCAGCGGATTCCTCGGTCACCGTCTCATAAATCTGTGGTGTACCATCCTCGCCCTCATATAAAACGAAGATGCGAACCTCCCCCTGAACATAGGTCTTTTCCTCTCCCAGGCGGAAGTTCATCTCGCCAAGCTCCACGCTCTTCCAGAGAATCCGAGAAATATTGGGATATCCGCCAGGGAGGGAAAGCTCCTCCTTCACGCGGATGACATCCTTCTTGCACATACATATTTCCGTAAATTCCATGGGAACCTGATGAATCTGAATCCCCATCTGCTCCGCTCCCGCAATGCCAACCGGCACCTCTTCATCCTGTATGCCCTCCGACGTGGCCTTTAGCGTAACTACCGACTGCACGCTGAGCTTACGCGAATTGATCAGCGTCACCGTCAGATCCTCAACCTTTCCCGTCACGCATACCTGATCCGTCGGCAGTAATCCGTCCACGCGGATCTTTTCTTCAAACGGCAGCTTTCCCTCCATGCATTCCAGCCTGCCCCCATACTCCTGCGTGTGATAAAGTACGGAAAAGACAAGCCGCCCCTTTACGGACACGGCATCCGCAATGGGGCGAACTTCTTCCAGGACAATTTGTCCTTTTTCCATACAGATCGTGCTGACGTCGGGCTTTGTCTCCGGAAGATTGACATCCTCCTCCAGCGTCAACTGCAATTCGCCCTCACGTTTCACACCATTCCTATGGATATTTTGCTTTAATAATTCCATGCAACGCACCTCCAGCTCTTCCCAGATACTGTATGTATACGTTGCAACAATTCAAAATATGTGCAATCCTTAGATTCTTTTACCGTACGGCTCCAATCAGATCGGTCAGCTTCTCAACCCCGTACTGACGCATATAGGCCTCAATGCCCTCCAGAATTTCCATCGTTGCATACGGATTCACAAAATTCATGGCTCCGACGCTGATGGCGCTGGCACCCGCGAGAAGGAACTCAATGGCATCCTCTGCCGTTGCAATGCCGCCCATGCCAAGGATCGGGAGCTTCACTGCCTGCGCAACCTGCCAAACCATACGAACGGCAATGGGCTTGATCGCAGGGCCGCTCATGCCGCCCGTCTTATTTGCAATCGCAAACTTACGCCTGTGAATGTCAATCTTCATGCCCGTGATGGTATTGATGAGGGACAGCGCATCCGCACCTGCGGCCTCCGCTGCCCTTGCCATCTCCGTAATGTCCGTAACGTTAGGGCTCAGCTTCATCATAATCGGCTGCCTTGCATGCTTTTTCAGCTCCGCCGTAATGTTATAAAGGGCATCTGCCTTTTGACCAAAGGCAATGGCACCCTCCTTGACGTTGGGACAGGAGACATTGATCTCTAAGAGCGCCACTGCGGGCTCCTCGCCGAGCCTCTCCACAACGTCAACATAGTCCTGCACGCTCTTTCCGCAGACGTTCACGATGATCTTCGTCTTATCATATTGCTTTAAGAACGGAATATCCCGTTCCATAAAAACGTCAATGCCAGGATTTTGCAGTCCAATGGCATTCAGCATGCCGCCGTAAACCTCCGTCACTCTTGGCGTCGGATTTCCCGGCCAAGGAATGTTTGCCACGCCTTTGGTCACGACTGCGCCCAGACGATTTAAATCCACAAACTCCCCGTATTCCATGCCAGAGCCAAAGGTTCCGGATGCCGTCATTACGGGATTTTGGAATTCCACGCCGGCAATGCTCGTTCGCAGGTCAGGCATCCAGGCCTCCCCTGCATCGCTCTGACTTGAAAGAATCTTATTTTCCAAGCTCATCAGATCTCCACCTCCCTTGCCTCAAATACCGGACCATCCGTACAGATCCTTGCATTGTGGACGTGAGAATGGTGATCCACCTCCTTGGTTTTGACAACGCATCCAAGACATGCGCCAACGCCGCAGGCCATGTGCTCCTCCAGCGAAATATATGCGGGAATGCCTTGTTCCTCGGCATAGTTCTTAATGGCGCGAAGCATGGGCATGGGGCCACATGCAAAGATGACGTCTGCCTTCAAGGCATTTTCCCGAATGGCGTCCATGACGTTTCCCTTCGTTCCGACGCTGCCATCCTCCGTTGCGACAAATACCTCACCACACTGCTCCAGCTCGCTTTTCAGGAAATTCTGCGCGTCGCGATACCCCATAATGCTTTGAATTACGGTAGCAGCACCGCATTCCTTTGTCTTAGAGGAAAGCACCTTTGCAAGCTGTACCATGGGTGGAACGCCAATACCGCCTCCCATGAGAAATACCCTTTTCCCCAAGCCTTCCTCTACGGGGAACCCGTTTCCGAGAACACCGAGAAGCTGCACGGTTTCCCCGGCCTGATAGCCTGAAAATTCTTTGGTTCCCTGACCGGCAATCCTATAAACAATGCGGAGCGCCGTTTTCTCCTCATTTACCTCACAAATACTGATGGGACGCGGCAAAAGCGTACTTTTATCCTTTGGAAATACGCCGACAAACTGTCCTGGCTTCACGTCCTTGGCAAGCTCCGTCTCCAGCCACAGATCAAAAATGGCCGGCGCCAGCTCCCTTTGAGAAATCACTTTCCCGATTGTCTTTTGCTTCATATCGTCTTGGTTCCCTTCTAAATCCTATTCATAAAAGGCAATGCCCCGTTTCCCCATGTCCTTGGCACGATACAGAGCTTCGTCCGCCTGCTTAAAGAGTGCTTCTTTTTCTTGATCCTGGTGTCCAAAGGCAACGCCTACACTAATGGTTACTGCCGGAATGGTCTCATCTCCTTGCGCCAAGACCTCATTCATGGTATCGACCTTCCTGCGGATCAGGTCCGTCAGGCCAACATAGGAATGCACCATGATGACCGCAAACTCATCACCGCCAATCCTACAGACGAAGTCCTGCGAACGAAAGCTTTTCATGATCGCGTTTGCTGCCCTCTTAAGGACGATGTCTCCCACGTCATGACCATGTTCATCATTGACCTTCTTAAAATCATCCAGATCCAGCAAAATCAGTGCTGAGGTCTCCCAATCGACGTTTTGGATCAGGAAATCATAGCCTCGTCTGTTATACAACCCCGTCAGATTATCATGTGTTGCCTCATAGGCAAGCTTTTCCTGACTCTTTAAGCTGGACTGAAACATGAGGTTATAGGTCTTTGCCAAAAAGCGAACCTCATAGGCGCCTTTGAGCGGAATATCCTTTTCATTACGAATCATGTCTACGCCAATACGGAGCGGCCGAAATACCGTCCACGCCACAAGTATCATGGTTCCAAGCATGATCACAATCAAGACGACGGTCAGGACGTGTTCAATCTGAACCTGCTCCTTCATCGTTCTTGCCACCTTGTCCTGTTCACAATCGATGTCGACCATCAAGTCCTTCAGACATTCCTGCATATGTGCAGAAATGCTCTCCTTTTGAACCCGATATTCTTCCCCAAAAAGCAATGCATGCGCTCTTTCCCGCTTCTCCAAGGCACTAAGTTTCTCATCCTCAGCAGTTAATGTCACGCCCTGAATCTCCGCAGGCGCCTCTGACAGGTCCAATCCAAAGGACTCTATCGTCAATCTTCCGGCATAATATTCCAAATCCATTAATTTAACGGAATCGTCCATGGCAGCCGAAAGATCTGTCAGGGTCTTCGTCTTTCCAAGCTTTTCCTCCAGCTCCGAAAGCGCGTGCTCCCTGCGCTGTGCCTCCTTCGCTTCTGAAAAATAGTTCGTCAGATACCGCCACTCACCCGTAACGGCAAAGCATCGAATTTGCTCCGTGAGATAGTCTGATGCGATCTGCATGTCATAAGCATCACTACGCCAGGAAAAAAACTCCTTCGTAAGCTCCTGGGTCTGCTGATGTATTTTCGTCGTCCGATCCATGGCAATAAACAGTGCAATGGATGCCAGTATTCCAATGATTGCCATGATGACATTTAACCGTCGCAGAGAAACGCCGCTATTTTTCATCCGTGCAATAAATCGAAACATTTCCAAAACCTCTTCTCTAACCTATACATTGGCATGGAATTCACCAACCATCCCCCATGCTATCATAAACCATCTAAATAGTCAAATAAGAGTTATTCCGCTTTTTCGTCTCGCCGAAAGATCTCCTTGACGTTGCGCTCCATCAGCTTTCTCGCAATCATGATCTGATGTCCACAGCCAACACATTTCAGGCGAAAGTCAGCGCCCTCCCGTAAAACCTCCCATTCAAAGCTCCCGCAGGGATGCTGCTTTTTCATTCGAATTCTATCTCCAACATGGATTTCCATCCCTTCATCCTCCCCTTACTTTCTGATCCTGTTTTCCCAATATTTCAAGTGTCTGCATGTTTTTCCGAATTTCTGCCATGTTTCGGCATATTCTCCGCATTTCTGCCACGCTTTACTTCAGCTGACCGGCATGGTTCTCAACGGTTTTCATTGTGCTCCCAATAAACCATGTTGCCTGCAAAGAAATCCTTCACGACGCCGAAAAACTCCCGCAGAAGATTATGTGCCTCCATGGGAGGATACGAATCTGCCGCCAGACCTTCCACGTGAAGATATCCCTGTGCCTTAGCCAGCTTCTCCGCACGGAATACGTGAAAGCCATTGGTAACGATAACCACGCTACTTTGTGTCTTATCAAACAGCCGCGCGCTAAATTTCAGATTCTCATAGGTATTGGTCGACTGATCCTCCTTTAAAATTCTGGATCCGTCGATGCCGTGCTCCACAAGATAGGCGTACATGCCGTCGGCCTCGGGAATCGGTTCATTCGCTCCCTGTCCACCGGAAACTATCACCTTCGTCTCTCGATTGACCTTCAAATAATGAATCGCCTGATCCAATCGATACCGAAGGACTACGCTTGGCCCCTCTTGCTTCCATTGCGCTCCTAAAATCAGAAGATACTCCGCGCCATCCTTTGCATTCGCATTTTGCCTGGATAGAATCAGTCCTTCTACACAAAGGAAAATTGCCAGCGCAATTCCAAAGCAAATCCAAAATGCACGAAGAAGCCATGCAGGAAGCTTGCGCCGCAACGCAGGCTTTGCACAAAAAAAGGAAATCACGCCAAAGCCAATGCCCATGGCGCTCCAAATCAAATAAAAATTCGTACCATAACCCATAAGAAAACGAATGGCAATACAATAGAGGACGCAAAGCACCCCTAAAACACCAAAGCAGATCGCTCCGCGCGCAAGTACGCGCTCCCTCCCGCGATCCTGCAATTTTATTACATTCTTTTTCATCTCCATCGGAGGAGTCTTCTTTTTTCTTCGCCTAGCCATCTTCCCGCAATCCTTACCTTACAAATTTTCTTCCTCGTTATTTTATCACAAATCAGGCGCCGACTCAACCGCCGCATGCCTTAAGAATTTCTAAACTTTTCCGTCTGGAACTGCTTTTCATTTTGCCTGTTTTCTGATAAAATAAAAATAGTTGGAGCATCGCTCCCATTGAGATAAAGGAGGTGTTTTATGACTACGTTAACGGAAACTGACCTGAAAAATATTGAAGAATTTCAGCGCATCATAGACACACATAACAACATCGTTTTCTTTGGCGGTGCCGGCGTATCCACGGAGAGCGGCATCCCTGATTTCAGAAGTGTGGATGGCCTGTATCATCAGCAATATGATTACCCTCCAGAGACGATCCTAAGCCACACCTTCTATGTGCGAAAGCCTGAGGAGTTCTTCCGCTTCTATCGAAACAAAATGCTCTTCACGGACGCGAAGCCCAATGCAGCGCACCTTAAGCTGGCCGAGCTTGAAAAGGCCGGAAAGCTCAAGGCCATCGTGACGCAGAACATCGACGGCCTGCACCAGGCCGCCGGGAGCAAAAAGGTTTTGGAGCTTCATGGCAGCGTGCTTCGAAACTACTGTGAAAAGTGTGGGAAATTCTATGATTTAGAGTTTGTAAAGGATGGTACGGGCATTCCCGTCTGTGAGGATTGCGGTGGCCGCGTAAAGCCAGACGTCGTACTCTACGAGGAAGGCCTTTCCCAAAATACCATCCAGGAATCCGTGCGCGCCATCAGTCAGGCTGAGGTACTCATCATCGGCGGCACATCGCTAGCAGTGTATCCCGCTGCCGGACTCATTGATTACTTCTCCGGGGATAAGCTTGTCGTGATCAACATGGCTCCGACCCCTCGCGACAAATTTGCCGACCTTCTCATTCAGGCTCCCATCGGTCAAGTATTTAACGCCATCAAGGTAAACTCCTGATCTGTCATATTGTAACGAACAAATAAAAAAGCCATGTCGTCCCTCTCGGATGGCATGGCTTCTTTCTTGTCTATGATTCCATTACTTTGTTTCTTTGTCTTGCGTTGTCTAAAATTTCACGAAGATCCTTCTCCAGCTGCTCCTCCCGCTTTATTCTTTTTTCAACGGATTGAAGCAAAAACCAAGACCTTGACTTCACGTACAATTCTCCGCAAGGAACGACATGCTGAATGGATAGTTCTATTTTATGTTCCGATTTATATTGACGCCAATCGGCAAGCCGTTGTTTAAAATCCCACATAAAAACACCCGCTTTTCCATAGTCTTTTGACGAAGATTTAATACTCATGCCATGACTATTTTATAATCATAGCACAAAGATATTATGAATGCAATAACATTTTATGCTTCTTAAGCAGGTTGTTTCATACATTTCCTTTTCTCGATTAATCAACAAAGACCGTAACACCTGAAACGTCATAGCTTGTAACATACTTTCCTGCTGCATTCATTCCTCGAACGGTATAAATACAGGTTACACCAGATTGAGCCGTGTCATCCAAACAATAACAGGTTTCACCGGCACTTGCCTGTATTCCGCTTATCGTTCCTGCAGTCACTTGAACCTTTACCCAGCTTCCTCCTACCGTTTTCCTAAACACCGCATAACTTTCAACCCCGCTATTTGCCTTCCACGATACCGTTACCCCGTTATCATCAGCCGTTGCAGACAATAGTACGGGGGAACTCTTATCTAGTGACGCATTTATTACTACACTTTTTCCAATGGTGTCGTAGCTTGTGACATATTTCCCTGCAGCATTCACTCCGCGCACCGTATAGCAATAGGTATGTCCGGCCATCGCCGTCGAATCCAGATAGCTCGTTCCCGTAACTTCGTTAAGCTTCGTCCATTTTCCAGAATCTGTCTTGCGAAAAACCGCATACAAGGGTACGCCGACATTTGCCTTCCATGTTACCGCTACTCCGTCATCCCCTGCCGTCACGGAAAGTATCACTGGCGAACTCTTGTCCATGGTTTCTTCTAATTTCACGCTCATGCCAACAGTATCGTAGCTCGTGACATATTTCCCTGCGGTATTCACTCCGCGCACCGTGTAGCAATAGGTATGCCCGATCGTCGCCGTCGGATCTAGGTAACTCGTTCCCGTTACCTCGTCAAGCTTCGTCCACTTTCCAGAATCTGTCTTACGAAAAACCGCATACGCTTTGATGCCGGCATTCGCCTTCCAAGTCACAGTAACGCCGTTTTCCCCTACCGTCACGGATACTAATTTCGGGGAGGACGTATCTATGTGCAACTTCCAAACTGCCTGAACGGAAATGCTTTCGTTTACAACAATCGATGCACCCTCTACATAATTTGTTCCGTTTACTGTCCAGCCGGAAAACACCATTCCCTCAGGAGCAGCAAATCCACAGGCAGGAAGCACAAAGCTTGAGCCCTGTTCCACATCGATGGCATTCATGGCTCCCACGCCGCCATTTGCATCAAACCCTATCGTAACCATTGAGGGGCCGACGGAAATCTGTTTTCTCACAAAATCCTGGTTTTCCGAGGGCTTTGTTCCTAGACTGTAAATCAAAGCATTCTGTTCCGAAACAATGCCATACAAATATCCAACTGATTTTTCTTCCGATGTCAGTTCGTAGAACAAAGTAACTGTTCCGTCCTCGGACATCTCATAAATGGCAAATTCCGTAGAGAAATAGAAGCTATCCCGTACCTTTGCCATGCTAATGAAGGATGTAGCATAATAGGTGTTCTCTACGCCCCATTGATACCACCTGGCTGACCTACCAATCGGTACCTTCGTTACCAAACCATCATTTGTTCTAAGATAAACATTCGAGCAATCCGTACTCTTTGCATACGCTTGGACAGTTCCAAGAAACGGCATGGCAGAAACAATGTCACTCCAGTAATAGGAATCATACATGGTAGATTTCACTCCAAATTGAGAAACATTTCCCAACCGAACACTCGTCCAATCCGACTTCGTGATTTCGTGTCCAGTATTAATCATCCCTTTTCGGCTGCGAAGATAATTCTCGTGTGCGCAAAACGCCTCGTACTTATCATCTGCCGGATCATCCCAAGTACAATCCACGAAATAATAGGTGCCGTCCAGCACTACCAAATCCCATGCATGATCATTCTCTTTACTGGTCACCAAGTATGCCTCTACGCCCGCGCGTTTACATAAGTACGCATACGCCAATGCATAGCCCTGACAAACGGCACTGCGTTCCACTAACACATTGTATGCATTAAATTTCTTTAAGGTCGAATCATATTGACAGTGTGTTACAAGATAGTCATGCAGGTATAATGTTTTTTGCTGATCCGTCAAACCACTCGGCATCGCATTCAGAATTGCATCACAGACCTCATAGAAATTCTCTTGATCCTCCTGCGTATATTCATCGTAATATAGTACTGAAATAGAAGTGACATAGGTGCCATCACCATAGGCGCCATCTGTCCAATTGACGTAAAACAAATCCTCATGATTATCAATGGCACGACACCAAACATCCCCCCAGTTTTCATAATCAAGATGATACGCAGAGACATTAATCTTTGTCCGTCTTGCCCGCAGCCCCTGATAGAGTGCCTCATCAACATCTGCAGCAGTAGTATTTCCCGAGCTTAAAAACTGGCGTTTTAACGGAATATCACTATCTGCCGTTGGATATAGTTGCCCTGCCTGAATGACACCAACCTTCTCAGGTGGCGCTAAATATTCCTCAGCAGCCCTTACCTCCGCTGGAAATAGAAAGATGCATATGATCAGCACAATAATGCCATGAAGAAACCCTCGTTTTCCCATCCGCCTTCCTCCTTGCTTAAATCGCTTCGCGATAGTTTGTTTCGCGATGGTTTGCTCCGTTCCACTAGGTTCCATGTAGTTATAGAACTATTGTATCATCATATATTGCTTTCCTTCTGCGCAATTATTGCTTTTTTGTAATTATTCAGAGTCCCAATATAAGAGAAACAAGAAACACGGTAACACTTGCGGCGACGGCCACGGTCATCAATCCTTTCCCTTTCAGTGCCAAAAGGATCGCCACAACGACGCCCGCTACTGCCGCGATGACGTGATCCGATGCATGAAACACCGCCGGAAACGTCATTGCCATCAAGCAGGCATAGGGTACGTAATATAAAAATGATTTTACAAAACGATTTCGTATCTTCCCGCGAATCAGCGTCAGCGGAAGCATACGAATCAAGTACGTAACGCCCGCCATCACGAGAATGTAAAGATATATGTTCATGTCCGCCACCTTTCATCCATCCTCAAATCACGATTCTTTCTTATGGCATCGCGACTTTCCTCTTACCGTGAAGTCATCACGCATCTTCCTTCTCATCCACAGGGAAAAAGATGGCACCGAGCGTTGCCGCAACTATGGTGCAGATGATGATGGAAATTCCGTCAGAAACATTCTGAAGGAAAGGCACATACCGAAAAAGACAGCTGCAAAATACGGCAATGCTCGCCACAATTAATACGGCCCTTGATTTCCTTGCCACGGGAAATACAATCGCGATAAACATTCCATACAGCATGACGTTCATCGCCATGCTGACGCTCCCCGGCATGATTCCCCCGGCGACCGCGCCGAGAAACGTTCCTGCCGTCCAGCCGATGATGGGAAGGCTCTGCAGCCCCAGCATATATGGCAGCGTTAAGCTCCTTTGGTGATTCATGGCAACGGCAAAAATTTCGTCCGTATTGCCAAACGCGATCAAGAGCTTTTGCCAAAGCGTAACCTTTTCATCCAGCTTCTGCGTAAGCGACAGGCTCATCAGAGAATACCTTAAATTGATGATGACCTGCGTCAGGATCAGCTCCAATAATCCTCCGCCAGCCGCGATCACGCGAACACCTGCAAACTCACCCGCACTTGTCAGATTGGAAACACTCATCACCGCGCCCTGCACGGCCGTCATGCCCGCGCTGAGCATGGCGATCCCAAGACTAAAACTCACTGCAAAATAACCAAGCGCTATCGGAATCCCATCCTTCACGCCTACTCGAAATTCCTTACTCAAAACCGTACCCTTTCCTTTCCGGCACTGTGACTAACCCTGCCAGAAAGCTTTTACTCTAAAGCCAACATGGACTATTATAGCGAAGTCCATGAAAATATGCAATCGCTTACCATTCATTTATCCTGTTTTGTCGGGCAGGACAGCTATTCAATGAGAATAAACGTCGTCTTCCGGAATGCAGTGAGAATGTTAATGATGGCAGAATAGATGAGGCCAATGCTGTAGATCAGAAGCGCCGTGTTAGAGTTTCTGATGAAAATGAGACAGGCAATTGCCAGTGCAAAATTAACCAGCCCATGACTGAACTTAAGCTTCCACGGTCCCTCAACAGCCCTCTTTGCTTCCATCGCCCGCAAGACCTCAACAACACCAGAGAACGCATGGATGCCGATCAAATATAGCAGAATATAGATTTTGGGGACATCCGTAAGAGACGCGGTAAACAGCCCAAAATCCAAAATGATTACTCCCTGGATCAGAATCATCTTTCCTCCGACCATGTGCCTTGCCATCATGAAATAGAAAACGACGTCCTTGATTCCTTCTATTGCTAAGCCCAATGCAAGAATTGCAACAATTGCCATATACATCTCATCTGACGGTTCATAAATAAATACAATTGCCATAACAAGCATAAATAATCCAAGTAGGACTCTTTTCACTCTTTGAAACCCAGTCATGTTATCTCCTCACAATACGATCATTTCGCCACGCCGGCAATCTTATTGCCCGTCTTTTGGATCTCACCGATCACCATTCCCTTGTGGCCGATGGCACCTCGAATAAACCTTCCAAGGAATGTATGATCCTTCTCATTTTTAGCACTTTTCGTGTATTCATCGAAATACTTGTCTATGATATGTTCCTCAATCGTTTGCCCGGATAACTCCTCGCCAAAGGCCTTCCAATCATCATTGGCAATGATCTGCCTCTTCTCTATGATGGATCTGATTCTTTCCTTGTAGGGCTCGATTGCCTTCATATCATAGGTTTCCGTCTCAAAAAGATCATACTCGCCGCGGATAAACTTCATCGCGTATATCATCTGGGTGAACGCCTTGACATAGTCCCTCGGATTATCCTTTGTAAGCTCCGAATACTCTCCCCAGGCAGGAAGGTATTTGTATCTTGCAAAACTGTAATCCGGCAGATGTCCTGCCCTGCCATGCCCGAGATTCATGATGGAATTTTCATTCGCCTGATACAGGCTGTTTGTATAAATACTGTTGTCCAGATCATCGGGAGAGGAAGCCTTGTGAACAAAGGTGATCTGTTTCTCCCGATAACCGTCACCATCCGGAAAAAGCTCATAAAAAACATAGTTTGTGTTATTGATCACCAGCGAAGGGGTTCCCGCAAAATTAGAATGTGCCCAGGTATCCGCAAGCACGTGCATTGCGATACCCACAGACTGTAGCGGCTTGCCTTTCGCATATTCCACCGTCTTGGCTACAAGCTCTCCGTTCGGTCCACAGATCAGTCTGTATTTATCCAAATAACGCTTGCAGCAACCAGGCTTTTCCGCCTTTAAGTCCCTCGGAAGGAAATGAAACGCTGACCATATCCTGGTGATATCCTGAAGTCCTACCTGATCCGTCCTCGCATCCATCAGCTCCAGCTGCAGCTGGGTGGTCGCCGCGTTAAGGGGTGCCTTGATCTTGGCAAGCAGCGTCCTGGAACACAGATCAACAAATTGTGCGCTGTACGCGATATCCAGACTCTCCTCATGAGTGTATCCTGCCAGATAAGCGGCGCAATATGTGGCATAATAATGAAAATCTTCTTGCATGACTGGTCACTCCCGTATCTGTTTCTCTGCTTTTATTTCTCTGATCTTTCGCGTTGCTACCAAAATTGTTCCCAAGATATAAATCGTAGTTAGGTCCACTAAAAGCGAAGCAATGGTAATATCGATATTTGACAAGTCCATAATACTATCCTTGTAGGGAATGAGTCCCAGAACGGAAAGTACCAAAAGGATCACCGTCCAGGCAAAATACCCCTTCTTATATGCTTGTCCCTTTGCGGCCTTCATCGCATTGCGTCCAATATAGTAATTGGGCCAGCAAACCAGTAATGACAAAACTACAAACAGCACTATGGCAAGGGCAAAAGATACAAAAAATACCGACCTGTCATACTCTTCAAATTTTTCCAGCTTCAAGATCTCTTTGGCATATGACAAAAGCTGAATGTTCAGCTTCAATACGGACCACGCTCCCAGCAGGATGATTCCAAATCCACAGACATTAAGATCATCTTCATAACGCCGAAGTTTAGCATTCTCTTGGTTCACGGCTTTCCATCTCCATTCTTTATTCCATTGCGTCATTGCGATGCACTACAAAAAATATCTCACTTAACATTGTCCGTCTCCTTTTATTTTATCATAAAATGCAGCTTCATTTCAATCAAACATTCCATTGTCAATAAAAAGCAATCAACCTTTCGGTTGATTGCTCTTCTGATTGCCCCTTAGGGTACCTTTATTTTGTTGTTGCCTGCAGCCCTCTCTTTAATCTGCTCAGTCCTTCTCTCACCTGCTCGCGCGGGCATGCAATGTTCAGTCGCAAAAACTGTTCGCCGGCCTTGCCGTACTCAGCTCCCTCCGACACAAATAGCCCTGTTTCCTTGCGAATAAATTCTGCCAGCTCGACGCTATTGTCCGTATAGGCACTGCAGTCCAGCCACAGCAAATAGGTCGCCTCGGATGGCACCAGATGGACCTTCGGAAGCTCCGCCTCCAAGAACTCCCGCACCATACGTTTATTCTCAAATAAATAGCTTCTTAGGGCATCCAGCCAGGGAGCCCCCTTCGTAAACGCCGCCACGGTAACGCCGCACGCAAAGGTATTCGGCTCTGCAACCTCATCCGTATTCAGCCCTCTCCAAACCTTGTGCCGAATGACGGGATCGCAGGCAAAGACTGCTGCCGTCTGCATGCCTGCCATGTTAAACGCCTTCGTCGGCGCAATGCAGGTAATGCTGATTTCACGGCAAGTATCCGATGCGGATGCAAAGGGAACATATTCCTTTCCGGGATCCGTCAGATCACAATGAATTTCATCCGAGACCACAAGCACGTGATGCTTCTTACAAAGCTCCCCGACCTTCGAAAGCTCCTCGCGCGTCCAGATCCTGCCCACGGGATTATGCGGGTTGCAAAAGATCATCATGGTCGTCTGAGGATCAGAAAGTGCCATTTCCAGGGCATCAAAGTCAATGTCATATTCCTGCTCGCAGATCGTCATGCTCTCCGCCAAAGTCTTACCCTCTGCTGCCACATCTCTCGCAGTCCTGCCCTCTGTCACCAAGTCTCCTACAGTTTTCCCCGCTGCCGCAGCGTCTCCCGCAGTTCTACCTGCCGTCTTTGGCTGATACCGTAACGGGCATTGCACGACGTTCCTGCCATTATTGACGATGGAATTGAAAAAAATGTTATAAACAGGCGTCAAAATCAGGACATTCTCGCCCACCGTCGTCATTTTCCGCACAATACTCGAGAGCGCCGGAACAACGCCCGTGCAAAAGATCAGCCAGTCCTTTTCGATCCTTAGATGGTGGCGCTTTCCCCACCAATTTTGATAGGCCTCATACCATTCCTTAGGCACGACATTATATCCAAATACGCCATGCGCGGCACGCTTTTCGATGGCCTCCCGAATGCAGGGCGCCGTCTCGAAATCCATGTCCGCAACCCACATGGGAAGCTCATGTTCCGCCACGTCCCACTTATACGAGTCCGTTCCCCGCCGATCTACCTTTTTATCAAAATCAAATTCTTTCGCCATTCCACGTCCCCCAACCGCTTCCCTATCTATTCATTTGCCTTATGTCAACCTTCGCTTGCCTAATGTCAACCTTTTCAAGTCTGAACGGATTTCTCATCCAACATTCCACCAGGCTCTGTTTGTCAAACTCTGATATGAAAGGGTGTTTTTTTCATAACCTTTACTCCTGCATGTCCCGGCAAGTGATCCGCGTCTTTGCAGGATCGATCTTGTCCTTCTCCAAAATGAGTTCCCCGATCGAATCTGCCGTGATCGTTCCAGCGGTCGGATTGAGTACGCTGTCAATCTTGCTGACAATGTCTGCCTCGACGGTGGAATATTCAAATGCAAGTGTTGTATTCAAAAGCTTGCAGTTCTTCATCACGAGATTGTCAATGTAGCACATGCCCTGCAGACTCTCGATGGTGCAGTTGATCAGCGTCAGATTCTTGGCATTCCAGCCAAGATACTCCCCCGAGATAAAGGAATCATACACCGTCACATTCTCACTGTTCCAGAAGGAATCCTTGGAAAGCAGGCGGCTGTTACGGATCTCGACGTTCTTTGCCCCATCAAAGGAATAATTGCCATACAGCGTAAAATCATTCACCTTGATATTGCTCGAATTCATGGCAAAGTAGTTCCCCTTCGCCGTAACATGCGTAAGCTCCACATCCTCACAGCTCCACAGGGTCTCCTCCGCATTAGAGAAGGAGACGTTTCGAAGAGCGACGCCCTTGCACCTTCTAAAATTCTTCGGCGCATCAATGGGCGTATTCTCCAGCGTCACGTTGTCCGTATACCAGACGCCGGCCCTTGCCATGTCAAACCAAACGCAATTCTTCGCCGTGACATTCTTACAATACCAAAGAGGGTACTTCCACTTGAACATGCTGCCCTCAAGCTCGATGTCATGGCTTTCCTTCAATGGCGATTCCCCGTCCGCGAAGGTGCAATCCACAATATGTAAATCCTTGCTCATAAAGAGCGCTCTCTCCCCAGTCAATAACTGCTGCTTGATGATCTTTTTCTCTTCCATGTTTTTCCTCTTTCTTTTGTCTTGCTTCTATTGCCCGCCCTCGTCTACGTGTTCCTATCTTTTCTGAACCATCCTCCATAAAACTATTGGTTCGTTCTTCTTTCCTAAATTCATCGTTCGAAAACGACAGCTCTCCATTCGCTCATTCCATTGTCTGCTCCTGCGCAACGATATTTTGCAGCCAAACGCCCTTCTTGACCAAAATAAATCCAATGACACACTTGATCAGATCGATCAGCTGTACGCAAAGGTATAACGTCAAAATCGGTAATGCCGTATATCTGCTAAGAACAAACGCCAAGGGCGTACTGACTACCCAAAGAAATACGCTGTCAAAGCAGAACGTGATCAGCGTCTTTCCGCCGGAGCGAAGCGTAAAGTAGGACGCATGCATGAATGCGTAAATCGGCATGCACGCTGCTCCCACGCGGATAAATCCCGTTGCCAGCGCCCGCACCTGCTCCGTCGTGTTGTAAAAGAGCGGGAACAGCGGTGCCAACAGCATAAGCAATGCTCCGATTCCAAAACAGGAAAATACCGAAAAGGCAATCAGCTTGGCATCCGTATCCTTTGCTTCCTCCATCTTGCCCGCGCCAAGGAGCTGCCCGACCATGATCGAAATGGCACTTCCCATGGCAATAAACACAATATTAAACAGATTCGTAATGGTAGATGCGATATTCAGTCCCGCTATGGCATCCAGTCCTCGCAGAGAATAGCATTGATTGAGTACGGCCATGCCCGCCGCCCAAAAGATTTCGTTCATCATTAGGGGCAAGCCCTTGACGGCAATTCTTCCGACCAGTGACTTCGGAATCGTACAGCCTGCGTACAGCCCCTTTGCAAATGGGACGCGTCTCGTATGCAAATGCGTCCATGCGACCACGACCAAAAGCTGTATGTAGCGAGAAATCACCGTTGCGATCGCCGCTCCGGTTACGCCAAGCTCCGGGAAACCAAATTTACCAAAAATCAGCAGATAGTTAAATCCTAAATTCACAAAGACCGCAATGATGCCTGCGATCATGGGAAGCCTCGTCTCGCCGCATTCCCTCAGCGTACTAGCATAGGCCTCCTCTATGCCAAAGGGCATGAGGCCGATCAGCATCACTGCGAGATATTCCCGTCCATACCGCAGCGCCGCATCCAAGGACTGCGTCGTTCCGCCTTCATCATGTAAATACAGTAAGATCAACTGATCGCCATACCGGAGAAATGCCACAATTCCCAGCACCACAAGAACTACGGATACATACAGCTTAAAGCGCATTGCGTGGCGCACGCCTTCGTGATCGCCCTTCCCATAAAACTGTGCACTAAAAATTCCTGCTGCGGACAATGCTCCAAAAATTCCTAAATAAAAGACAAACATGAGCTGATTGACAATGGCAATACCGCTCATCTGCTCCGTGCCAACCTGCCCAATCATGATGTTGTCAAGGAGACTTACAAAATTAGAAATACCGTTCTGAATCATGATGGGCACGGCCACCTTCAGAACGTTAGCATAAAACTTTTTATCACCGATCAAATGCTTCATAATACATACTTCCCAAGGAAGCTCTCATTCCACCTTTTCAAATTAAATTGTTTCATTTCATGTTTTTTACAATATTATTCTACACCACGGATTTCCACTCTGACAATGTACTTTCTTGCCCTCTCAGCCATGCATTCTAGCTCTGTCCGCTCAAAACTGCCCATATTTTGCGAAGGATCCAGCACATTTTCGCTTTCCCGATAACTCTGTAAAAACAGCGCCTGTGCACCGGCAAGCCACTTGCCAATCTCCTCGAATTCTTCTAGGTCATGTAAGCCTTTTACCACCGTGGTGCGGAATTCGTATGGCACCTTCTCCTGTCCCATGAGCAGGGTAACACTCTTTTCCAGCTTGGAGAGATCCAGCTCCGACACGCCTACGGTCTTCGCATACTTCTCCTTAGAAGCCTTGACGTCCATGGCGACATAATCCAAAAGGCCTTCCTCCAAAAGGCTTTGCAGCACCTCCGGACGATAACCGTTTGTGTCAAGCTTCACCAAATATCCGAGCTCCTTGATTTTTCGAAGGAACGGTGCAAGATCCGGCTGCAGGGTCGGCTCCCCTCCCGTAATGCAAACACCCTCAAGAATCCCCTTGCGCTTTCTCAAAAAGGCCATAACCTCTTCCTCCGAAAGCTTTGGGAACGCCGCAGGATCTACTACCAGCTCACTGTTCTGGCAATAAGGGCAACGAAAATTACAGCCGCCCGTAAAAATCGTACAGGCAACATGCCCCGGAAAATCCAACAAGGTTGTCTTTTGTAACCCACATAGTAACATGCTTCATCCTTCTTTCCATCAGCCACTATTGACGTGGTTCTATCTCACAGAATACCACAAAAACTACATTCTTTCCACCCCACGTGACATTTTCCGCGCAGTCAAATTGGCGTAGCCCTCATTTTCTTACTTTCAGAAGCCATGTGAGTATGGTATAATATAAAACATGCAGTAGAAAAACAAGCGGCTGCGAAGCAGACATTTGTTTTTCATCATTATGCGCTTCCCTTATAGCTCTGCCCACTTGCGTCGTATTCTCGTCCATACGGAGGAAACAGCCTCCATCAGCGAGATCGCAACGAGAATGACAAACCCCAGAATTCTGACCCACGTACGATTTTTATTTTGTTCCATAAAGATTGCCTCCTTTTTCTGGCCGTCTTTTGCCCCATACAGGCAGCAGGTTTGACTGCCCTTACTCTCATTGTTACCCCGAAAGGAGTTTTTTATGACTGGTATTCCTTCCATACAGGAAAAATATATGAAAGAAGCCCTAAAGCAGGCAAAAAAAGCCGCAGCCCTGGGCGAGGTACCCATTGGCTGCGTCATTGTTTACGAGGGCAAAATCATCGGGCGCGGCTATAACCGCCGCAACACGGACAAGAATACGCTCTGTCATGCCGAGATCACGGCCATTCGCAAGGCCAGCAAGGTCATTGGCGACTGGCGCCTAGAGGACTGCACCCTCTATGTCACGCTGGAACCCTGTCAAATGTGTGCTGGCGCCATCGTTCAGGCGCGAATTCCCGAGGTTGTCATGGGCTGCATGAATCCCAAGGCAGGCTGCGCTGGTTCCATCCTGAACCTCTTGGAAATGCCGCAGTTCAACCATCAATGCACCGTCTACCGCGGCGTCCTTGAGGAAGAATGCAGTCAGGTTTTGAAGGACTTCTTTGTCGACCTTCGCAAGCGCAACAAGGCTGAGAAGGAGCAAGCGAAAGAAATCGCCGACTTGGAACACACAGAGGAGTAATTCAGTTGACTCCCCTGCTGGACAAGTAGCTTTCTATTAACTCAGTTTATTCCCTGCTAAACAAGTAGTCTTCTATGATCTTTACGATCTCCTGCAGGCCCTGCTCATCCTCTTCTGCAAAGCGTCCCCGAATCGGACTGTCGATGTCAAGCACGCCAATGATCTCTCCATTACAGTGGATCGGAAGGACGATTTCTGAGGCCGATGCACTGTCACAGGCAATATGTCCAGGGAATGCATGCACGTCCTCTACTCGCTGAATCCTGTCTTCCTGTACGGCCGTGCCACAAACGCCCTTTCCCACGGGAATTCGCATGCACGCCGTCTTTCCCTGAAATGGCCCTAGCACCAATGCTCCATTCCTAAGCAAATAAAATCCCGCCCAATTCAGCTCTTCCAGCAAATCATAAAGCAGCGCCGAAATATTGGCATAAACCGTAATGTCCCACGGTGCATCCTCCGCAAGCGCTTTCGCCTGTTCACAAAGTAATTGATAATCCGTCATCTTGTTTCCTCTTTCCTCTGCTGTCAATTTGAAGAATATTTTTCAGTCCTTTATGCCGGAAACGTCATGTCATACCAATCCTCTTCCTCCGTTACAACCCATTCCAAGCCACGTCTGCGTTCGATCACAATTGAAGGATCCAGGTTCCCAATGGAGGCCTTCGCATTTACCTTGGCATCATTGATTGCCCAATTGTATCGGTAATAAAGGTCCAGCATGTCAAGAATGTCTTCCTTGCTCCTGAGCTTACTTCTTTTCACGAGATCCTGTACGGACTCGCAGCTCTGAATCAGGAAAATGGCCTTTTGGCAGTCACAAACCTTGCTCGCGTCAGAGATATCCTTGACAAGACCCAGACACCAGCAGAGCGACCAAAATGCCTCATACGCCCAATCCATGTCAATCGCATCCTGCATGGAATAGGAACCATCAATGATGCGCTTTTCCTTAGAGTTCAGCTGATCCATGACACCGAATTTTTCGATCATCGGCTTGAAGTAATTCAGCCCTTCCTCATAATTGTTCTTTCCAATGTCACAGGCAATCTGAATGACAAAAAAGCAGGCAATTGCCCTTTTGCAGATCGCTTCCTTGTCCCTTAGAGTAATCCTTTCATCATCCCAGCGCGTCATCAGCATATCCGCCGTCGAAATCTTCTTTTTGCTGACAATTTTGTTATTTTTCTCGCGGCGTTTTTTCTGAAGCTTTGTCTCAGGAAGCTCCTTGCTTTTGAGACAGGGATGATACCCCTCCATATAGGTAATTGTCTGCTGGTACATTTCCTCATTGATGTTTACCATCATGAGCTTTCCCTTTTGCGCTGCGAAATAATGTTTCTTTCCAGAAACACAAATCTGAAAAAGCCCCTCAACCTGATTCTCCTCCGTGGTAAAGAGATACCCAAGGCTTACGCTAAGGCCTTTCAAATCCTCCTGCGTCATCAGGTTGTTTTGCATGAGTACTCCAATGGCTGCATTCACCAGAGATTCCTTCAATTCACGATTATATGCCTGATTTACTTCCATCCCATTTTCCTCCGTAGATTTTCTCACAAGGCATGTAAGACTCCATTCCCATTATAGAGGCAAATGCCAAAAAAGGCAATAAAAGAAGCTTCCGAAGGGGATCAACCAAACAATTCCCTGAATTGAAAAAGTAAATTCTGTATGTAAAACTAATTTCAACATGCCACTGAAAAACCGTATGTTTTTAAATGTTTGGAATGCGCGGTGAGACAAAACGTGGTAGAATGTCCTAAGTCGGAT
>JAEEGG010008664.1_pt1 | contig 23010 bp, 18 predicted proteins | sample 9134161 | NCBI WGS metagenome assembly JAEEGG01 (sample SAMN16246543, study PRJNA631951) | gut metagenome | biome: gut microbiome; feature: rumen; material: CR-attached | host: Bos | place: Iran: Karaj | collected 2018-10
CGTATCGATGGTCAGATGATTCCCGAAAGTGAGGTAGTTAGTTTTGTTGAATGTCATCAGCAGAAAATCAGCGAGATAGCACCATCGTTTTTCGAGATGGCCACACTGATGGCTTTCGATTGGTTTGCCCGCAATGCCATCGATGTGGCGGTGATTGAAGTGGGGTTGGGTGGACGTCTCGACTCGACAAACATCATAACTCCTTTGGTATCAGTCATTACCAACATCAGTTTCGACCATACGGGAATGCTTGGAGACACGCTTGCTGCCATTGCGGGCGAGAAGGCAGGAATCATCAAGCTGGGTGTGCCGGTGGTGGTGGGGCAGACCGATGCCGAAACAGCGCCTGTCTTTGAAGCGAAAGCCGCAGCCGAAGGTTCACCGCTTGTCTTTGCCGACCAAATTCGCTGTGTTGATAGCGCCACACTCACAGCTGACCATCTGAACCTTGCCATCAGCCGCAACGGACAGACTGAATACGACTGCCTTTTGCTCGACCTGATGGGCTGCTACCAACGCAAGAATATTCTGACGGTTCTGGCGGCGTTCGATGTTCTGCGCCGAAAACTCTCCGTTAGCAGCGACGATATTCTGGCTGGGGCGGCCGAAACCATTTCCACTACAGGTCTTAAAGGCCGTTGGCAGAAACTTGCGGACAGTCCGCAAACCTACTGCGATACCGGCCACAACGACGATGGCATCCGTCAGGTTGTTGAACAATTAAAATTGCAGAAATACAATCATTTGCATATTGTTATTGGAATGGTGAGCGACAAGGACCACGCCAAAGTGCTTCGCCAGTTGCCAACCGATGCCACCTATTATTTCACCAATGCGCAGGTGCCCCGCGCTCTCAAAGCCGAACTACTGGCTGAAAAAGCCGCAGCATTTGGCCTGCATGGGCAGTGCTATCCGTCAGTGCCTGAAGCAATTGCCGCAGCCAAAAAAAATGCCGCCCCCGATGATTTCATCTTCATTGGTGGCAGCACATTCACTGTGGCGGAGATTCCGGAGTTGTGAAGTATTAATTATTAGAACACGCCTTCGGCATTCACTGTTTTATGTGTATGATCGATGTCGTAGTCGAATGTCATGTTGCCTGACGTGCGATAGAGTTTCAGAGAATTGAGAGGCATCCATGCCTGCTCGTTGCCATATTCCGAGCCCGACAAGAACTCAATTGTTGCATTGCCAGTGCTATAGACCGATATCTTCAGTTTCGAATTGTTTTCAAGTTTCACAGTGTTCAGAACCACGGGTTCGCGGTTGTTTGTCCTTACGGTTACTATCCCCATTCCATTCTTTATCAGTTCGATATTTCCAAACTGATTGTAAAGTTCGGGTGATTCAGTGCTGATTAGAGGATTGTTGCTCGCAAGGTCGCGTTGCATTATCTTGCCTGATAATGAATTGGTTCTGACAGCCTGCTCAACAATGGTCAGCAGTCCTGCAATGGCGGGAGCGGTGGGTATGCCAGGCTCAACCTCATTTATGTCGGATGCGTGAATTTCGCCGTGTCGAGCCATCGATTCATACGATTTGCTGCTCAAGCCAACTGCCGCCAGCATTGTTCCGCAAAGGAACGGATTGCCGTCGTTGTCGACATGGATTCCGTAGTCGGTCATATCCTCCGATTCAGCGTAGGTGCGCGTCCAGAGCCTTTTGCCGTTCTTGTCGAATTGTGCGGCAAAAGTGTTGTTGATGCTGTCCATCTGCCCGATGTTGGCCTGATTTATCCAAGCCAGTTTGCCGTCGCGTGAGCATTTAGCAATGAAGAAATCGCCATCGCGAGTTTTCAGTTTCTGCCCAGCCACGGTCATTTCACCGTTGAACGAGCCCGAGAAATAGAAACAGTCGTCGTCGCTCAAGACAATGTTGTAGGCCACATCGTCCGACTTGCTGCCGATTCGGTAGAGAAAGCCGAGGTCGTTGTCCGATGTGATTTTTGCAATGAAAATGTCGGTTCCGTCAGCGCTCAAGTGCCGCCCCATAAAATCGACATCGCCCTCAAAATATCCGCACATGTAGGCATCGCCATTGCCGTCGAAGACGATGTTGTGCTTGTTGTCGCCCTGATGGAGACCGTATTTGTTGGCCACTTTCCACAGTTTGACGGCTCGTGAGGCCAGATTCGGTTGCGATGCGTTCTCGACAATCTTTGCAGCCACTTTGGCGAATTGCGGCATGGCCAATCCCACGGGCGCGCCAATGTATGTGGGGTCGCAGATGGTGTAGCGGCGGCCGTTGTGCTCAATGTAACTGCCCTCGACATTGCTGTTGAAGCAGACGGCAGTGGCCATGTGTCCAGGGTAATTCAGACCGATAACATCCAGACCTACAAGTTGTTTCACCAGATAGGCGAACAGCACCGAGCGGTCTTCGCAGTCGGAGTAGGGGTAGTAGAACATCTCATCGGGGAAAAAGAATTTCTCATGGCCAAATTGCTGGTCGTCAGTCTTGTAGGCGAACGACTGCACAAATTTCAGCAGAAATTCAGTGGCATCGACCGCGCTCATGCCGCTCACAACGGGCATCAGCGCTTCGGTGAGCGACTCCTTGGTGGCGCGGCTCACTGTGGCGTCGAAATAGATTTTGATGTCGGCCTGCGGATAATCGTTGTAGAAATTGATGGTGTTCTGGTCGTAACGGATGCTGAACTCGTATTCCTCGCCATCGTGTTTGAAATCAATTTTGCGGTTTTTGAGCGACTCGCTGCCGTTCAGCGGTTTGTAGATGTTCAAATCGACAATTTGTCGCGCCTCGGGAAAATCCTGATTGTAGGTGTAAACGTTATTTGCCTTGCCTTCAAGCAGATAGTAGCGTTGGTTGTCGAAGTTGAAATAGGGCATTCCGTAGATGTTGTTGGCGGCGGCCAGCAGCAGGTAGAGATTGTTGCCCTTGTAGGCCAGGCGGGCCTTGTAGTTGGCCTTTGTCAGCAGAAACCAAGTGAGCAGCACGCGGCTGTTCTGATTGCTGGTGATGTCGGCAACGGTCTGTTTTGTAAGCATATAAAAGCCCCAGTCGTTCATGTTGAGTTGGCTTTGCCATTTGAGCAGATCGGTCACGGTGCAACTGTAGTTGGTCTTGCTCAACTGATCCCACATGTCGCTGATTGACTGTTCGTTAATGGTGCTAATATTGACTGATTCATTGCGGTCGTAACGTATGTACACGTTGTTGCCATAGAAATTGAAACTTGCAATGGATGGTTTGAAACCACTGGTTTCAGATTTGGTCATAACTGGCAATTTTGGAGCCTCGGCGCACGATTCCACCTTCTCAACTTGCTCAATTTGCAATTGCTGTGTCTGCTTCGGTTCTTCCTTATACACAGGGTTTTCGACAGGTTTCGGAGCGTCGGGTTTCCGCTCATCTTCCTTCAGTTCGTAGTTTTTCCATTCCTTTTTCAGAAACTCTTTGAAATCCTCGTCCATTTTGCGGATTTCCTCGTCGCGCTCTTTCACAAACTGCTCGAAACTTTTCCTTTCGTTTTCGATAAACTCCTTTTGCTCAGCCTGTTGCTGCTTGGCCCATTCCTCGTAACTCTGTGCGTTGGTGTTGGCCGCGAGACCGATTAAAGTTGCTGCCGCAAGTGCGCGGACGATGTTCTTCCTGGTTTCCATATTATCAATGATAAAGTTGTTGCAATTTATTGATTTCAACGTTCAATTGATGAATCGGGAGCCGAAAAAGTTGCGTGTGGGGTGAATTTTATTGCAAATTGCCAATGATGTTATGAGTTGCGATGTTTCATCATCTGGTAGTATTCTTCATCTTCGGCAGAGTTGGCCCACGAGCCAGCCATTTGCAGAAAACGTTTTTTACGCTCTTCGGCTGTTGCTTTTTCTGTGGTTGAGGTAGAAAGCAGATTGTTTGCAAGCCACTCACGGTCGCTCTGTGAGAGCGCAAGCCCCTGCAAATAATTCCACAAATTGTTTAATGCCAAAGTTGTCATAACTAATCATTTTATGCAAATTAAGCATAAATAGCGTAAAATTCCCAATGATTATTAATATAGTTCATAAAATGACTGTGCATTGAAATTTTTGCTACCAATTTTAATATTATGCTTTATCTTTGAATATCGTTTAACAATTAAAAACATTTTGCCTATGGTATAAACCACATTTGGTTAAAGAAACTATATCAACATATTAAAGCATAGGGCTTTTTCTTTCTAATTGAGAAGTTTGGCGATTTCAGATTAGATATACAAAGGGAATAAGCGCAAGTTGCCACGCTTTGGCGTGGGCTTGACTTATTTCGTGTATATCGGGTTACGCCAAACACCTTCAATTAGCGGGAGACAGTTAAGTTTCACGCTTTTTTTATGCCGATTTGAGATAAAGATGTTGAAATGTTAAATTCCTAGATAACTTAAAGAATATCAGCATTACAAATGAATTTTGGGAAATGTTAAACATCTAACATAATGATTATTATCAGACAATTATAACAAATTAAAATTCAACAATTTAAAGTTTAACTAAAAAAATAAAATTATGAAACAGAAATTTTTAGTAGTAATCAGTTTATTACTGGCAACACAATTAACAAACGCACAAACAGAAATACAACAAGGAACATATTGTAATGATACAATATATACATATGAACATTGGTCTGAAATTATTTATATAAAAGGAGAAACTAAAACATCAAACACAAAATATTGGTGGTGGTATTCATATGATAAAAAACAATATAATCCTATAAAAGAAAATAAAATTGAGAAATTTACAAGTTATAATGTAAAAGACGAATATGAAATAACAGGATTTAGAATACAATTTCCAATAGATATATCAACAATAACAACTCCAATTTATTTACAATGTATGGTATTTGAAGAAACACCAGGAACAACAAACACAAAAAACTCTAAAGGAAAGGACTATTTAGTAATAAAACATATAAAATTAAATGCAGGAGAAATAGAATGGAATAAAACAAAAGACACAGTATTAGATATTTGTTATGATACAAAAATTGATTTCAAAAAAGAAATTAAAACATTAATAAAACCAAAAGGGAATTGGCAAACAAATAACAACCCGACAGGAATTAATGAATTATTAGAAGAATTATGGGAAATAAAAAAAGAAAATAATGAATCAATAATAATTCCAAAAGATTCAATTAATGATATCTTGTTAAAGATAATAACAAGCAACAATACAAATCAATTATCAATTAACAAAAAAGTAATACATCATAAACAAGAAAAATTAGAAGCAAAATCAAACGAACTAATATTAAAAATACATAATAACAAATACACAAAACCAATAGAATTATTAAAAAACGAACCAATAGAATCAGGAGATAATATTTATTTGGGATTTCAAAAAGAAACTACGGATTCATTGTATACAATTAACTGGTTGATAAATGGCAAAAAAGATTCAACACTCACATATAAAAATCTTTATCAAATAGATAAAAACTATACAGGCAAATTAAACATCAAATTACAAGCAACAACAAATCTGTCAGGTTGCACTGCATATGATTCAGTTGAATTGAATGTAACATCAAAAAAAATTGACACAATATACATAACAAAAACCGACACCATTTACATTGAAAAAGAACCAAACAAAACAGCAATAATCAACAAGCAAACGAATCTTAATATCTGGCCGAACCCAACAACAACATTTGTAAACGCAGAAGCCGAAGAACCGTTCTCATACACGCTGCTTAACAATGTAGGAGTAATATTGAAAAAAGAAGAAGGCGAGCCTTCATACACAATCAGCATGAGTGAATATCCTGATGGTATTTATTTCATTAAAACATCAGACGGAGTGATACGGAAGATTGTGAAGAAATAATCAATTGATATACACCAACAAAAACTCCGAGGAACTTTCCTCGGAGTTTTTGTTATTTTTATACATTACAAATACTAACAAGAAATAATGGCGTGGCACATTAAAAAAAATAGAGACGCAATTATGCGCCTCTAATTTTTGCTAAATTTTTAATCCGATTTTCTTAAAATTTCTCGCGAAGCGACACATGAATATCCTATTGCGGGAAATCCAATATTAATTCTCCTCTGTGGTCGGCTCCTTGTCAAAATCGTGCAGAATGCCGAAAATGTCCATAATCGAAGATTCCTGAACCATCGGGATGGTGAAATCGGAAATGCTTGTACTCAGCGCTTTCGACAGCACCTCGTAGGCATCTTTCACATCGGTGGCCTGCACCAGTATGCTCGACGATGTGCGGCGCTCCTTGCCCGATTTCTCATCGAACGAGATGAACACCGCCTTGCATTTGAACCAGCGGTCGCCCGACTCGTTGGGGATGATTTCGGCATAATTCGTGGTCTTGATTGAGGCCACAATGAACCCGCCCAGTCCTGCGTAATCTTCCAACTCTTTTGTGATGCGGCTTTCAGCATCGGTAAACGACACTGCATCAACCATATAAAGTTCCGAAACACCTTTCTGCTTGCCGTTTTCGTCAACTTTCTGATACTTAACTTTGCATTCAAACCAATTGCTCATTTTGTTAAATTTTTAATCGCGTCAAAGATATGTTTTAGGACGGTTTTCTAAACCGAAGTTTATAACTTGCGCAAAAATTAAAACTATGGAATTTTCAGAGTTGATACGCGTTCGCCGCAGCCACCGCAAGTTCACGGCGCAACCCGTTGAGCGGCAAAAAGTTGAGGCGATATTGAAGGCAGGATTGCTGGCGCCATCGGGCAAATCGGTCTATCCGTGCGAGTTTGTGGTGGTTGATGAGCCCGATATGCTTGCCAAAATTGCTCATGCCAAGGCTCATGGTGCGGCACTTGTTGAGAACGCTCCTTTGGCTGTGGTTGTGGTTGCCGACACATCAAAATCAGATGTCTGGGTTGAAGACGCCTCGATTGCAACAACTTTGATAATGCTCGAGGCTGAAAATCAGGGGCTTGGCGCTTGCTGGGTGCAGATGCACTTGCGTGGCACCGAAGATGGCGTTTCGGCAACTGATAATCTGCGCAATTTGCTGAATCTTAAGCCTGAGCATGAAGTTTTGGCCGTGGTTGCCATTGGGTATAAGGCAGAAGAAAAGAATGCCCGCACCGATGCGGATTTAAAATTCGAAAAAGTTCATCATTTAACACTTTAATCACACGAACATGAAAAAAACGTTATTGTTTGCCGCAATATTGGCTGCAGTTGCCGCCTGCAAAGAGCCGCGCAGTTGGTGCCCCACAGAAGTCAGTGTGCCCGTTGTGAGCGCTGATATTCCCGACACTGTCGATGCTGGCCAGAAGTTCACAGTCGATTTTGTCCTCGACAAAGGCGAGTATATCAAGGAGTACCGAGTGCGTCCGCAACTCAGCAAAGACACCGTTTGGTTCTTCGGTGAAGCCCTTCAAGACTATTGCGACGAGTTTCCCGACACAGCCAGCGTTGAGAAATCGATTGTGTTGATGCTTGGCGACCACGAGCGTTACGTGGCTAAATACAATGCAATTTTGGGCAATGGCGAGACTAAATCGGTTGTCAGCGTATCAAAGTATATTGTTGTTCGGAAAAAATAAGTGCTATGAAATTGAAATTGATTGTAACGGCGCTTGCCGCAGTTGCCATTTCTGGTTGTAAAGTCAATAGCGATAGTTGCCCCCAAGCGTTCCAAGTGCCATTCGAAAGCGTTGAAATTCCCGATTCAGTTAAGGCTGGCACAGAATTCATCATCGATGTAAAACTCTATGACTATGGTTGTTATACAGATACACGAGTTGTTGGCGAGATTCTGAACGACACGGTTTATCTCGAGGCTTTCGCCAATTACGATGAGTGCGATTGTCCGGCTGTTTCGAAAAATGTGCAGCAGACTTACAGGACGAAAACCGATACCTCGCTCCACAATTCGACCTTGTACTACACTTATATGCTAGTGAACAGCACGAAGGATAGTGTCAGACTAACTCTCGATTCAGTATACTGCTATTAATCTGTAAGTTCGTGAAAACAAAAAAAGCAGAACCATTTGGCTCTGCTTTAATTATCCATTGAAACTCTATGTTCTCTGTTTCCTTTGCGTTCTCTGTGTCTACTTAGAGAAATATCCCTTAACCAAAGTCCTCAAGTTGTAAGTCGATGCCATTGCTTCGCCGTAAGCGCCGGCGGTGCGGATGGCCAGCAGGTCGCCGCGGTGGCAGCCGGCCAGGTCGATTGACTTGGCAAAGCAGTCCGACGACTCGCAGATTGGTCCCACAACATCGTACTTTTCTTCGGGCTCGGTGCTGCTGATGTTCTCAATCTTGTGCACAGCCTGATACAGCGCCGGGCGGATGAGTTCAGTAAAGCCCGCGTCAACAATGGCGAACTTCTTGTTTGTGCCGTTCTTGACGTATAACACTTTGGTTATCAGGCTGCCGCACTGTGCAACAATGGCGCGGCCCAACTCAAAGTGCAGTTGCTGTTTCGGACGCAGTTTCAGCGACTCGGCAAACACCTTGAAATACTCTTCAAACGTCGGAATCGGTTGTTTGTCAGGCTGTTCGTAGTTCACGCCAAGACCGCCGCCCACGTTGATGTGGTCAACAATGATTTTGCGGGCGTAGAACCATTCCTGAATCTCGTTCACGCGAGTGCAGAGATTGCGAAAATCTTGCATATCAAGAATTTGCGAGCCAATATGGAAGTGCAAACCGATGAGTTCAATATTTTTTGTGCGTTCCAGAACCTTCAGTACGTCGTCCAGGGCCCACGTGTTGATGCCGAACTTGTTCTCTTCCAAGCCGGTAGTGATGTAGTGGTGCGTCGAAGCGTGCACGTTGGGGTTGATGCGCAGTGCAATGTGCGCCCGCTTGCCCATTTGGCCGGCAATCTCGTCAATCACCTCAATTTCGGGAATCGACTCGCAGTTGAAGCAGAAAATATTGTTTTCCAAACCGATGCGAATCTCTTCGTCGCTCTTGCCAACACCAGCAAACGCGATTTTTTCAGGTGCGATTCCAGCGGCAATGCTTTGCAGAATCTCGTTTCCGCTCACGCAGTCGGTGCCCAGACCCGCGGCGTTCACACGGCGCAGAATCTCAAGGTTGCCGTTGGCTTTCACGGCGTAGTGCACGTGGTAGCCGTGGCGGTCGGCCAGCGATTTCACGGTCTGCAGCGTTTGGTCGAGCAGTTGCGAGTCGTACCAATAGAACGGCGTTTTCAGCCCTTCGAATTGTTTCAAATCAAAATTCATAGACACTATTTTTCGTCGGTGAAAATGCTATGGCTCAAGCAGTTGAGCGCCTGACTCTTGTATTCCGACTTCACCAGAACCGACACGTTGAAGTTGCTGCCGCCGTACGAAATCATACGGATTGGAATGTCGTTCAGGGCTGACAGAATGGTGCCGCCGAAGCCTTTCGAATTCGAGTGCAAATCGCCCACAACACAGATGATTACGTAATCGCCTTCGGCTTCAACCGTGCCGTATTTGTGCAGTTCGTTCACAATCGGCTCAAGGTTTTTGGTGTTGTCGATGGTGACCGAAACGCCCACTTCCGACGTGGTAATCATATCGATAGATGTCTCGTAAGTCTCAAAAATCTCGAACACCTTGCGCAGGAATCCGTGAGCCATAAGCATACGGTCGCTCTTGATTTTGATGGCAGTGATGCCGTCTTTGGCAGCGATGGCGCGGATTGGCACCTTCGGCACGTCTTTCTTGATGATTGTGCCTTGTGCCGATGGTTCCATTGTGTTTTTGATGCGCACAGGAATGTTGGCCAGTTTGGCGGGCATTACGCAAGTCGGGTGCAGGATTTTCGCACCAAAATATGCCAGTTCGGCCGCTTCGTCGAACGACAACTCGGGAATCGAGTGCGTGTGCTCAACAATGCGCGGGTCGTTGGTGTGCATACCGTCGATGTCGGTCCAGATGATGATTTCTTCAGCATTCACGGCCGCGCCGATAATTGAAGCCGAATAGTCGGAACCGCCACGCTGCAGGTTGTCGATGTTGCCCATTGCATTGCGGCAGATAAATCCCTGTGTGATAATCAGATAATAGTCGCCGCACTGCTTCAGTTCGCGCTGCAGATTCTCGCGGATGTAGTAGTCGTCAGGCTCGCCGCTCTTGTCGATTCGCATAAAGTTCAATGCCGAAATCAGATGCGACTGACGGCCAGTCTCTTGCAAGTGGTAATTCATTAAGGCAGTGGAAATTAACTCGCCTTGTGCAAGAATTTCCTTCTCTTCGAACATTGTGAACATATCGCGGGCGAACGAACGGATGTGGCTGAAGTGGCTGTTTATCAGTTCGATGCCTAACTCTTTGTATTTCTGCGTTGTAAACAGTTCGTCAACCACACCGAAATATTTCTGTTCCAGTTGGCTGATTTTCTCGTTTGCGCCGTCGAAGTTCTTCTTATACAGATAGTTGGCAATCTCAACCAAAGCGTTTGTCGTTCCCGACATTGCCGACAGCACAACAATTTTCGGTTTCCCGTCGTCAATCAGGCGGGCCACTTCTCTGATGCGTTCAGGCGAACCTACTGAAGTTCCGCCAAATTTCATTACTTGCACGATACTTTCGTTTTTAAGGTTATCAAATAAAAAAGCCGGGCGACTGTGGTCCCCAACTTTCACTCTTTCAATCTGATAAATCGCGTTCAGCGCATTGTGCGCCAACGATTTTCAGTGGTTGCAAAGATACGGCTTTTGCCATTATATAAGGTGTGCCGGCGGATTTTACGAATTTCACTTACAGATTATGAGTGAATGCAGATGACACGGATTTTAATGGTGTTTTATTTTAGAATGGCTCTGTTGTCCGCATTCTCCAATATTTGCATTTGCTGTATGGCTATCTTGTTCAGTTCCTTCAAACGTTCTTGTTGACTGATTCCTTTGTTGATGAACACCGCATTCAAATTCTCCATATTCGACAGACAAATGAGTTGGTTTATTGATGCGTAGTCGCGAATGTTCCCTTTCAAATTCGGATTGGTGTCCCGCCATTCTTTTGCGGTTGACCCGAAAAGAGCCACATTCAAAACGTCGGCTTCATTGGCATATATGATGTTTGTTTGAAGTTGCGACAATTCTGCCGGTATCAGGTTTTGTTTTATGGCGTCGGTATGGATATGATAGTTTATTTTTGATAATTCACGTTTCGCCGACCAACCAAGTTGTTTTTGTTCCTCTTCCTTCAATCGTTGGAATTCTCTCAACAGATACAGTTTGAATTGCGGCGAGACCCACGAAGCAAATTCGAACGCAAGGTCTTTGTGAGCGTAGGTTCCTCCATAGCGGCCTGCCTTTGCAATGATTCCAATGGCATTGGTCTTTTCAATCCATTGTTTTACAGACAGAATGAATCGGTTGAGCCCGGCCATATTTTTAATTCCCTCGAATTCGGGGGAATTAAAATTCGGGTTGTACATTTCTTCCCAAATGCCAAGAAATTCTATGGTGTTTTTGTTTCGCAGCCATTTCTCAATAAGAGCAAGTCCATTCTCAATATTCTTGACCATATCGGTCAGCGAGATATAGTCTTTCTCATTGATTTCCAATATTGTGATTTCGGTTTTGTCAACCAGTATTTTTGCCATAATCCATTCTTTTTGTCAAAGATAATCAGATTTTCAAGCGAATGGGAAACTTTCCGGCATAAAAAACAGGGAACGAAAAATCCGCCCCCTGTCTTATTTATCGTTATGCCCTTTAGCGAGTTCTTTGTTCCGCTTTCAACGGCTCGCCGAGCGATGAGTCTTCGGCGTCTTGCTCGTTCAGTTTGAAGCGCATAAACTGTTGGTTCTCTTTTGTGTAAGGTTTCCAATCGCCGCCGTTGGCACCGTTGGGGTCAGAGTATTTTGCAAAATTCGACCACGCGGTGAGCATTTTTTCCGACAGGTCCCAGTCGCCTTGCGTCCACGGGCGCCAGCAGTGCTTGAGCGACTTGAACACAAACCACAAATCCGACGAGTGGAACGCGCCCTTCAGATAATCCTGCGGATGGCTGCCGTCGTCGGGCAGTGGACGGGCAAACTGATAGGCCCACGCCTTGTTGCCGACTTCTTCGCGGTTAAGGCAGAAATCGGTAATCTGCCCAGCCATATTGCCAGCGTCGTTGAGCGTGAAACCAATCATATAAGGCACGTCGGCCAGCGAGCCGTCAAGGCAGGCGTCGTCGAACGATTTTGGCAGCACATAGCCGTCGATGTACGGTGTGATTGGGCCTGCGGTCAGGCAACTGCGCTTGCCGGTAACCCGTACGTACAAGGCGCCCAGGGCGTAGATTTCTTCGGTCGATGCCGAACGCAACTGTTTCAGAGTCTTCAGGTTGGCCCAGTCGCAGACTTCTTTAATCTGTTCTTCGGCCTGAGCAAGTGTGAGTTGGCTTTGACGGAAGAAGGCGGGGATTCGTGCCAGTTCTTCTTCGGTGAGCGGCTTCTGCAGTCCGCTTGCACTCATTATCACAGCCTTGTTGAACAGTCCTTTGGTGAGTGGCGATGCGCTCAGGAATTTGGTGCTGCGGCCGCCTGCGCTCTGTCCGAAAATCATTACGTTGTCGGGGTCGCCGCCAAACTGTGCAATGTTCTTCTTAACCCATTTCATAACTTCGATTTGGTCCAGAGTGCCCCAGTTGCCAGTGGCGTGCTCGGGGTCTTCGGCCGAGATTTCGGGGTGCGCGAAGAATCCGAACGGTCCCACGCGGTAGTTGAACGTAACCAGAACCACGTCTTTAGCAGCCCATTCCTGACCGTCGAACTCAGGTTCCGAGCCCCATCCTTCGCGCAGTCCGCCGCCGAAAATCCAGATGGCCACGGGCAGTTTCTTTTCAGGCTGCGCCGATGCTTTGGTGTAGACGTTCAGATAAAGGCAGTCTTCGCTGTAGGCCTTCTCTTCGCCATAGCCCCATTCGGTGGTGTAGCCGCCGTCGTAGTGAGCGGCTTGGAATGCAGGATGGCCGAATTGGTCGCAAACCTTGACGCCCTGCCACGGCACAACAGGTTGCGGCGCGCGCCAGCGGTTCTCGCCAGTCGGTGGTGCGGCGTAAGGGATTCCCTTGTAAACCACAACTCCCTTAATATCGGTGTTAACGCCCTGAACCTGACCGCCTTCAATAGTCAGCACAGGGTTTGTGTTGGTGCTGTTTTGTGTCGAGCACGAAATCAGCATTGCAACACTGCAAGCAAGTGTGAAAATCTTTCTCATATAAAAAGTTTTAGTTCAAAATTTTTTGATGCACCGAAGGTAATTGATTTTTTGTTGTTTTTCCATCGGCTATGAATATATTTGTAACTGTTGGACAATCAACACACATTTCAAGTTTTAAGTTTTTGAAGTTTTAAGTTATAAGTTTTAGATGTTATAAGTAGGGTCGTGGCGTGCCGCGTCCGCAAACGTAGGGACACACTGTGTGTTTCCAAATAAATCGGGAACCCTGATACATAATATTATACAATTTAATACCACAAACAAATGACATTCAGACTATTATCAATTGCAGCCATCGGCGCGACAATGATGGCTTGCAGCAACAGCAACACAACCGAAATCAGCCGTGTCGAACTCCCAGGAACCATTGACAATGAGGCTTTTGCCGATTGCGTGGAATCAATCTCGGTGATGAATCTGCAAATGGACGATGGCTGGACGCTTGCGGGGCCGTTGAGCATCTGCCTGTCCGACAATTATATATATATGCTTGACGACAAGCGGATTTGCCTGACGTGTCTCGACAGACAAACGGGTGAAAAATTGTCGGGAAGAATAATCAAAGGCAACGGACGTGGCGAGATAGTTAGTTATGAGACATCAATGTTCAGCGCCGACGACAACATCTGCATTCTCGACAGCAAAAGCCGAATTCTTCAGTACGACCACGAGTGCAAATTTATTGATATAATGCACGATTTCAGCAATTTGAATCCCAACTACGACGTTGTCCGCCTGAACAGCGGTAATTACGCTTTCATCTTGCGCGGCAACGACGCCGACACGGCATCATCCATATTGCTGGCCGACAAGTCGTTCAATATTACAGCATGGCATTTCAACATTCCGCAAGCCCCAACAACCTTCATTGGCGGTGATCCTTGCTATCTCGACAACGATACCATCCGCCTGCTTCCTTTGTACAGTAACATTCTCTATACATTATACGGCGACAAAGAGCAGTGCACCGAACTGGTGCTTCCGAATCCGATTACCCCTGAAATCACCAGCGAACTGTATGCAAAACACGATTTTGATGCGGTGAACAATTATGATGATTTCATATCACGTGTAAGTGGGTCGGGAAGGTTTCTGACTATGCAGTATACTATTGATAAAGAATGTTATATGTCGATAGTCGATAAGTACACAAGCAAGGCGGTATCGGTTCATGTTGACTTGAACGGCGATTTTAAGCAAGCATCTGATGTTGTAAGCGGCCTTGTTCCGTGGCTGAATATTCTCAAATCCGATGGCAAATACGCCTATGCTAGATGTCAAAACAGTCTGTTGGCCCTTTTTCTCGAAGGCCACGATGACATCCAGGATGCCCGTCTGCAAAAGACACAAGCCGAATATCACGCTTATTTGGAGCGCAACGCCGAGTATATCAACGGTTTAAACCCCGACGAACGTAACGCGGCAATTGTGATTCTGAAAATCAAATTGAAAGATTAAGGAAGTTGTAAGTTTTAGATATTATAAGTAGGGACGTCACATTGTGGCGTCCGCAAACGTAGCGATACACTGCGTGTGTACGAAGAATGCACGAAACAAAAAACTAATCATATGTCTGTGAAAAACAAAAGATTATCAATAGCCATCCTTGTGTTGGTGATTCTGCTCGTGATTTTGCTATACAGGGGCTGCTCAAGAAATCAAAGCCAAGGCGAATCGGTGACTAAAGAAGAAGTCATAAATATTGATACCATCGAAATTGAAGAAGCGACTGAACCGATTGATGTTGAACCGATTGTAACTGATGAGCCGACAGCCGCCGTCAGCCAAAGCGATAGTAAAAGCAAAAAACGAAACAGTAGCCCGTGGCTGATTAAGAACGATGTGCGGAAAGTCAAGAACATTGCCATTGAAGACATTGCCGAAGATATTGTTGTTAAGCCAATTGTGGCCGATGAACTGATAGGCCATATTTGGGGAGTGAGTGGAAGCAGCAACGATTTCATAGTTGGCGATGGATATCACGAAACGTTCTATCACATTAAAGACGGAAGGCTTGTGGAAAAACTTTACGCTAGGGGAAAAGGCACCAAAGAATACAGAGTCCAACTTCTTAGTTTCACCTATCTGCCTTCCGACGGTCTTTTATATGGTTACGACCAAAACGGAGGTAAAATAATGTGCTTCAAAACATTGCCGTTCGAGTTCGTGTGGAATTGTTATGTAAAATTATTTGCGGAAGATAACTGGACAGATGGTATGATTGCGGTTGACCGAGACCACCTTCTGCTTACTTTAGCACGTCATAAAAATTGGGCTGAGGATATAACAGGCGAATATGTTGACGACAATTGCGCTGTTTACGAATTCGACGGACAATCAATTAAGAAAATGTTTGATGTGGATGAGTGTTGGAACAACAGTTTTACACGTTCAGGTAGCGATGTGCTGATATCGGCGCTTAAAGGGAAAACTGTGCTCTACCGTTTTGCCAACGGCAAAAAAACAAAAGTAGCGACAATCGATTACGGTGATTTGGAAATGAGCAAAGACAAGGTTTTTCAGGAAGGTTTATCCGTCTTAAGTAAAGACCACGCTACAGGCTGCAACTTTGTGCAAATGACCGATTCGGTTATGGCCTACTGGATAATTCCGCAACTTGACGATAAACGTATTCGTTACCTGACCATTGCCACACGCGACAAAGTGCAGAACTACAGAGTCTGCATCGGCGGATTGATTACCAAAGTTTATCCCGATATGGTTGACAATGGCGTTTATACGATGCTGTTTCAAGACGATTTGGAGAGTATAATCAAGCCCGACGAAGAGCCGTCGCCTGTTGGCAAACGCATCATCGAGGCAATGAAAGGCAATAACGGCAATCCTGTCATCTTGCAGTTTAGGTTGAAAATTTAGAGGTTTTAAGTAATAAGTTATTGAAGTTTCAAGTTTTAGATGTATAAGGGACGTGGCGTGCCGCGTCCGCAAACGTAGGAACACACCGCGTGTGTCCGAATAAATCGGGAAACCTGATACATAATAATAAACAATTTAATACCACAAACAAATGACATTCAAACTATTATCAATTGCTGCCATCGGCGCGACAATGATGGCTTGCAGCAACAGCAACACAACCGAAATCAGCCGTGTTGAACTCCCAGGAACCATTGACAATGAGGCTTTTGCCGATTGCGTGGAGTCAATCTCGGTGATGAATCTGCAAATGGACGATGGCTGGACGCTTGCGGGGCCGTTGAGCATCTGCCTGTCCGACAATTATATATATATGCTTGACGACAAGCGAATTTGCCTGACGTGTCTCGACAGACAAACGGGTGAAAAATTGTCGGGAAGAATAATCAAAGGCAACGGCCCTGGCGAGATAGTTTATTATGAGACATCAATGTTCAGCGCCGACGACAACATCTGCATCCTCGACAGCAAGAACCGCGTTCTGCAATATGACCACGAGTGCAAATTTATTGGTATAATGCGCGATTTCGGCGATATGAACCCCAACTACGAAATTGTCCACTTGAACAGCGGTAATTACGCTTTCATCTTGCGTGGCAATATCTCCGACACGGCCTCATCCATATTGTTGGCCGACAAATCGTTCAATATTACATCGTGGCATTTCAACGTTCCGCAAGTTAACTATGGTATGACTGGTGGCGACCCTTGCTATCTCGACCACGACACTATCCGCCTGCTTCCTATGAGCAATAACATTCTCTATACGCTTTACGGCGACAAAGAGCAGTGCACCGAACTGGCGCTTCCGAATCCGATGACCCCTGAAATCTACAACGACTTGTTGAGTAAACGCGATTTTGATGCGATGGATAATTATAATAGTATCATATCTCTTTTAAGCGGGTCGGGAAAATATTTGACTGTATGGTATACTATTGATGATGAGGAGTATATGTCGATAATCGATAAGTACACAAACAAGGCGGTGTCGGTTCACATTGACTTAAGCGGCGATTTTAAGCAAGCATCCGATATTTTAAGCGGCCTTGTTCCGTGGTTGGGCATTATGAAATCCGACGGCAAATACGCCTACGCCAGATGTCAAAACAGTTTGTTGGCCCTTTTTCTCGAAGGCCACGATGACATCCTGGATGCCCGTTTGCAAAAAACACAAGCCGAATATCACGCTTATTTGGAGCGCAACGCCGAGTATATCAACGGTTTAAACCCCGATGAACGTAACTCGGCAATTGTGATGCTGAAAATCAAATTGAAAGATTAAGGAAGTTGTAAGTTTTAGAAGTTATAAGTAGGGACGTCACATTGTGGCGTCCGTAAATGTAGGGCCACACCGCGTGTGTCCGAAGAATGCACGAAACAAAAAACTAATCATATGTCTGTGAAAACCAAAAGATTATCAATAGCCATCCTTGTGTTGGTGATTCTGCTCGTGATTTTGCTATACAGGGGCTGCTCAAGAAATCAAAGCCCAACAGAATCGGTGACCAAAGACGAGGTAATCGACATTGATACCGTCGGCCTTGAAGAAGCAGCAGAACCGATTGATGTTGAATTGATTACGGGTGATGAATCGGTGGCCGATGTCAGCCAAAGCGGCAGTAAAAACAAAAAACGATACACTGGCCCGTGGCAGATTAAAAACGATGTGCGGAAAGTGAAGGACATTGCCATTGAAGACATTGCCGAAGAGATTGTTGTTAGGTCAATTGTGGCCGATGAACCGATAGACCATATTTGGGGAGTGAGTGGAAGCAGCAACGATTTCATTATTGGTAATGGAAGTCGCGAAACGTTCTATCACATTAAAGACGGAAGGCTTGTGGAAAAACTACACGCTGTCGGACGCGGCCCTGGCGAGTACTCTGTCCAACTTCTCGTGTTCTCGTACTTGCCCGCTGATAGTCTTTTCTGTGGCTACGACCAGAATATGGGCCAGATATTGTTTTACAAAACTTCGCCGTTCAGGTTCGATTCAAAATTCGATATAAAAAGGTTTGCTAAAAACAAACAATTCGAAGAAATGATTGTGCTTGGCCGAGACCATCTTCTGCTCACATTCAAACAGCAGAAAGAAGACATTGCTTATGTTTACGGTAAATGCGCTGTTTACGAATACGACGGGCACTCAATTAATAAAGTGATTGATATTGAGCAAGATGTCTCTTATGCTCATGCTTGTGATATGTTTGTGCGTTCGGGCAACGATGTGCTGATGTCAGTGCTTGAAGAAAAAAGTATGCTCTACCGATATTCCAACGGCAAAAAAACAAAAGTTGCGACAATCGACTACGGCGATATGGAAATGGACAAAACTAAAGTTGACATTAAAGGTGATGTTGGTGATGATAATGTGGTGCGTACATTCATATCATACAACGACCACCTCGCCACTGGCTGCAATTTTGCGCATCTGACTGATTCGGTTATGACCTACTGGATATGCCCAATTCTTGACGATAATTATTACCGTTACTTGACCATTGCCACGCGCGACAATGTGCAGAACTACAAAGTCCACATTGGCGGGTTGAATTTCGATGTCCTCCCCAATATGGTTGACAACGGCGTTTACACAATGCTGATACAAGGCGACTGGGAGACCATAATCAATGAGGACGAGGAACTGTCGCCCGTGGGCAAACGCATCATCGATGCACTAAAAGGCAACGATTACGACCCTGTCATCTTGCAGTTTAAATTGAAACTATGACTAGTCTAAAACCTTAAACCTCAAAAACTTAAAACTTTTAAACTTATAACTTAAAACTTAAAAAACTTAAAACTCCTATGACCACCATCCGTCCACTGAAAAACAACGAGTTACCATTGCTCGACGATTTTCTCTACCTGGCCATTTTTATTCCCGAAGGTGTTCAGGCACCGCCGCGCGATATTATCAACCAGCCCGAGTTGCGAGTTTATGTCGATGGCTTTGGGTCGCAGCCCGACGACCATTGCATTGTCGCTGAATGCGATGGAGCGGTTGTGGGCGCTGTTTGGGTTCGCGATATGCCCGATTTTGGCCACATTGCCGATGGTGTGCCGTCGTTTGCTATTTCGGTCAAGCCTGAATATCGCGGACGCGGCATTGGCACAAACCTGATGCGCTCAATGCTCGACCATCTGCGGCAGCGGGGATACAAAAAAGCATCATTATCAGTGCAGAAAGCCAACTATGCCGCGCGGATGTACCAGAAATTGGGCTTCCGCACCATCGGCGAGAACGATGAAGAATATATAATGGTGTATGAATTTTAGGGCGGCAACCCCGAAAGCAGAGTAAAATTTTTTTTTGCGTGTAGAACGTACAACTTTATTCTTAAATTTGGCGCACGAGTTCTGTTTTGGGGTTAAAGATTAAATACACTAATAGTTAACCTGATAGAACATTTTTGGATATTAAAAAAAAGTAAAAATTATGTACACGTTAGGAGTAGATGTAGGAAGTTCGTCGGTGAAGGCAAGTCTTGTCAATGTTGAGACAGGAAAATGCGTTGCCACCACATTCTTCCCCAAAACTGAAGCAAAAATCATAGCCGTCAACCCGGGCTGGGCCGAACAGGACCCCGAAAGTTGGTGGGAAAACCTGAAACTGTCGGTTCAGACAATTATGAAGGAAAGCGGCGCCAACCCCGCAGAGGTTAAGGCCATTGGTATCTCTTACCAGATGCACGGTCTGGTTTGCGTCGACAAGCACAAAAACGTTCTGCGCCCATCAATCATCTGGTGCGACTCGCGCGCTGTGCCTTACGGCGACAAGGCTTTCAAGACTCTGGGAGCCGAAAAATGCTTGAGCCACTTGCTCAACTCGCCGGGCAACTTCACCGCTTCGAAACTGGCTTGGGTGAAGGAGAACGAGCCCGCCACATACGAAAAAATCTTCAAGATTATGCTTCCGGGCGATTACATCGCTATGAAGATGACTGACGAAATAAGCTCCACAGTATCAGGCCTTTCAGAAGGTATGATGTGGGACTTCAAAGAGAACAAACTTGCAACCTTCCTGCTCGATTACTACGGAATCGACCACTCGTTCATTCCTGAAATCAAGCCAACATTCAGCGACCAGGGCCACCTGACAGCAAAGGCTGCCGCCGAACTTGGTCTGAAGGAAGGCACACCTGTAACATATCGCGGTGGCGACCAACCAAACAACGCACTCTCGCTCAACGTTTTGAATCCGGGCGAAATTGCAGCAACAGCCGGCACATCGGGTGTTGTTTACGGCGTGAACGGCGAGGCCAACTACGACCCGCAGTCGCGCGTCAACTCGTTTGCACACGTCAACCACACTACCGACCAGACCCGCATCGGCGTTCTGCTCTGCGTGAACGGCACCGGAATCCTGAACTCGTGGGTTAAGCGCAACATTGCACCCGACGGCATCTCATACAACGAGATGAACGACCTGGCAGCCAAAGCTCCTATCGGCAGCGCAGGCTTAAGCGTTCTGCCTTTCGGCAACGGCGCAGAGCGTATGCTGGGCAACCGCGAAATCAACTGCTCAATCCGCGGTCTGAACTTCAACGTTCACTCAAAACACCACATTGTGCGCGCCGCACAAGAGGGCATTGTCTTCTCATTTAAATATGGTATCGACATTATGGAGTCGATGGGTATGAAGGTGAACAAGATTCACGCCGGACACGCCAATATGTTCCTGAGTCCGATTTTCCGCGACACTTTGGCTGGCGTAACTGGCGCAACCATCGAACTTTACGACACTGATGGCTCGGTTGGCGCAGCAAAAGGCGCTGGTATGGGCGCAGGCATCTACAAGAACAACACTGAGGCCTTCGCATCGCTTGAGAAACTGGCAGTTATTGAGCCGAACCAATCAGCCCGTCAGGAGTATGCCGACGCTTACGCAAAATGGAAGTATCGTTTGGAGAAATCGATGAGTAAATAACCTAACAATTTGAAATAAAATGAGTTCGCTTTGCGCGGCATCGTTTTAAAATAAATTTTATTAATAATAACTAAAACATTAAAAAAATGGCACAAGAGTATTTTCCACAAATTGGAAAAATCAAATTCGAAGGAAAGGATTCAAAGAATCCTATGGCATTCCACTATTATGATGCCGAAAAAGTGATTATGGGCAAGCCGATGAAAGATTGGCTGCGCTTTGCAATGGCTTGGTGGCACACTTTGTGCGCTGACGGTAGCGACCAATTCGGTGGCGGTACCAAATCGTTCCCTTGGAACAAGGGCGCTGACGCTGTTACCATCGCTAAACAAAAGGCTGACGCTGGTTTCGAGATTATGGAGAAACTTGGCATTCCTTATTTCTGCTTCCACGATGTTGACCTTGTTTCTGAAGGTGCATCAGTTGAGGAGTATGAGGCTAACCTGAAAGCCATTGTTGCTTACCTGAAAGAGAAAATGGCAAAGACCGGCAAGAAACTTCTGTGGTCGACTGCTAACGTATTCGGCAACAAACGCTATATGAACGGTGCTTCTACAAACCCGGATTTCGACGTTGTTGCTCGCGCTATCGTTCAGATTAAGAACGCTATCGACGCAGGTATCGAACTTGGCGCTGAGAACTACGTGTTCTGGGGTGGCCGTGAGGGTTATATGAGCCTTCTGAACACTGACCAGAAACGTGAGAAAGAGCATATGGCAACTATGTTGACTATGGCTCGCGACTATGCTCGCAAAAAAGGCTTCAAGGGCACATTCCTGATTGAGCCGAAACCAATGGAGCCATCAAAACATCAATATGATGTTGACACCGAGACTGTTATCGGCTTCCTGAAGGCTCACGGTCTTGACAAGGACTTCAAAGTTAACATCGAGGTTAACCACGCTACTTTGGCTGGCCACACCTTCGAGCACGAATTGGCTTGCGCTGTTGACGCTGGTATGCTCGGCTCAATCGACGCTAACCGTGGTGATATGCAGAACGGCTGGGATACTGACCAGTTCCCGATTGACCAATACGAATTGGTTCAGGCTTGGATGCAGATTATCCGCAACGGTGGTCTAGGCACAGGTGGTACCAACTTCGACGCAAAAACTCGCCGCAACTCAACTGACCTTGAAGACATCTTCTTGGCACACATCAGCGGTATGGACGCAATGGCCCGCGCACTTGAGAACGCAGCCAAATTGCTCGAGGAGAGCCCATACAAGAAGATGCTGGCTGCTCGCTACGCATCGTTCGACAAGGGCGAAGGCAAGAAGTTTGAGGAAGGCAAGATGACTCTTGAAGAGGCTTACGAGTACGGCAAGAAAGTTAACGAGCCGAAACAGACTTCAGGTCAGCAGGAGCTTTACGAAGCAATTGTTGCAATGTACGCTTAATCAGCGGTTTGCATATAACGAGAAAGGCGGAACTTGGTTCCGCCTTTTTTTTGTTTTGGGAATATTTTAAGACAAGCACATCGTCTATAAAATGGTAGATAAATTATTATAATTTAAAAGTTTAACATCTCCATTCGTGTTTTCAAAATCGCCAGAGTAGACAATTGCTTTTTTTGCAATAGGTGTTTTTATCCAATCCGATATTTGCCGCAAACTTTTTTCGAACGAGACATTGTAGGTCATTGCCGATTTTACCTCAATAGCAGTGATTTGGCCACCTTGTTTTAGCAAAATATCAACCTCATTTTGGTGTGAGTCGCGATAAAAAAAGACACCGCCGTCGAGACCTTGATTGTAACGATGTTTCAACACTTCCATAACAATCATATTCTCGAACAACGCTCCACGCATTTTGTCGCGGTCGAGTTGATTTGGTGTTTCAATGTCAAGCAGATAGCAAGCTAAACCAGTATCGTTGAAATAGATTTTCGGACTTTTCACCAATCGTTTCGAAATGTTCTCGAAATAGGGCGGCAGCAGATTAATAATGTAGGAAGCCTGCAAAACTGAAAGC